>Ga0307423_1001709_pt1 | contig 12989 bp, 9 predicted proteins | sample SalMarWE160310MG_FD_202154 | JGI IMG/M metagenome (GOLD analysis project Ga0307423, IMG submission 202154) | Salt marsh sediment microbial communities from the Plum Island Ecosystem LTER, Massachusetts, United States - WE1603-10 | ecosystem: Environmental > Aquatic > Marine > Intertidal zone >...
TCAAGGCCGACTTCCTCCAAGGCGTTGTAAGGGGCGGTTTCGGGGGCGCGCTTGGCCATCTTGTTCATGAAGCCGCCAAGCTGGGCCTCTTTTTCCACCAGCACTACCTGGCTGCCGGCCTTGGCCGCTTCGATGGCAGCAGACATGCCGGCGGGACCGCCGCCCACCACCATGATGGTCTTGTATATGTCGCCCTCGACTTGATACGGGGTAGGAACCGAGCACTTGTCCAGCTTGGCAATGCCCAGGCGCAGGTAGTCCTCGCCCAACTCCTGGCGGCAGACGCCTGCTTCCGTCTCGCCCTCGTAGGTGGGCTCGGAGGCCCAAACCGCGAATTCGCGCAGAGGCGCGCGCTCCACCACCACGCCACTAAAAGAGAACTCTTTGCTCTTAACGCGGCCGGAGCAGGCGCCGATGATGATATGGGTGGCGCCGGCGTCCACATCGGCCTGAATCATGGCCACGCCATCGGGAGAGCAAAGGGCGTCATGCTCCTTGACCTCGCCGATGCCGGCCTCATTGACGGCCGCAGTTAGTCCCTCGACATTTAGGGCCTCGCCAATATCGCAGCCCTTGCAGAGATAACAAATTGATTTCTTGTCCATTATCGCTACCTCCTGACCGACGTCTGAATCGCCTTGAGGGCCGCCGCAGTGGCGTCCTGAGTGGAGTTGGCCACCTCCATGGGCGAACGGACCGTACCGCAGGCTATGATGCCGGCGGTGGAGATGGGGAAGCCGTAATCGTCATAAGCGATGTCGGCCGGAATCTTGTTCTCAGCGGTGTTGGGCTGCATGCCGGTGGCCAAGACCACCAGGTCGTGCTCGGCCTTGAACTTGGCGCCGGTGGCGGTGTTCTCGCCCTCCAGCACCAGCTTGCCGCCCTCGGTCTCGATGCGGGCTATCTTCGACTTCACGAACTTGACGCCCTCATCGGCCTTGATCTTGGTGTAGAAGTCCTCGTTGCGGGCCATGGCCCGGATGTCGATGAAGTAGATGGTGACCTGGCTGTCCGGATACTGCTCGCGAACGTAAGTGGTATGCTTCAAGGATGCCAGGCAGCATATGGTGCTGCAGAAGGGCAGATGGTTCTCGTCGCGGCTGCCAGCGCACTGGATAAAGGCCACGTTCTTGGGCGGCTGGCCGTCGGAAGGCTTCAGCAGCTTGCCTGAGGTTGGGCCGTTGGCCGCGGCCAAGCGCTCGAACTGCACGTTGGTCACGATGTCGGGGCTAGAGTCGAAGTTGTAGTTCACCAGCTTAAGCGGATCATAGGGCTGCCAACCGGCCGCCCAAACCACCGCCGTGGCCTCGATGGTGATCTCCTGCCCCTTGTCATCCAGCACCACCGCGTCGTAGGGACAGGCCTCGGCGGCCTTCTTGCCGTCCTCGCCGTCCACGATGGAAGGATCGATGACATAACGATAGGGATAGGCAAGCTCATGCGGCAGATATGCGGCCTTGACCTCGTCCAGCCCGTAGTTGAACGGGTTTTTAATTTTGGTGGAAACCGCCTCCGCGCATTTATCGCAGGCTGTGCACTTTTCGTTTACATAGCGCGGGCGCTGCTTGATGGTCACCGTGTAATTGCCGGGTTCGCCCTTGATTGCGGCCACCTCGGCCATGGTAAGCACTTCCAAGCGCGGATTGGCCTTAACCCGTCGGAAGTTGATCTCCAGGCCGCAATATGGCGGACAAAGCTTGGGGAAATATTGATGGAGTTGGGCTACCCGCCCTCCCAAATAGGGATTGCGCTCCACCAAGACCACCTCATGGCCCGCTTCCGCGGCTTCCAAGGCGGCGGTGATGCCGGATATACCCCCGCCCACCACCAATATTTTTTTGTCCTGATCGGTCATCTACTCACCTCCGCGGTAGTTCTTTCGCGCCCCTTAGAAGGCCCGTCCCTCCCGCCGCTTCCGCCGGAGGGCCGCCGGAGCCGCCAGGAATGAATGAGGGCTTATACAGATTGGAACGGTGCCGCCCGTTTCTGTTGAAACCGGGCGGGCAACTCGCACCACAATATACACACAAGGGCCAGGCCAGTCCAGCAAAAGCCGGACAAAGCCGCCCAAAAATCCGCAACTTCCCGGACTCGGCCCGGTCAATACCCTCTACCGACGGCCGGTGTTTTTTGTCCGCCCCGGTGATCAACCTAGTTGGACCGGGGCGGGCAAAAAACTCCAGGCGCCATAAGGCGCCTGGAGTTGCAACGTACTAAGCCATATGGCTAGTCAACCAACTTGACAACTTCTTTCTTCTCGAACTTCCAATCGCCGTCGGCGTAGGTGCAGTTCACGAAGCAGTGCCAGTTGTCCTCGTCCATCTTGGGAGTGTCGGCGCGGAAGTAATAGCCGGGCCAACGGGTCTCCTCACGGAACAGCATGGTGCGCACATGAGCCTCGGCCTGATACATGCGGTGGGTGTTCTCCCAGCAACGCTCGAGCTCGTAAGGAGTCTCGGCGCCCAGCTTGGCGGAGTCTTCCTTCAGCAGGGTCAAGAGCTCGACACCGCGCTCCAACAGGGACTTGGAGGTCTTGAACGCGCTAGACACGCCACCAGCGTACTCGTCCATCAGCTTCTGCAGGCGGAACATGAACTGCATCGGACGGAGGTAGTTCGGGTTGATGTTGGCGTCGGTGGTGAACTTCTTGTTGGCCTCGAACAGGTCCATAGGAGCGAAAGTGGCCTTCTTCAGAGTTTCCACCACAGCATCGTCCACCTTGGGCTGGCTGTTGTTGTCCAGAACGAAGCGGATGGCCTGCTTGCCAGCGTAGCGACCCTCGGCGTGGGAGCCGGAGGAGAACTTGTGGCTGGAAGCGCCAGAGCCGTCACCAGCGGTGAACAGGCCCTTGGTCGTGGTCATGTTGCCGTAGCCCCACTTGTAGGGGGTGTCGATGTCTTCGGGGCCGGAAACCCAGGCACCGGAACCACCGGAGTGGGAACCGATGAAGTAGGGCTCGCAAGCCGCGATCTCGGAACGGCTCTTCTCAGGATAGATGTTGTTGGCGGCCCAGAGGATGGACTGGCTGACGGTCATGTCCAGGAAGTCCTCCCAAGCCTCGTTCTCCAACTCTTTCATCTTTTTCTTGAAGGCTTTGTCGTCGCCCTCATAGGCCTTGGCTATATTCTGGATGGCCTCGGCGGTCTCCATGTATAGCGGCCCCAAGCCAGCGTCCACATCCAACATGCCCAGGTAGTTACGCAGGTTGGCGGGGATCGGCTTCACCAAGCCGTAGGGAGCCCAGTTTTGCAGCTCTTCCTTACGCACGGCCATATACTCGCCACCCGTGGCGCTGGTCGCACGGCTCTTGAACAGCAAGAACCAGGCACCCACCGGACCATAGGCGTCCTTGAAGCGAACAGGGATGAAGCGGATCTCCTGGCAGGTCAGCTCGGCACCGGCCATGATCTGGAAGAAGGTGGTGGCGCCGCTGTTGAAGGGCGGATACCAGGAGCGGCCCAGACCCTCACCCACGGACCGGGGACGGAACACGTGCACCGCGCCGCCCATGCCGGCGTACACGGCCTTGGCCTTGAACACGTAGAACTTGTTCTCGCGGGTGCTGAAGCCGTAAGCGCCAGCAATGCGATCGCCGTCCATGATGGGGCCAATGATGAAGACGCGCTCGTAGATCTCGAAGCCGGCGTCGTTCATGGCGTTGATGGCGGCCTCGGCCACGATCACCTTGTAGGACTCGCCGTTGATCATGAGCTGCCAACGACCCTCGCGGACGTACTTGCCGTTCTCATCCAGCCAAATGGGGAGGCCCCATTTTTCGAACAGGTGAACGGAGCTGTCCACGTGGCGGGCGATGTTGTACACCAGGTCGTCACGGGCGATGCCCATAAGGTCCTGGCGGACGTATTTGATGTAGTCTTCCAGCGGGTTGTCACCGGCGCCATAGCCGATGTACTCGTTGATGGCGGAAAGGCCCATGGCCACGGCGCCAGAGCGCACGGGGGTAGCCTTGTCAACCATGGTTACCTTTAGGCCGTTCTTCTTGGCCCAATAGGCAGCCTCCACGGCACAACCGCAAGCACTCATGCCGCCGCCGCAGATAAGCAGGTCAGTTTCGACCACTACGGTTTCCCAATTTGCCATTCTTTTTTCCTCCTCCTCATAACATGAGGGCAATAAATCGTCTTTAGCGACAGCCTAGGTTTAGATCGTGGGCATCTTGTCCGTGCCGGCCGATTTCGGCTCGGTCATCAGATTGACGCTGTTGATGTCGCCATCGCCCTCGTCATAGCCGCCCAGAGGCTGAGCGCTGCCCTCAGCATTGGTCCGGATGGGGAACTTGAACCGTTTCACGGCGCCGTCGCGGAACTTCACGGTCCACATAATGTCCTGGGAGCCGCGGAGGGGCACACAGGAAGCGCCCATGGGTACGAAGTCGGCGTAGCCGCGCACGTCAACCGCCTGCTGCGGGCAGATCTTGACGCAGTTATAGCACTCCCAGCACATGCTGGGATCGCGGTTGAAAGCCTTCATTTCGCCGTAACCCATCGACCCGTCCTTGTCCAGGAGCATCAGGTCGTTCGGGCAGATGTACATGCAAGCAGTCTTGTCTTGACCCTTGCAGCCATCGCACTTTTCCACCATTACGAAGCTTGGCATTCAGTTTCCTCCGTTGGATTGTGGTTGCAATTTTTTTTCACAACCTGATGACTTGGTTGCAGGGCCTAACCTTAATGAAGCCCCAAACCATTGTCCTCGCACTCTTTCCTAACACCTCCTTGGAACTTTAAGGGTTCCTAAAACTTTACAGGCAGCCGTGGCCCACCATTCTGGCCGATTCGGCTGTAAACATCGTTTGTGCGGGTTGGAACAATCTATCTAGTTCCTACACCCTCAAGCTGAGCAGGTCACCCCGCATATGGCCAGGGCGCCGACTTTGCCTCCCTGCCGGCCTAGCGGTAAGCTCCGCCCGCCGTCAAATCATTGGGGATTTTCGAACAACTTTTTAACCCAGCCCTACTAGAGTTGTCAAGAAAAATTGTAAATTACATCACAAGCTGGCCACGGCTCAGGGCCCAAGCCGCGCCCGCCGGCACAATCATCTGAATTATTTAGTTTATTTCCGGTAAAGTCATTATGAGCATTTATTGATAATTATGAATTACTTTGGCTAACTAGAGTTAATAACTTTCGCTATGCGAAATACGGTGTGGGCACCCATTGCACTTATATATCATCTAATGTTCGCCAGCTTTTTCTTGAAAAAAGTTGAGTCCTTTTCAAGAAGTAGCAGTGTCTTTGGCTGAATCGGTTTCGGCCGGCTTACGCCGGCGCCGGGGCCTGCGGCGGCGCGTGCGGCGTTTGGGTTTGGCATCCTGATCGCTCGCCTCCGTTTCCGGTGCGGGCTTTGCGCCAGCGGGCTCTGGGGAAGCCGCCTGCTCGACTGATTGTACCATGGCATCAGGGGGAGGCGCTTGCCCTTGCTCGGATTGCTGCTCGGGCGGCTTCTTGCGGCGCGGTGGGCGCCTGCGCTTGCGGGGCGCTTTGGCCGGGGGCGGGGCCTGTTCCTTGGCTTCAGGCGTCTGAGGCTTGGGCGCTGCCTCCCGGGGCTGGGCGGCTGCCGCCGGGGCCGACGCCTCCGCCTCTGGAGCGGGAGAGGCCTGCGGCAAGGGCCAGGCAGGCTCGCACCTATCCAAGACAACTTCCTCGGGGCCCAAGCCGGGAGCGGCTGCTATCTCCAATACCACTCCGCTTTGGGCTTCCAAGCGGGCCAGTTCCGCCCTTTTGGCGTTGGCCAGGTAATGCGCGGTCTCCGGAGCCAGCGACACTTTCAGCGCCTCGCCGCACCCTTTGCCGAGTTTACGCTCCAGGCGGCGCAATACGCTGCGCCCCAGCGCCTCGGGGGTTCGCAAGATGCCGCGGCCTTGGCAGTGGGGGCAGGCCCGGGTGGAACCGAAATCAACCGGCGGCCTGATGCGCTGACGGGACAATTCGATGAGCCCAAAGCGGCTGAAATTGCCCACGGTGACCTTGGCCTTGTCTTTTTTAAGCTCGTCCTTAAGCGTCTTAAGCACCTGGCGCTGGTGCTTGTGCTCCCGCATGTCGATAAAATCGATGACGATCAACCCACCCAGATCGCGCAAACGAAGCTGACGGGCGATTTCTACTGCCGCCTCCATATTCACATTGAGGGCCGTCTCTTCAATGGCCTTGCCTTTTATGGCCTTGCCCGAATTCACGTCCACCGATACCAAGGCCTCGGTGGGGTGAATGACCAAGCCCGCGCCGGAAGCCAAGCGCACCTGGGGCTGGTAGATGCTCTGCAACTGCTCTTCGATCTCGTATTTGGCGAAAATCGGCCGTTGCTCACGATAAAGTTTGACCGCCTTTTTCCGGCGGGGGTTGGCCAATCCCACGAAGCGCTCCACCCTGGCGTGGACCTCGCAATCGTCCACCAATATCTCATCCACGTCGCTGGTGAAGAGATCCCGCACCGTGCGCACGGCCAATTCCTGCTCCTTGTGGATCAGGCTGGGGGCCTTGGCCGTTTTCGCGCGTTTTATGATGTCTTCCCACAACCGGAGCAAAAGGCGAATTTCGGAGTTTATATCCCTTTTAGGGCGGCTCTCGGCGGCGGTGCGGGCGATGATGCCGAACCCTTCGGGCACCTTGATGTCGCCCAGGATTTTCTTCAGACGGTTGCGCTCGGCCTCACTGTCAACCTTGCGGGAAACGCCCCAGGCATCCCGGCCCACGGCGAGTACCAACACCTGGCCGGGCAGTGATAGGTAGGTAGTGAGACTGGCGCCCTTGCTGAAAGTCTCCTCCTTTACCACCTGCACCAAGAACTCTTGGCCGCGCCGCAGCACTTCCTTGATGGGGGGCAGGCCTCTTTCCTGCGATCTTTCGGAAAGATACAGTTCCGGCCTGATGTCGCCTATCTGCAAAAAGCCATGGCGGACTCCACCGTAATCAATGAATGCGGCCTGCAGGCTGGGCTCTATGTTGGCCACCACGCCTTTATATATATTGCCCCTGTTTTGTTCCCGGGCAGCGGTCTCCACAAAGAAGCCTTCCAGCTTCCCGTCTTCCACCAGGGCGATGCGCAGTTCCTCGTTATCCGATGCGTTTATGAGCAGTTTTTTAATCATAGCGGCCCTATGTTACAACCTTGGAACCTGAAGCGCCAGTAAAGATAAGGGTTTGAAAAAGCAGAGCCGTTTTTCATAAAAGCGCCCGCAGGGGTTATACAACGCTTACCTAAATACCTCTTTGGCACCGGGGTCATGGCTGGCCCGGCTAACAAGCCTTTTCCCCCACGTGCACCCAGGCGATGCCATGGGTGAGCGCATGGGAGCGGGCGGCTAGAAAGCCGGCCTTACGCATCTCGGCCCGGAACGCCGGCGGGCTGGGAAATTCCAGGATGGTGTCGGCCAGATACTTATAGGACGAGCCGTCGCCGGAGACCAAGCCGCCCACCGCCGGCAGGAACGAACGTAAATAAATTTTGTACAAGCGGCGCACCAAGGGCTTTTGCGGAGTGGTGAATTCCAAGACATAGACCCTGCCGCCCGGAGCCAGCACCCGGTGCATTTCAGCCAGCGCCGCGGCCCGACGCGGGATGTTGCGGATGCCGAAGGCGATGGTGACCGCGTCGAAGCTGGCCTGGGGAAAGGGAAGCCGGGTGCCGTCGCCGCAGGTGAGCGCCACCCGGCCCCCATTTTTGGCGATTTTCTTTTGGGCCGGCTTAAGCATGGCGGGCACCAGATCCAGGCCGATCACCAGGGGGCGCTCCGGCCGAGCGGCGATGGCCAAAGCCAAATCCCCGGTGCCGGTGGCCACGTCCAAAACCCTCCCCGTGGAGCCGGGCCTGATGGCCCGCGCCACGAAACGCCGCCAGCGCACGTCCTCCCTAAGGCTCAGGGTGCGGTTCAAGAGATCATAGACCGGCACTACCTTGTTGAAGATGCGCCGCACCTGGCGGAGCTGTTCCGCCTCTTGCATCTAGCGCTCCACCACCAGGCCGGCCATAAAGGCCGGCTCCAGCACCGCCCGGGGGTCCAGGCCGCCCAGCTCTTGGGCAAGGCGCTGCAAGGCCCCGCGCAGAAGCTCGCCCGCCAAGGCGGCTTCTCCCGGGTCCGACAGCCCCCGGCAGGATGCCAGCGCCTCCTCGGCCAGGGGACCGGCCAAGCCCTTTTGCAAAAGCTCCACCGCCCGGTTCAAGGATGCCGGCGGCAAGGGCTCCAAGCCGGGCAGGCCCAAGGCGCGGCGGGCCAGCCAGGTGCCCAAGATTGATGACGCCTTTATCTCCCGGCGGTCCTCGGGCCAGACCTGGGCCCTCATGAGAGCTGCCACCTGCTCATAAGCGAAACCCATGAGGTCGAAGAGGATGTTGCCCCAGAACTCGGCCCGGGTGAGCGCACGGCGGGCCAGTTCCAGATCGGCTAGGCCGTAGAACGCGCGGTATTCGCGGTTCTCGCCCAGGTTGGGGTCAAAGCAGCGGGGACGGTGAAACACCAGGCCCGCCACTTGGCGGTCCAGGGGATAGTCCAGCACATGCAGGCCGGTGGGCACCTTTTTCAGCCACCCTTCATTAAGAAGCTCCCAGGCCCGCTTGTTCAATTCGCGCAGGGCCCGGGCTCCCTGGCGGGACAGGGCCGCCACTCCTACCCGGGCCAGGATATCCCTGGCTTGCGCGCTGTCTCCGTCGGACATAACTCCCAGGCCGAGGTTGGCCAGGCCCAGGCTCTCGCGCGCGGCGCGGGAGACATCCTGGGGTTGGGCCGGATCCGCCTCCAGCGCCACCACCCCGCAATTGGCCGCATAGACCAATTCGGCCCGCAGGCGGTCGGCCGCCTCGCCACCCAGCTCGGCGGCCAAAGATGGCAGCAGCTCTCCTTTGGGCAGCAGCATGAGAGCGGCATCCGAGCGCGGCGGGGCGTGCTCGGGAAAGGCCCGCTCCGCCTTGGGCGCCAGCTGATGCCAGTCCGCCTCGCCCGGCAAGGGCTTGGCCCAAAGCTCCAAGGCCTCCAGGCGGTCGGGAAAGCCCTGGTCCATGAGCCGGCCACGGCGCCAACGGACCGCGTCTTCGGCGAGTTGGGCCGCCGACTCCCACTGCATGGCCTCCAGGAGCGTGCCGTAGAGGTTGGGCAGCTCGGCCTGCATGTGCACCAAGACCTGGGCCACGAAAGAGGCGGTTTTATCGTTGTGGAACTCTAAAAAATATATGCCGTCCAGGGTGAACTCGGGCAGATCATCAGGCGGCTCCTGCTGATCCTGGCTGGCCACGTACTTGACCACCCTGAACCAGTGGGCGGCTAAAAGCGTGAGCACCTCCAGATCCACGCCGTTCAGCCAGCGGTGCAGGCGCTCGGAGCCGCCCTCCAAAACAAGCGGCAGCCACACGGCGTAGCGCTCGGGGGCAAACTTCTCCTTGACCCAGCCGGTGAGATCCAAAAGGTAGAAAAGCTGCTTGTCGGAGCAGCGGGCCAGGAGCATGCCGGCGTCCTCGGGCCCCAGTTCCAGTACCGTGGCCGCGAATTCATCCAACGCCAGATCGCGCACCAAGGCCCGGGCGTCCCTGGCCATGGTCAAAAGGCGCAAACGCTGGGGCGCGGGAGCTGCCAAAATGGCGCGTAAGCGCGTGGGCCGCTCCAGGCCGTTCCAGCGCGCCTCGGCCTGGGCGGGATCGGTTTTGGCCAGATCCAACAACTTGCCGGGATCGCGCACTATGTCAAGGGTGTCTTGGCTCATGCCATCTTTCATTGGTTTGAGGGGAGGCGTCAAATCATGCGCACACGCCGCAGCGTTTGCACTTGGCTATATCGCAGGGCGGCGATTCCTTTTCCTTAAGCGCCCGCTGGGCCTCAGTCCAAAGATATTCGCTACTGATGCCGTGGTCAACAAAGGCCCAGGGCAAAAGCTCGTCCCGGCGCCTGCGGCGGACGGCGTAGAAATCCAAATCCAGGCCCAAGGCCGCCTCGGCCCGCTGGGGCTGAGGATCCCGGGCCAGGGTGGTGATCAAAGGCGCCAAACGGCGGTCGCCCCGGGATATGGCCGCCTGCAGGCGGGCGTACTTGGGCACGTCAGTGGTCACCTTCAAGTTGGCCAGGCGGCTGAGCCGGGTAATGACCTGGGCCATGCGTTCCTTGATGAGCTTCAAGGGTGCCATGGGCTCCCATTGAAAGGGGGTCCAAGGTTTGGGCACGAAGGCGTTCAAGCTCACCGTCACCTGGCCCAAGCGGCCCTTGGCCTTGGCAAAGCTCACCACCTGCTGCCTGAGGAGCTTGACCAAATCTATCAGCTCGGCAACGTCCTCGTCAGTCTCACTGGGCAACCCCACCATGAAATAAAGCTTGAGATTGAGGATGCCGCCGTCCACCAGCGCCTCCACCGCCTGCACCAGCTGATCCTCGCTCAGGCGCTTGTTTATCACCTTGCGCAGGCGCTCGCTGCCGGCCTCCGGCGCCAGGGCCACGCTCTGGGACCCGCTGGCGGCCAGGGCCGCGGCAAGCTGCGGAGTCAGGCGGTCCGCCCGCAGAGAAGAAACCGACACCCTTCCGCCCGCCGCCACCAGGGACTGGGCCAGTTCCGCGACCCCGGGCAAGTCGCTCACCGCAGCCGAGACCAGGCCTACCTTGCCCCCGGCCCGGGCGGCGGCCAAGGCCGCGGCGGAGAAGTCCTCTCCGCGGCCCAAACGGGGGGGGCGGTTAACATGCCCGGCCGCGCAAAAGCGGCAGCCGTGCCCGCAGCCCCGGCCCACCTCCAGGAGAGTCATGTCGCCGAATTCAGGCCCCCTGCCCTTGCCCTTTGCCGGCGCTGAAACCTGCACCGCGCTGCGGGCGAACCCGGCGGTGGGTCCTTGATATTTAGGCGCGGGGATGCGCTCGGGAACTACAGCCAACGGCGTGAAAGACGATAAGGTCCCGTCATCGCCATAGGCCGACGCATAAAAGCCAGGCGCGTAGAAACCTGTCACGGTTTGCGCCAGGCGTAGCAATAGCTCGCTGCGGTTAAGCTCTGCATGGGTAAGAAAGGCCTCTAAAAAAGGCTCCAGCACCACCTCGGCCTCGCCCAACAACATGCCGTCCAAAAGCGGGGCGTAGGGCTCGGGGTTGAGCATGATCGCCATGCCGCCTGCCACCACCAAGGGCCCTCGGCGGCTCTCGGCGTAATAACCCAAGCCCGCGTGCCGCAGCATGGCGGCCAGGTTGGGGGCATCGTTTTCAAACGAAAGCGTGGCTAAAACCAGGTCGAATTCCCCCAGCGGCCGTGAAGACTCCAAACTGGACAGGGCATCCCCGGTTTTGGCGTAGATGGCCTGCTCCTCGCGGCCGGGCATAAAGACGCGCTCGCAGAGGGCATCCGGCCTGCGGTTGATCAAGCCATAGATTACGGCCAAACCAAGGTTGGCCATACCCACCTGATAGGTGTTGGGGTAGATGATCGCCACTTTGAGCCGCCCGCCGGGGTCTTTGATTACGTTTCCGGTCTCCCGGCTTAAAAGCTTTTGGTGACGTTCTTTGAGAGCCCAACTCACCCTGGGCACTTACTGCCTTCCTTTTTCTAGACTTGCCGGCATGATGGGCCATGATACCATGCTGTCATCCCCCAGGCTATGGAGGGAGTACTCTTGGCTTGCCGGACGCTTGACTGAACAGAGCGCCCGTGTCAGGTTTAAATCTTACAATTTATCTATTTGAGGAGAGGCTATGGACCAGGCAAAGAGCCAAAAATTCCTCGCGATGATAAGTCAGGCCGGCCAGAGCGCCAGCATGTGGCCGGTTGGCGAGGCCATGGGCCTGGAAAGACACGAGACCGAGGCCATCGCCACCGACCTCATGGCCCAAGGCAATTTGGAAATAGTGAGCCTGGACGGGAAAGTGCGACTCACCCAGAGCGGCCAGGATCTGCTCAAAGCCGGCGGCCCGGCACCCAGCGCCTCCGGCGGCGGGCTGGCGTCCTTGGTGGATGATCTCAAGGCAACAGGCGCGGCGGGCTTAAGCGGCGCAGCGGCCAATGACCTGCGGGCTGATGTGGCTTGCCTGGCAGCCCAGCTTGACCGCAGTAAGCCGCTTGCGGAGGTGATGCAGGCTTGCCTTAATGCGGTGCGCCAAGCGCTGGCCGGCTCAGTGCAGCCTGAGGCCCAGAAGCTCGCCAAACGGGCTCAAGAATTTATCGCCTAGGGTCAGTAGGCATAGCAAAAGGACGGGCCCCAGGGACCCGCCCTTTTTATTTTAGACTCAAACCTTAACAGCTGCAGGAGGTGCTGCCGCAGGAGCTTTCACCACTGGAAAGAGGTTTCTCCGAGGTTAGGGAGAATCCCTGCTGCCACCCGTTATCTATAAAGTCCACCTTCACGCCGCCGCTCTGGGTAGATAGATCTTTACTAATCAGATAGGTCAAGCCTTCCACCTCAAAGCTCTCGTCATCATCTTTTGGTTCATCCAGAACCAAGCGTAGGCTCGGACCGCCTCAGCCGCCGCTTTGCAGATAAACGCGAAGGGCGCTATCCAGATTTTTTTCCGCCATGAAAGCCTTTATAGCCTTGCTGGCGCTCTCGGTTACTTCAACCATTGTTGATTCCTTTCTCAAGGCACTAAAAGCAATAGGTAACGCTAATAGTAAATATGGTAATGTAACGGGCCAATCGCAAGGGTTCAAGCTGTTTTTTCTAGTATTTATGTATGAGATTTTTCAGGATCATGCCCCATCCACACTGCCACATCATAGATTCTACCTGCTACAATGGATATTATGCCTAATGAATCCGGGCAATTAATGATCTGGCTCGATGTCAGGACCCGCGCGGGAGACAGTCAGCGGGCCAAGGCCTTGAGCCGGCGCATGCGCAAGGCAGGCGCGGTTCATGTCATGCTCATGGAGCGCGAGGTTTGGTCCTTGTGGCTGGCCAGCGAGGCCGCCCGCGCGGCCATCGCCCGGTTGCAAGCCGGCGAGCCCGGGCTTTGCTTGCGCTCACGCCTTACCCAGGCCGCGGACCCCTTGACCATCTGGCGCCAACCCAGCCCCGA
>Ga0307423_1001710_pt1 | contig 12984 bp, 12 predicted proteins | sample SalMarWE160310MG_FD_202154 | JGI IMG/M metagenome (GOLD analysis project Ga0307423, IMG submission 202154) | Salt marsh sediment microbial communities from the Plum Island Ecosystem LTER, Massachusetts, United States - WE1603-10 | ecosystem: Environmental > Aquatic > Marine > Intertidal zone >...
AAAATTCAGAATTCAGAATTCAGAATTTGGTCCTGGCCGCGCACGCGTTCTGGGAGGGTTGTCTTGAAAAACCAGGATCACTTTCGAAGACTCGAGAAAATGTACCTCTCCGCTCCGTTCAACGAGATATTCAAACCCGAACTCATCATTTCCGAGGGCGAGGCCGAAGTTTCGTTTGACGCAGGTCCGCATCTCCACCACGCCGGCGACGCAGTTCACGGTTCCAACTACTTCAAGGCCCTGGACGACGCCGCCTTCTTCGCCGTCAATTCGCTGGTCGAGGATGTGTTCGTCGTGACCGTCACGTTCAACATCCAGTTGCTGCGGCCGATCAGTGAGGGCCGGATGATCGCCAGGGGAAAGGTCATCAACGCCGGGAAGACCGTCTGGGTCGCCGATTCGACTCTCGTCGATGAACGGGGCCGCCTGCTCGGCCGCGGGAGCGGCACCTTCATGCGCAGCAAGATCGCTCTCAACGATATCGAGAGTTACGCGAGTTCCTGAAATGCGCGACCTCGATTCCATCCTTCATCGGATCGACGGCCATGGTTACAAGGCCTACAAGGAAATCCAGGGGCGGCGTTTCGTGTACGACGGCTTCGATCTCGTGGTCGAACATGTCCAGGGGGATCCGTACGCCGCGCCGTCGCGGCTGCGCGCCCTGATCCCGCTCGGGAAGAGCGGAGTCCCCGAGTCGGCTTTGAGGACTGGCGCCCGCCGGCGCGCGACCCGCGATTACCTCGCGCGGGCATTTCGCGCCGCGGCTCGGCCGCACAAGGAACTGGAAATTGACGCTGGTCGGCAGACGGTGCTCGATCGGTCCGCGTGCCTCATTGACGACGACACCGTGGATCTCCGTTTCAGGGTTGATCTGCCCGGTACCGGGCGACGCATCCTCGGAGTTAAGGCGTCGACCCTGCTGGTTGATGAGCTCCCGAAAGTCATCGGCCGGTCCACCGGCTCCGATCACCTCGACGTCGAAAGCCTGGAACGGCACGCCGCGGTGGTCGAGGACCAGGAGGCCCTCCGGGAAGCCCTCGATGCCTCCGGTCTCGTCGCCTTCGTCGGCAACGGGTCGGTGCTGCCGAGGAAGAGCGGAATCGACGATCGGCCGCTCGCTGGCGCGGTAGTTTTCGACTCACCCCCGTCGCTCGAGGTACAGCTTACGGCACCAAATGCCGGTGAAGTGCGCGGCATGGGAATTCCTCGCGGCATTACCCTGATCGTCGGCGGCGGCTACCACGGCAAGTCGACGCTGCTGCGCGCCATCGAGACCGGAGTGTATGACCACATCCCAGGGGATGGACGCGAGCTTGTGGTGGCGCTGCCGAACACCGTCAAGATCCGCGCCGAGGATGGACGCGCGGTGCAGGCGGTCAACATCTCAGATTTCATCTCCCACCTGCCGGGCGGCCATGGCACCGAGTCGTTCTCGACCGAGCTCGCCTCGGGCTCCACCTCTCAGGCAACGGCACTGGTCGAGGCGCTCGAGACCGGCGCATCATGTCTGTTGCTTGATGAGGATACGTCGGCCACCAACTTCATGATACGAGACCGCCGGATGCAGGAGCTGGTAGCAAAGACCTCCGAGCCCATCACTCCCTTCGTCGACCGCATCCGCGAGCTGCGCGATCAGCTCGGCGTCTCGACCCTGCTCGTGATGGGCGGTTCGGGCGACTACTTCGACTACGCCGACCTCGTCATCCAGATGGACGGCTACCGACCACGCGATGTCACGGGCGCGGCGCGCGAGATCGCCTCGCGCCACGTCACCGGTCGACAGGAGGAGAGAGAGTCTGACCTCATCGCCGCGGCGCCGCGACATTTGTTGGTGCGGTCGATCAACCCCGAGCGACGCCCCGGACGGTGGAAGATCCAGGCGCGGGGCATCGACACCCTGGTCATCGGACGATGCGACATCGACCTGCGCGCAGTCGAGCAAATCGAAGATCCATCACAGCTGCGCGCCATCGGCTGGATCCTCGGTCGATTGTCCGAACACGACGAGGACGAGTGCGAGCCGTTGCCCGCGATTCGGCGGATGCTCGACAGACTGGGTGAGGGTGACTGGCAGTGGCTCAGCGGCCGGCCGGACGGCGATCTTGCAGCCCCACGCGCACACGAGGTAATGGCCGCGCTCAACCGTCTCCGCAGCGCCCGGTTTCGGGCCTCCGGGTAAGTGAACTGGCCCATGCCCGAGCTCCCGGAAGTCGAGACCGTTCGCCGTTCTCTCGCCCTCGAGTTGCCCGGGCTCTGTATCGTGGCCGTGGGCGGTCGATCGATCGCCATGCGGCGTCCGCTCGATGTCGAACGACTCTCGGCGCTGGTCACCGGCCACTGCTTTCTCGCACCTCGGCGACGCGGTAAGTACCTGTTGCTCGATCTCGATCCACCCGGGTCGCTCCTCACCCACCTCGGCATGTCCGGCCGCGTCCAGTTGGTCGAAGCGTCTATTCCTCTCCGGGTTCATACCCACCTCACACTCGATCTCGAAGATGGACGCCAGCTGCGATTCGTGGACCCGCGCCGCTTCGGATTTGTGGACTGGCTCGAGCCCGGCGCAGAGAAGTCAGACCCGTCACTTGCCGCCCTCGGCGTCGAACCTCTCGACGCCGATCTCGAAAAGCTTTTGCCGCCGCTACTCCGCGCACGGCGGGCGCCGCTGAAGAGCCTCCTTCTCGACCAGCGACTGATCGCGGGCGTCGGCAACATCTACGCGGTCGAGGCCCTGTGGCGCGCAGGCATCCATCCGCGCCGCGCCGGCAACCGCACCTCTTTCCTCCGCCTCGCCGGTCTGGCCCGCGCCGTGCAGGACGTGCTGGCAGACGCGATCGCCCAGGGCGGCACCACGCTGCGCGATTTCGCCGGCCCTGACGGCGAGGTCGGTTACTTTGCCGTGCGACTCGGCGTCTACGGCCGGCAGGGAGAACCGTGCGGGAACTGCGGAACCGTCATCCGTTCCGCTGTCATCGGTGGTCGGACGACCGCGTGGTGTCCGGCCTGTCAACGGTAGTTCCACGAGTCAGAACCCGGTAAGCGCTTCTCGCTTCGGTGAGTCAGGTGCCACCCTTCGCGTTGTCACCTGCGCGATGCAGATGGCGAGGCGATGATGACAATGCGAAGAGTGGCACCGGTGTCGTCGAAGCTGTATCGCGCTTCGAAGGGTCGGCAGATCTCGTATCTCGTATCTCGGATCCGGGTGGGCGGGTGGATCGAGTATCGAGTATCCAGTATCTGCCGAATCGTCGGCCGTCACTCGAACTCATCGAGAGCGTCCACTACCTCCGGGAAGAGGTCGAGGGTTTCGCCGGACTCCAGCTGAATGGTGCCAGCCACGACCTCCTCGATGCCGTCCTCGTTTGTCAAGCAGGTAGCGGTGACGAGCCCCGAGCCCTTGGTGCCGGTGACTTTGAAAACAAAATCCTCGCCTCCCGACTCCGCAACGCTGGCGCTGAGGTCGAGCTCGAACTCCTCGATCCGGCCAACGTGCTCGATGATCACCGGATTGGAGCGAAGCTCGCTTTCGACCTCGTCGGCAAAGACGCCCAGACCGAGCTTCATCAGTGCCCAGCCGCCAAAAACCGCCGCCAGAATGACGAATACAGCGCATCCGCCACAGCCGAAAATCAGAACCTTGTTCCAGGGAAACGATGTGCTCCGGGAGGGGTCCTGCGTCTCGATCGGCGGTGTGGATGGACCGACGGGGGTGTAGTCTTGGGTCATTCTTCGAGTTTACCGCAAGGGACTGACCCGGGAAGCGCTTCTCGCCTCGACGAGCGCGGTGCCACCCTTCGCATTGTTTGGATGCATCGCGTTACGGTTCGGCAATTCCAATGGGCAAACAATGCGAAGAGTGGCACCTGTGTCGTCGAAGCTGTTTGGCGCTTGGAATGGAGAGTCGTTAACTCGCCAGCAACTACGGCGAAGGCAGTTTGATTCTCGATTTCGGCATCGCCGGTGCTCCTCGGCCAGGCTCGTCGCGCTCGGGAAAGCCGCCGTCCAATTGGGCCTTGGTAATGGTCGGTCCGACGTGACCCAGAGGCGTCGGGACCGGAGTCGGAATCTGACCACCTCCGCGGTGCCAGATAAAGGCGACGAGGTTCGCGAGATCAGTGAGGGCACGCGACAGGGATACACCTGCGACGCCAAAAGCAACCGATCGATCGTCGAGGGTCCGCCAATTGCGGAGCTCACCGGTTCGATAGAACTCTTCCCCGACGAATGGGTAGAGCGCCTCGCTGCGGGCCAACGCTGCCTCCACCGTGCTATCGAACGCTCCGCCCGTGATCAGCGCGCGATCCTGGCCGTAATAGACGAGTCGCAGCCGATCAAGGATCGAGTCCACGTAACCCCGATAGGATGCCGAGTATTGCGCCTCACGTGAATCGTCGTGAACCACCGCCAGAGGATCGTTGGCGTCGAGCACCAACACCGCCAACACGCCGATCTCTTCGACAAGATCCTCCAGCGGCACCGGTTTCCGCAGGTCGGCTGCACACCGGCGAATCTGGGCGTCGAGCGCCTGCGGCAGGCTGCCCGGCGGACCCGCACGCCAGGCCGGCGGCGCGGCAAGGCCGCGAGCGATTCCGGCATCGAATCGTTTTTCGTGCTTGCGCACCTGTCGCGCGAGATCGGGCGGGAAAAAGTCCACTGCCGTCCAGGCGACGTGCCGAGCCGTGTCGCTACCCCAGCCGATGCACGCGACGGCCGCGAGCAAGACGAGCAACGAACCGCCACGGCGCCTGGTCATGGATCGGACCGCTCGTCCGGACCCACCGGAGCTTCGTCCATCGCCAGCACCAGGCGGCGGATTTCCCCAGGCACCGCCGGTGAGTATCCGCTCAGGATCATGACCGGGCGTCCCTCCCGGTCCAGTAGAACATTGGTCGGCAGCGCACCCAGGCCCAGGGCCATCATGGTCCTCTGTTCTATCCGATAGACCGGAACATCGATGTTGTACTTCTGCAAAAACCGCGCGCCAACGATGGCCGACTGGTCGGTGTTGATCGTGACGAGCGCGAAGCCTTTGTCCGCCAGCTCGACCGAGAGTTTTTGCAGCTCCGGCAGCTCCTGACGGCACGGCCCGCACCAGCTCGCCCAAAAGGTCATCAGCAGCGGCCGTCCCCGGAACGATTCGATATCGAGCTGCCTCGCACCGTCGAGCGATGTGAACGCGAAGTTCGGGAACACTGGAACTTCCTCTACAGGGTCAGCAGCCGAGGCGATCAGACCGAGCGAGGCGCAGAGCACGAACACAGCGACGAGAACTCGTCTCATAGGTCCATTCTAACGTGATTCCGCCATTCCACATTTCCTTTTTCCGGCTCGCGCTCTCCCTTCGTGGGCGATTTCCTCGGGCCATACTGAGAACACCGGCACGAGCGCGAGCCGAAAAAAAGGAGAGCTGGTAGGGTATTGTGAAAAATTGCACAATGCTTGACACCTCTGGTACACTCCCGCACATGAGCTGGGAGCTGCACCGCGTCACGATCGTCGGCGGAGGGATGATGGGGCGGTCTTTGGCCACCAAAGTCGCCCAGGAGGGTATCCACGTCTACCTCAAAGAGGTCTCGGCTGAGGCCGTCGAAAGCGCTCAGATGGCCCTCGAGCGATCGCTCGACCATTCCATCGAGCGGTTCGCCCTCACCGGCTCGGAGAAAAAGGCGATCCTCTCAAGAATCACGTGGGTGACCCACTTCGACTGCGCCACCGACAGTGACCTCGCGCTCGAGGCCGTCCAGGAGGATTTCGGTCTCAAACGTCAGATCCTGCGCGAGCTCGACCGCCGGATGCCGCCCGAACACCCCATCGTCCTGACCACATCGACCTTGTCGATCACCGAACTCGCCGCTCAAAACAACAGCCCTGAACGCATCGTTGGAATGCACTTTCTGTACCCGGTCACCACGACGCGGGTGGTCGAGGTCGTCCGCGGCCAGCTGACCAGCGAACAGGTTTATGAACGGGCGATCGATTTCGCCCGCCTTCTCGGGAAGATCCCGATCAAGGTCTTCGAGATGCCGGGTTTTGTAACCACCCGCTTGCTCCTGCCGCTGATCAACGAAGCCATGCACGTGGTGATGGAAGGCGTGGCTGAGGCCGCCGAGGTCGATCTGGCGATGAAAATGGGCTTCGAGTTCCGCATCGGGCCGCTCGAGTGGGCGGACCGTACCGGCCTCGATCGGGTCCTCAACTGGATGCAGCACTTGCACCAGGAGAGCGGCGAGCCCCGCTTCCGGCCGTGTCCGCTCCTCAAACGGCTGGTGCGCGCCGGTCTCCACGGTACCAAGTCCGGGCGAGGCTTCTTTGAATACGACGAAAACGGCCGGCGAACGGACCGCCTCCCGGACGATAAGCCGGGCCTCGGATAGGAATCCCATGAAAATTCTCGTCCTCAACAGTGGATCGTCTTCAGTCAAGTTCCAGATCATCGAGACCGACCTTGAACGCATGAACGCCCATCAGGATCTGACCCTGGCCGTCGGTTTGGTGGAAAAAATAGGGCTCTCCGACTCTCGGCTGTTGCTCGAAGTGCCGGACCGCAAGGCCTACCAGGATTATCGGGAGATCCTCGAGCACCGGACCGCCATCGAGTGGGTGTTGCGCATTCTGGTCGACCCCGAGCACGGTATTCTGGATTCGGTAGAGGAGATCGGCGCTGTCGGGCACCGGGTCGTGCACGGCGGTGAGGCCTTCGCGTCGTCCGTGCTCATTACTCCCGAGGTCGTCGACAACATCGAGGCCTGCTCGGTGCTGGCTCCGCTCCACAACCCCCCCAACCTGCGCGGCTACCACGCCGCGCACGCCGCGATGCCCGATATTCCCCACATCGCCGTCTTCGACACCGCTTTCCACCAGACGATGCCGGCCCACGCATTCCTCTACGGGATTCCCTTCCAGCTCTATAAGAAGCACCACCTGAGGAAGTATGGATTCCACGGCACCTCGCACCGGTTCGTCACCTTCCGCGGCTGCCAGATTCTGGATTGGAAGCGCGAGGACAAAAGGCTGATCAGCGTCCACCTCGGCAACGGGTGCTCGCTGGCCGCGGTCGACCACGCAAAGAGCATCGATACGTCCATGGGATTCACCCCTCTCGAGGGCCTGATCATGGGCACCCGGTCAGGCGACATGGATCCGGCCATCGTCCCCTGGTTGTTGGCGATGGAAGAACTCACCCTCCACCAGGTCAACACCATGCTCAACAAGCACTCCGGCCTCTACGGTGTGTCGGGCGTCTCGTCGGATATGCGCGAGATCATCGAAGCCCGATCCGGTGGCCATGCGCGGGCCGACGTCGCCTTCCGGATGTTCTGCTACCGCCTCAAAAAGTACATTGCGGGTTACGCGGCCGCGATGGGCGGGGTTGACGCCGTCTTTTTCACCGGCGGCATCGGCCAACGGTCTCCGGAGGTCCGCGAGGCGTCCCTCGAGGGTCTCGAGTTCATGGGCATCGAGCTCCACCGTGACCGCAACGCGGCCGCCAGCGGTGACGAGGCCGAAATCTCGACCGATGCCTCGCACGTGCGCGTCCTCGTCGTCCCGACTAACGAGGAAAAGACCATCGCCCGTGACGTCATCAGGGTGTTGAACGGCATCATGCCGGAGTTCACGCCTCCCGAGACAATAACCTAGCCGCCCATCCCCCCAATTGGGAGTTAGGAATGAGGAGCTGGGAATTCCCTACCACCCCCCAAGAGAACGTGATCGTTACAGGAGTTGGGTGGGCGGCATTCCTCATTCCTCATTCCTCATTCCTCATTCATCTGCTGGTCCATCCTCATTGGCGCCCTCCTGCTCCCGTGCCAGACGCGCTTCGTCGACAAACCGGCTGACCCGATAGATGTAGTTGAACGCCGACACGATCACGAGGACAAAAGAACCGTAGAAGCAGGTCTCGGGTATCCACCATGGGACCGGGATTTCGTTGGCCAGCAGCACCACCGCGATCGTCACAACCTGGGCAAAGGTCGTTGCCTTGCCGAGTGGCGAGGGTGGGAACTCGCGCAGGCCCTCGACGATGTACAGGACCCCGGCCACCAGCATGATCACGAAATCCCTGAACAGGGCCAGAATCGTCAGCCACAGTGGAATTACCACTTCCTGGCCGAGGGGAATGGTGAGGGCGATGTAGGCGACGGTGATCAGCAGCTTGTCGGCGATCGGATCGAGGTAGGCTCCGATCAGTGACCGCATGTCCATGCGCCGGGCGAGGAAACCGTCGAAGGCGTCGGTGAGACCCGCGACGACGAGGATCCACAGGGCGAGGCTGAAATCGCGTTCCGAGACCGCGAGAACGAAGAACGGCACCATCGCCATTCGCATCATGGTGATGAAGTTGGGCAGAGTTAGCGGCCGCAGCTTCTCCTCGACCCGCGTGCGGATCCTGCGGCGCGTCTCCTTCTTCATGGCGGACGCAGTCAACCCGCCTCCATTCGGTTGAGCCGCCACAGGATGCGGAGACCGTGCAGCGTCAGGTCAGGCTCGACGTACTGGATCAGATTGGTGTGGCTCGCAAAGGCCTGCGCGAGACCGCCGGTCGCGATCACCGTCGCCTCGCCGAGCTCGTCGAGGATCCGGCGGGTTACCCCCTCGATCAGCCCCAGGTAACCGTAGAAGAGCCCCGACTGGATGCTGTCCACCGTGCCCTTGCCGATGACCCTCGGCGGCGGCTCCATCGCGACGCTCGGCAGCTTGGCAGTCTTCGAGGTCAGGGCGTCGGCGGTGACGCCGGGGCCCGGGGCGATTGCGCCGCCGAGGTACTCGCCCTCGGCCGAAACCACCTCCCAGGTGACTGCGGTCCCGAAGTCCAGGACCAGGCACGGGCCGCCATGCTCAGCGTATGCCGCCACTGCGTCGCACAACCGGTCGGCGCCGAGCTCCCGCGGCGCATCGACCTTGAGTTCCATATCGGAGCGGATTCCCGGCTCGACGAAGAAGGCGTCCTTGTCGAGATAACGGCGGACACCCTCCCTCAGCCGCGGATCCATCGGTGGCACAACGGAGGAGACCGCAACGTCGACGAGATCTCCAGGAGCCACCTGCTCCCATCGCAGAAGCTGGTGGAGCCACATCCCGACCTCGTCCGCTGTGCGCTCGGCGTGGGTCGTCAGGCGCCAGCGTGTTCGCAGCGCGTCACCTTCGAAGAGACCGACAACGGTGTTGGTGTTCCCCACATCCAGTGCCAGCAACAGGTCCTTCACAAATGCCTCCGAGACTTGCACGGTACAATTCCGCACGTCGACTGTCCAGGTCCCAAAGCAGTCAGCGATCAGCCGTCAGCTGTCAGCTCCCCCACCCACGCCCGACAAGACGTCGTTTCGTAGGGTGATTGCTGTTTGCTGATAGCTGAAAGCTGAACGCTCGGCGCGGGTGAAAAACCCGCGCTGCTCTTCGCCGTAGTATCATCTGCGGGCTGAGGGCGCCGATTCTCCGGGCTTTCGAGCCCCAAACCGGAAATCGGACTCGGAATGCCGATTACTCGAATATGCAACCAGACTCTGAAAACATCGAAGGAAGGAGCCAGACAATGAGTCTTTGGCGACGATCAACGATCGCCCTCGTGACGGTAATGGCCCTGCTGTACGGCCTCCCAGTCGTCGCACAGGATGCCAACGTGCCGGTCCAGGAGGTCTTTCTGGACAACGGTATGAAGCTTTTGATGGTGGAGCGCCACGAGAGTCCGACGGTGTCGGCCGGATGGGTCGCCCACGTCGGCTCGGTGAACGAGCAGGTCGGAGCCACCGGTATCGCCCATCTCTTCGAGCACATGATGTTCAAGGGCAGCGCGACCATCGGTACCTCGGACTTCGAAGCCGAGTCCGAGATTATGGCCCGGCTCGACGCCATCCGCCTCGAGATGGAGGCCGAGTACGAACTCATGCGCGAGGCCAAGCGCCGTGGCGAGCTGAGCGGCAGCATCTATCTGCCGGAGAACCAGACTGAGCGCCTGGCCGAGCTGCGCGAACACATGAAGGTACTTCAGGACGAGCAGAGGCATTTCATCGTCAAGGACGAGTTAGACCAGATCTACACCGAGGCCGGAGGTTCGAGCCTCAATGCCGGCACCAACTATGACTGGACTCTATACTTTGTCAACGTTCCCGCCAACAAGCTCGAGCTGTGGTTCTGGATGGAGTCGGAACGCCTGCTCAACGCGGTCTTCCGCGAGTTCTACACCGAACGCGACGTGGTGAGGGAGGAACGCCGGATGCGCACCGAGTCCGACCCGGTGGCGAGGTTCGAGGAGCAGTTCGACTTCATGTTTTGGAGTTCGCTCCCGTACCACCACCCGGTGGTCGGCTGGCCCTCCGACGTCGAGTCGATCACCCGCAGCCAGGCCGAGGAGTTCTTCGCGACCTACTACGCGCCCAACAACATCACTGCGGCGCTCGTCGGCGACTTCAATCCCGAGGAGGCCCTCGCCCTCGCGAGGAAGTACTTCGGTCGCGTTCCACGCGGCGAAAACCCGCCCCCACCTGTGGTGACCGAGGAGATCGAGCAGCTCGCGGAGCGACGGATGACGGCCTTGGCCGACACGAACCCGTCGGTCCAGATCCGCTGGCACACCGTGCCCTTCGCGAACAAGGATTTCTACGCGCTCGACATCATGGAGGCGATCCTCTCCGGCCGCACCGGGAGGCTCTACAAATCGCTGGTCGAGGAGGAGCAGATCGCGACAGGTGAGCCCTACGCCGACCATTCTCCTTTGAAATACGGCGGCTCCCTCGAGATCGGCGCCGACCTCGCAGAGGGCGTCGACCACCAGTTGGTCGAGGAGGCCCTTCTCGCTGAAATCGAACGCCTCAAGACCGAGCCGGTGCCCGAGCACGAGCTGCAAAAGGTCAAGAACCAGTCGCTCGCCGACTCATACCGGCGACTGCAGTCGAACTTTTTCCTCATGCTCCAGCTGATGCTTTACGACGTGTGGGACAACTGGCGGTTCCTCAACGAATCGACCGCCAAATACGAGGCTGTGTCCGCCGAAGACGTGCAGCGGGTCGCCAACACCTACTTCACCGACACCGGACGGAACGTCCTCTGGTACTTCCGCAAGGAGGGCTCGCAGGAAGATCCCGAGCTGGCCGCGCTCAGCGGCCAGGCCAAGGCGATGGCCAAATCGGCGCTGGCGCAGATCGCCGAGGTCGAGGACCCGGCCGAGCTCGAGCAAGGGCTCGCACAGATGCAGGCCATGAAGGCGCAGGCCCCACCCGAGTTCCAGCCGGCGATCGAGCTGATCATCAAGAGGGCGACCGAACGGATCGAAGAACTCCGGGCGGCCGCCGGAGAGGAGGAGTGAGATGCGACGCACAACGAACCTGTTGACCTTTCTGGTTTTGATCGCCGCAGCCACCGCGTTCGCGGCCGACATTCCCGACCGTCCCGAGAAGCTGAAGTTCCCCGAGCTGACCTTTGACGTACCCGACGCCGGCTCGCTCCGCTTCGAGCTCGCCGACGGCACCCCGGTCTACGCCAAGCAGGACAAGCAGTTCCCGCTCATCAACATCACCGTCTACTTCCACGGTGGGCGCTACCTCGTGCCCGTCGGCAAGGAGGGCCTGGCCGGCATCACGGCTGCCGCCTGGCGCAGCGGTGGCGCCGGCGATCGCACCGCCCAGGAGCTCGACGAGGAGCTCGACTTCCTCGCCGCCAACCTCGGTACGAATATCGGCGACGTCTGGGGTTCTGCGAGCCTCAACCTGCTTTCGAAGGACCTCGACGGGGCGATGGCGATCTTCATGGATGTCCTCACCAAACCGCGCTTCCAGCAGGATCGCTTCGACAAGGCCAAGGAGAACGCCGTTCAGGCGATGAAGCAGCGCAACGACGACACCTCCGACATCGAGGCTCGCGAATGGAATCGCCTGATCTTCGGCGATGATTTTTGGCAGAACCGGCTCGCGACCCAGGCCTCGGTCGACGCCATCACGGCCCGTGACTCCAAAGAGTTCGTGAGCTCGCTGGTGCGGTCTGGCAACCTGGTGGTGGCGGTGGCGGGTGATTTCGAACCCGCTGCGCTCGAGACGCTCCTTAACAAGACCATCGGCTCCCTCGAGCCGCTGGGCCAGCCGCTGCCGGCGATCCCACAACCCGACCACACTCCGGAGCCCGGGGTCTACGTCGTCAACAAACCCGACGTCAACCAGGGCCGGGTCAGCATCGGCCGTCCCGGATTCAAGGAAGGCTACCCGGACGAGTTCCCACTGATGGTCGGCAACGACATTCTCGGGGGCGGTGGATTCACATCGCGAATGGTGAGGCGAATCCGCTCCGACGAAGGCCTGGCCTATAGCGCCGGCTCCGGCCTGTCCTTTCCCGTCACCATCCCCGGGACCTTCGACGCGTACTACCAATCAAAGTCATCGACAGTGTCATTTGCTGCAGAAATCTTCTTTCAGGTACTCGACGCGATGCGCAATCAGCCACCATCGGACGATGAGATTCGCGTTTCCAAGAACTCCTTCATCGAGGTCTTCCCTCGTCAATTCGCCTCCGCTGCACAGATCGTCGGTCTCTATGCCATCGACGAAATCCTCGGCCGAGATCACTCCTACTGGGTCGAATACCGCGACAACATTGCGGCTGTCACCGCCGATGAGATCCAGAAGGCGATGAAGAAAAACCTCGACCCCGCGACGATGATCATGCTCGTCGTCGGCAACATCGAGGAAATCATGAAGGGCCACCCCGAGCACGACGCTAAACTCACCGATTTCGGCGAGATCACGAACGTCCCGCTCCGTGATCCAATGACGCTCGAGCCGATCACCGAGTAGCGCAATCCTCTGATCGAATGAAAAGCCCGGACTGCATGTCCGGGTTTTTTGGGGGGGCGTTGATTCTCTGGAACGATGTAATCGGCCGCAACCAGTTTGTAACCGTGAAGACGCCGGAGGAAGCGGCCAGTGGCCGTGGCCGGGGGGTCGTCTCGAGGGCGGGTGGGAGGCATACGGCCACCCCCTCATTCCGGCGGGTGACCGCGGC
>Ga0307423_1001711_pt1 | contig 12979 bp, 10 predicted proteins | sample SalMarWE160310MG_FD_202154 | JGI IMG/M metagenome (GOLD analysis project Ga0307423, IMG submission 202154) | Salt marsh sediment microbial communities from the Plum Island Ecosystem LTER, Massachusetts, United States - WE1603-10 | ecosystem: Environmental > Aquatic > Marine > Intertidal zone >...
AACGATGACACTTATGAACCTGAGGCCGCGGTAATAACCAGGGCAAGAGATGAATGGGTGATCCTCGACGAATCCCTTCGAGAGGATTTTGAGAACGTGAAGGCCCTGGATGATGGCGATCTTTTCATTACCAGCCGGGACAATGACAACCGGAACTGGATCGTGGGATTCACCAAGGACGATGGTCCGATACCTTACTATGCTTACAACCGTGACTCCAAGGAAGCCACCTTCCTCTTCGTCAACAGGCCGGAACTGAAGAAGTACACGCTGGCGGACATGGAGCCGATCTCGTTTACCGCAAGGGACGGGATGCCCATCGAGGGTTACATAACTTATCCTCCGGGAGTGCCGAGGGAAAACCTGCCCGTGGTGCTCGATGTTCACGGCGGACCCTGGTACCGGGACCAGTGGGGCTACAATCCTGAGGCTCAGTGGCTGGCCAACAGAGGCTATGCCTGTCTCCAGATCAACTTCAGGGGCTCGACCGGATACGGCAAGAAGCACCTCAATGCCGGCGACAAGGAGTGGGGCGGCAAGATGCACAATGACCTGCTCGACGCAGTCGACTGGGTCGTAGATCAGGGCATAGCAGACCCTGCCAGAATCGCCATTTATGGTGCCTCATATGGGGGATACGCCGCACTGGTGGGCGCCACCTTCACGCCGGATGTGTTCTGCTGTGCGGTTGCCGCGATGGGGCCAAGCAACTTGATCACTTTCCTCGAGACCATCCCGCCTTACTGGAAGCCGCTTCTCGACCTTATGTACCTGAGGGTGGGCAACCCGGAGACCGAGGCTGACTTCCTCAAGGAGCGCTCACCGCTCTTCAAGGTCGACAACATAAAGATCCCCATGCTCATAGCTCAGGGGGCCAACGATGTGCGTGTGAATCAGGCCGAGAGTGAGCAGATCGTTGAGGCCATGAAGGCCAAGGGGATCGACTGCCAGTACATGCTCTTCGAAGATGAGGGCCACGGGTTCGTGAGGAGCGAGAACAGGCTCAAGTTTTACGCGGCCGTCGAGGAATTCCTGGCCAAGCACGTGGGCGGCAGGGTAGAAGCCCCGGCACAGATGTAGATTCTTCTTGAGAAATACCCGAGGGGGACAGCCAAGGCTGTCCCCCTTTTTTCTTGCGCCGACCGGTCCGCGATAGTATAATTCGTTAGATGGCGAAGTAACGTATTGTCCGGGGGCCACTCCAGATAGGCCTCCTTACCGATGACAATCGCAATGGAGGGCACCTCTCATGAGCAAGCTAATCGGACTCGTCATAGTAATGATAGCTGCGGTGGTCACTATCTCTGCCGTGACGATTATGAGGAATGCTGGACCAACAAGATCACCGGACGGACTTTCAGGCGGCTCTGGTGAGACTGTTCAAGAAGTTCCCCCGGCGGCCGGCAACGCCACCGGCGCCGGGACAAAGACGGAGAGTGCATCGATTATCGAGAGTGCCGCAGCAGCTGACAAATACGCTTTCATCTTCTTCTACGCCGACGAGAGTGAGCAAACAAAGGCTGCAAGGGTAGCGTTCGGCAAGATCATGAGCAGGATCGCCGAAGAGGCTGTCAATCTGGAGATTGATACGACGGATCCGGCGGAACTGCCCATCGTGAACAGGTTCAATGTCAGGGGCGCTCCCATGCCACTGGTTCTGGCAGTGGCCCCGAATGGCGCCATCACCGGAGGCTTTCCTCAGAAGTTTGACGAGGCCCAGTTGCTTGGGGCCTTTGCGAGTCCGGGCGAGGAGAAGTCGCTCAAGGCTCTCCAGGAGCGCAGGTTGGTGCTCGTGAGTATTCAGAATGGGAGCACGGCGTCAAACGATGCAGCCATGAAGGGAGTTCAGGACTTCAAGGCCGACCCTGACTTCGCTCCATCCACGGTAATGGTGACCGTCGACCCGGCGGATCCCGCCGAGGCCGGATTTCTCAAGGCCCTGCAGGTTGCTCCGCAGACCAGAGAAGCCATCACGGTCTGCCTTGCGCCCCCTGGCCTGGCCGTCGCCAGGTTCAGCGGCGGCACGGAGAAAGAAATGATAGTCACCGCGTTCTCGACCGCGGGCGGATGCGGCCCGAACGGCTGTGGCCCCAGTGGTTGTGGTAAGTAGAGGGAAGGGAGACTATCCGTGAAGCTCAGAACACTCGTCTGGCGGGAGCTATTCGAACGCAAGAATCAGCTGTTGACTGGCTTCCTGGCGGTACTGCTCGGCGTCACTGTAATTGTCGCGATTAAGAACATCACCTTCTTCTCGGAAAAGGCCGTGGCGAGACAGCTGGATACGCTAGGCGCGAATATCCTCATTCTACCCAAGTCCGTCTCCCTGCAGGATTACTATAGCTCGGACGTTCATGGTGAGGAGTTCCCAGAGGAATACGTTACAAGACTCGTGATGTCGGATATCCAGGGGCTCGATAATCTCTCTCCGAAACTCTCGATCCCGGTGGAGGTGGGGGACAAGAGTGTCATGCTTACCGGGATACTCCCGAAGAACGAGTTCCAGGCAAAGGCCGCCTGGGCCGGTGCCGGCGTATTTTCAAGGCCGGTAGGGTGCGGAGTGGTAGCTGACACCCCGGGTGCCGGTGAGGAGCCTCCCAGGGAGACGCTTGTCCGCAATAGGGTGATTGAAACCCTGGAGAGTGATGAGGCACTTGTGGGGTCCGACGTGGCCGCCGCACTGTCGATCAAAGAAGGCGACACGGTCGACCTTTTGGGAAGCAGCTTCAAAGTAATAGCGACATTGCCGCAAACCGGTACCATCGACGACTCCCGTATCTTCGCCCACCTGCATACGGTCCAGGACCTGGCTGGAAAGGGTGCTGTGGTCAATGCGATTGAGGTCGTGGGATGCTGCTACGAGATACTCGGAGGCCTGGTAGAGAAGATCAACCGGCTGCTTCCGGAGGCAAGAGTCGTCACGATTACTCAGATAGTCGATACTCAGATCCGGACCAATCAGATGATGTCTCGCCTGTCCCTGCTGTTTCTCGTGATAATCGTTCTTGTCGGCGTCGCGAGCATTGCGAACTATATGTTCGCCAACGTATTCGAAAGGCGCCGTGAGATCGGGACGCTCATGGCCTTGGGTGCCACATCCTCTATGGTTCTGAGGATGTTTCTTTTCAAGGCGCTCTTGCTGGGCCTGGCGGGCGGAATCGTCGGCTTCGTCCTGGGGACCATCCTGTCAGTCACGCTGGGCCCCAGGATCGCCGGAGTGCCCGTCCTTCCGATGCCGGTGCTCGCCCTGTGGGCGATCGGCTTGTCCACAGCCATAGCCCTGGCCGCCACTTATCTTCCCGCGCGACGTGCGGCGGGACTCGATCCATGCGCGTCACTCCAGGAGGTCTAATCGGTGCTGCAAATCGAAGAAGCCAGCAAGAGCTATGAGCATCGCGGCCGCAGTGTCGTAGCCATGTCCAGGGTAAACCTGTGCATTGGAAAGGGCGATTTCATCTGTATCGTCGGGCCCAGCGGCAGCGGCAAGAGCACCGTTCTCTTGACTCTGGGAGGCATGCTCTCCCCGTCGGAAGGTCGTGTTCTCCTTGAGGGGAAATCACTGTACGACCTCCCTCCAAACGACAGGGCCCGGGTGAGAAGAGAGAAGATAGGTTTTGTGTTTCAGACGTTCAACCTGGTACCTTACCTGTCAGCTATCGAGAATGTGGAGGTGCCGCTTCTACTGGCGCGGGAAACCGATGGGGACCAGGCAGCCAGGGCCGAAGAGCTCTTGAGGAAAGTCGGTCTTGGCGACAGACTTGATCACAAGCCACCTGAGATGAGTGTCGGCCAGCAGCAGCGTGTTGCACTTGCTCGTATGCTCGCGAACGACCCCGAGGTGATCCTGGCGGATGAGCCGACAGGCAACCTCGATCCTGCGACCAGCAAGCAAATCATAGACTTCCTGGCTGAATTGAACGCAGAGGGCAAGACGATTGTGATGGCTACCCACGACCACCGGGCGGCGATGAGAGCCAGGAAGATCCTGTGGTTGTATGACGGTGTAATGTCCACCGAAAGACCGGAGGGGGCCTGGTCGTTTGACTGAGAAGGAGAAGAAACCGATGAGAGAGTTCCTGACCATCGCGAAGGCACTGTCAGATGAGAGTCGTGTCAGGACCTTGATGTTCCTTCGGGACGGCGAGCTATGCGTCTGTCAGCTGATAGAGATGCTGCGATTGGCTCCCTCGACAGTATCAAAGCATATGGCCCTGCTCCATGGGGCCGGACTAATCGAGGCCCGGAAAGAGGGCCGCTGGATGTTCTATCGGCTCCCGGACCGGACCGCATCTCCCGGAGCGACAGCAGCCTTGAAATGGGTGCAGGAATCACTGGCCGATGACAGGCAGGTCCACGAAGACGCAACGCGGCTTGAAACAGTGAAGATAACGCCCGTCAAGGAGCTATGCAGACACTACAAGTCCTGAGGCACCTGTCGTTTGCACTGCCTGCATTGGAATCTCGGGAACAGACCCGGCTCCAGGAGGACTCAAAACATGAATTCGAGATCGGAACCCTCGGCGATGGGGCAGGTGAAGAGACTGTCTATCTTCGAGAAGTACCTTACCTTGTGGGTGGGCTTGTGCATAGCAGCGGGCATCGCACTCGGAAGAGTAGCGCCGGAAGTGGCGAAGACTCTCGATGCCATCTCCATCTATCAGGTCTCGATCCCCATTGCAGTCTGCCTCTTCTTCATGATGTACCCTATCATGGTCAAGATCGACTTCTCCGAAGTTGTGAGAGCCGGCAAGGCCCCCAGGCCCGTCGGACTTACGCTTGTGATAAACTGGGCGGTCAAACCGTTTACAATGTATGCAATATCCACGCTGTTCCTGGGATATCTCTTCAGGCGATTCCTACCCGGCACGGAGATAGTGAAGTCAGGACAGGAGGTCGAGCTCTGGAGAAGTTACATTTCCGGATGCATCCTCCTGGGGATCGCACCATGTACTGCCATGGTTCTGATGTGGAGCTATCTTGCCAAAGGCAATGATGGCCACACGCTCGTCATGGTCGCCATAAACTCCCTCGCGATGCTGTTCCTGTACGGTCCTCTGGGTGGTCTTCTTCTCGGCGTGAACGCCATGCCCATTCCCTGGCAGACCATACTTCTCTCGGTTTCTATCTATGTTGGCCTGCCACTCCTCAGTGGCTTTCTTACGAGGCGCTGGATTATCTCCAAGAAAGGCATCGACTGGTTCAAGCGTCACTTTCTACCCGTCCTCACCCCGATCTCGATTGCGGCACTGCTCGTGACCCTCGTCCTGCTGTTCTCATTCAAGGGTGACGTGATCACTGCCAATCCAGCCACTATCGGCTGGATCGCGATACCGCTCTTCATTCAGACCATGCTCATCTTCTGGGTGACCTACGGAGTGGCCCGCCTGATGAATCTCGATTACCGGGATGCTGCTCCAAGTGCAATGATAGGAGCATCCAATCACTTCGAAGTCGCCATCGCAACGGCCGTGACCCTCTTCGGTCTTGCCTCAGGTGCCGCCCTGGCGACAGTGGTCGGTGTCCTGATTGAGGTGCCGGTCATGCTGAGTCTTGTTGAGATCTGCAAACGCACAAAGCACTGGTTCCCCCGGCATACATGATGAACAAAACAGACCGTTACCCGGGGATGCCCTGGGAACGACTCTCGAATTCAAGCGGCCGGCAGCTTCGAGCCCAGGGAGGACATGGTGGGAGGGGGGCCATATGATCTCCTGCCCGGTCGAAGGCCTCTCGGAGGCCCGGCCCCTGGTTCCTGAGGTCCCAGAGATCGCAGAGGGCTATGGTGAGCTTCCAGGCGCCTTCTACGGGGTAAAAGCGATACCTGAGGCATGGATGGCCAAGTTGGCCAGGAAAGACATCTTAGAGAACTTCTCAGAGCGTCTGCTCAAGCTATCAGAAGGGATCTAGGCCCCAATCGCCCCGTATCGGGCTCAATCCGTCATACCCCCGTAATTTGCTTGCCAGCAATGCAGGTTAACATAACTATCATTATGCGCAGTTAAGAGATGAATGACCTGATCAGGATGTGGCCCACATCTGGGCCTCGAAATCCGCAGCCGGGATCGTGAAGCTCAAGACCTCGTGAACCGGCCGGTGCTCGATGATCTTGCCATCAGCCAGAAGCGCGATCCTGAAGGAGACTTTATCTCCGGCCTTCGCCGAGATCAGCTCAAAGGGTATGGCCACCTCGATGATCTCGAGCGCCTTGGCTGTTATCCGGGAAGCGAACTTCTCGGGATCGACTGCGAGGTCTCCACAGGCCGGGCTGCAGGGTTGTAAAGCCCTCAGTGAGACCACCAGATGCTTTGGGTCTTCAAACTCAATCGAGAAGGTCAAGCCCGGGAACTCGGGGGCCTGTGGCGAGATGCTGGTATCGAATCTCAGATACAGGTTTTCATGGTCAAAGCCGAAGTAGACTGCGTCGAGGACACTGCTTCCAAAGATCGTACGGGAGCTGTCCCTGTAGCTCTCATAGAGGCCGGCCAGCTTCCACTCGTAGAATGTGGTCACCCGGCCATCCAGGTTTGGCTTTATAACCGCCACGGGCTCGAAAGTGACGGCCACCCCCCTCCTGCTGGCCATTATGGGATTGAGCACGTCGTGGGGCACATGGGCTCCCAGCCGCTCGTAAACATATCTCATGTGGGCCCTGAAGAGAGCATCGAACTCAGTATCCTCCCGGCTCAGCCGTTCACCTCCATACCACCAGAACCAGTCGCTGCCCTGGGCGGCGTAGATGCTGCGCCACGCCTTCCGGCGGTCGTCCTCCGGGATCCGCCCGCCGGCCTCCTTGAGGCGGGCCCTCGCGGCGGACAATAGATCCCAGGCCTTGTTGTCCTCGCCATGACCGATCCAGGTGCCGAAATCACCGCTGATCCACGAGCCGGGATGGAGTCCCTTGAGCTCTGGCATCCGGTCGGTTTCAGCGAGCAGTTCCGAGAGCAGCACGGTCTCGACTCCGGGATCCTCCGAGATCCCGGCATAGAGCTGGCTCAGGAATTCCTCACCGCCGCGGTCATAGAACTCCCAGCAGTTCTCGCCGTCCAGCGCAATGAGCACCAAACTCCCGGCACTGTCGGGACCGAGATCATCCGCGATCCCATGCAGCCGGTCCATGAAGTCGGATACCGCATCCCGCGCCGGCATGTCCGTGTAGCCGAAGCTGATCAGGTCGGACAGGTTGGTGTCCCGGAAGAACAAGACCACGTCTCCCCCGCCTGAGCGCATCCGATGCGGTCTGTAGAGGATCTCAGGGTTCTTCACCTCTCCGGTCAGCGGATGCCTCAAGGGGCGCCCGAGTGTCGCGGCAAGAATCGACTCATCCGTGGCCATCCAGCGAATACCGCACAGGCTCGCCAGCTCAACGGTCTCCTCGCTTACGCCACCCTCGGGAGGCCACATTCCCGCAGGTGGCCTTCCAAAGACCTTCTCGTGAAGGGCCCGTCCGGAGACGATCTGCTCGAGCGCGTCTTCACGCATCCTGGTCCTGTCGGCCGGAATCTCGATTCCGGGAAGTGCCACAGAGGCGACACCCAGGTCGCAGAGAAGTGGGATTATGGGATGGAAATACGGTGAAGTCGAGATCTCTATCTGTCCGGCGTCCGCAAGCTCCCGGTGCTTATCCAGCACCCGGCCGATTATCTCGAGCTGCTTCCCAATGACCTGCTGCTTGATCTCTTCGGTAAACTGGCGACCCTTCGCAAGAGCTTCCTTGATGACCGGGTCCTGAGCCGACAACGGCCCTATCCAGGCCAGGTTCGACCAAACCTGAAGATCCAGGAAGTCCTGGGTCCTGAAACGCCTTACCGCCGCGTTCACCTGGTAGTCCGAGTCCAGGTGCCTGCACTTTTCCAGAAGCGACCTGTAGCGCGGATGGGGCTCTATCATTGTGGGCCTGTTGCCCAGGAAGAAGTGGCGAAGCACAGAGACTTTCTCGTCATCCTCCAGATCCGCCGCAGGCTTGCGCGAGAGCTCCAAATGGAGCTCCTTCACCTCGCCGCCGGCATACTCCATTATCTGTTCGATCAGGCATGGCACGAGATTGAAGTTGGCCTTGATCGCCGGAAACCGCTCAAGGCGCGCCACCATGTCATAGTAGTCTTTTGCGGTGTGGAGCCTGACCCAGGGAAGCGAGTACGCACCGGTGCGGGGATTACGGTAATACGGCTGATGCATGTGCCAGAGAAAGGCAACCCTGAGCGGTGGGCGCGTCATCAGCCCGTCTCTATCTTAGCCTGCATTTCCAGAACACGGATTCTTGCTATCGATGCCTGACTGGCATCGGGATAAAGGTCCAGCAACTCAGCATAGGTGCTCTCGGCCAGCTGCAGGTTCCCGGCCAGCTCGTAGCACCGTGCGGCACCTAAGAGAGCGTCCGCCGCAAGCGGGCTCTTAGGATGCTCCCGCTGGACCTTGCGATAGCTCTGGGCCGCATCATCATACCTGGTCAACTGCTCCAGGCACTGGGCAATACCCATATCAGAGGAGACGGTGAATTGCTCCCTGCGCTTGCCGAGACTGAGATACTTTTCGAACATCACCATGGCCGAGTCATAGCGGCCGGTGGAGAACTGGGCATTCGCCATGAAGAAGATCGCATCGGAGTGGCTCCAGGTTCCCCTGTATCTTTCAGCGATATTGGCATAACTCTGAATGGCGTTGCCCACATTGCCCGATCTCATGTCCAGGTTGGCCCGCCAGAGCCAGGTCCGGGCCTCGAGCTCGGCCTTGTTCCGCTCGTGACTCGCAGTCCCCCAGATCGCCACGGCGATCGCCACCACTATGATGCCGCCCACGAACTTCTTCCAGTGGTTCCTGATCAGCTGAGCCGAGTCCATGAAGAACTCAGCTACTTTGTCCTCTTTAATTTCCTTCTTGGTAAGCTTACGACGTCTTTTTGCCACAGTTTTCCCCTCCGTCGCGAGTAAGGTAGCAGAACCCCCAGGGGAAGGCAAGCCCTTTTTCCCGGGCCGGAAATAGCTTGACACGACCGGACGGGCGCTTATACTGCTGATCGGTCGGACGAAGCCCTGCCCGGTAGACCCGACCAAGAGGATCATCTATGAAGGAGCCAGGAGTTTCTCCCGCGCTTCCCCCCTACCCCGGTTCCGGCTATCGGTTTCACTCCAGGGTCAGGACCGCCGCCATCCTCCTGACAGTCCTCCTCATATGTATCGAGATCTTCTATGCGCGAGAAATCTCCAGGCAGCCATACAGTGGGGCCCTGTGTAACGGCCTTTCAATTGCCAGGGTCACCGACGGCTCTCCCGCGCATCTGTCCGGGCTTCGCAAGGGCGACCGCGTTGTCAGCCTCAATGGCAGGGAATGCGCCACGACGAAGGCTCTCTCAGGCTGCATGGCCGAGATCCGTCCCGGAGATACTGTCCTCTACGGCCTCGCGCGCGGCGATCTCAGATTGACGGTACCCGTCACGGTCCAGGCGCTTCCGGTATCGGAGGTTCTCCGCAAGATCTCGCTACTTGTGGTGGGATTCAGCTTTGTTGCAATCGGCCTGCTTGTCTACATCAGAAGGGCCGACCGGGTAGCCCTGGTCTTCTACCTGCTCTGCCTCGCTTTCGGGTTGACACTCACGGGAGTGGTCGCCGAGGACATGGGCCCATTTGCTTCGGCTCACAAGTTCGTCTTGAGTGACCTGCTTGCCCTCTCACTTCCGGTTCTTCTGCTCCATTTCTTCCTGCTGTTCCCTGACAGGCGGCTTGTGCTCGGCGCTCATCCATGGATCGAGTATGCGATCTATGCGCCGGCCTCCGTGCTCTTCCTGATCTCGGTCTATTTCAATGTGATGGTGAACTTGCTCGGACGCTCACAAGGAAGCCTGCTGGCGGTCTTCAGAATGGCGACCGCCGTTCACTTCATCGTCTTCATCATACTGGGACTGATGGCTTTTGTTTACTCCTACCGCAATGTGACGACGCACGGCATGAAGCGAAAACTGAGGCTGGTGGTCTGGAGCACCGTGGTGGGCATACTTCCCATCGCCTTCATCATGGCGGTCATAAGCATAAGGCCCGCGGTGGAAGTGCCGGGAGAGAAACTGGCATTCCTTCCGCTGGTGCTTGTTCCCATCGCCTTCGGCCATGCGATTGTCAAACATGGGCTTTTCGATCTTGAGATCGTGATCAAGAGAAGCCTGGTATATACCCTGCTCATAGCCATCCTGGCTTCGGTCTATTTCGCGGTAGTCTACGGCATCGGCCGCGTGGTTTCGAGGTCCGTCGGAATCGGCGACCTCCCCTTCTCCATCATCTCCATTTTCGTCATAACCCTGCTGATATCCCCGGTCAGGGCGAGGATACGGCTTGCGGTGGACAAGATGTTCTTCAGGCAGGAGTACAGCTACCGCAAGGTCCTGAAGCAGATTAACCATTCGCTGGCCGGCATCATAGGCCTGGAGAGCCTGGTCAGCTATTTAGGTGTCAGGGTGCCCGAGGTCCTCAACGCCCGCACTGGAGTCGTGTTCCTTCTGGATGAGAAGTCAGGACGCCAAATGCCGCGCTACGGGTACCGGGTGGACCATGCGATGCTCAAGGACTTCGAAACCGACGGAACCCTGTGCACCCATCTGGAACGGACGCACGCAACCTTCAACGTGGAGCGGAGGCTTGCTTCCAACAGACCTCTTCCCCTGGCGCCCGCGGAGGTGGAGATACTCCTGAGAGCAGACTCCGCCCTGGTGGTCCCGTTTGTCTTCAAGTCAAGACTGCTTGGCTTCATTTCCATCGGCCGGAAGGAATCAGACGAGTTCTATTCGGCTACGGATATCGATCTTCTCGAGACGCTTTCCGAACAGGTCTCAATGGCGGTGGAGAATGCCAACCTCTACCTGGAGACAGTCGAGAAACAGAAGATGGAACAGGAACTCGAGGTCGCAAGGGAGATCCAGCACCGGCTGCTTCCCAAGACCTTCCCGGAAATCGAGGGACTCCAGACCCATGCCGTCAATATCCCCAGCAAGCATGTGGGGGGTGATTACTTCGACATTATACCTCTCGCGGATGAGAAGGTGGCAGTGGTGATTGCCGATGTGTCCGGCAAGGGAGTGCCCGCGGCCCTGCTGATGGCCTCGCTTCAGTCCAGCCTGAGGGCTGAGGCCGACGTCGACCGGCAGCCTTCGGAGGTTATATCGGCGGTCAACCGGGTGATATTCGCCCACACGGCGGGTGGCACATTCGTCACGGTTTTCTATGGCGTTCTCGACCTTGCCAGAAACAGCATGACATACTGCAATGCGGGGCATCCCCCCCCACTGGTGCTGGAGACCGGCGGAAGTATCCGTGAACTCGACGGGACGGACATCGTGATCGGTATTGATGACCAGTCATCCTACAGGGACATCGAGGCCGAAGTCGCCACGGGAGATACGATATTCCTCTATACAGACGGCATCACCGATGAGCTGAACGAAGAGGACGAGCCTTACGGCGAGACGAGGCTGATCACGGTCTTAAGGCAGAACCATGGTTCCTGCCTCGAGGACATCGTGGAATGCGTCCACAAGGGCGTTCTGCAATTCACCGACGGCAAACCGCAAGACGATATCACCGCCCTTGCAATCAGAGTTACCGGAACCGCCTTCTCCAACGAGCACGCCCGTTCGGAAGTGAACCCTCGCATTTCAAGAAAGAGCTAAAGCCCCCCCTCAGGACTCCGATTAATAAGCTGGGCTTATTGAGTGCCACATCTCGCGGCGCTCACGAAAGCACGAAAGGGGGTAGCAAGAATGTTGTTCATTGCTCAGATCCTCTTCGTTGATGTAGTTTGTGAGATTATTGATCTCTTCTGGTGGCTCAAGTAAGGGCATTGCCCAACAGGAGGCATTGCCTGAGCCGTTTTACTGCCAGATGGGTGCCGCCGCCTCTGGTGACGGCAACCTTCAGCGGGTGTATACCCGGCCCTTCACCCTCCACACCAAATACACCCTTATCCCGTTCTCACCCTTACCCGGCTTGATCGGGTCGTGATCTACAGAGAAAAGCCCCCCCTCTTTCGAGGAGGAGCTTATTCGTCTGTTCAGCGACTGCTACCCGGAGGTAGTTGTCTCCGACCCGCCTTTATCCGGGGGTCTGGAGTAGACGCCAATAAGTTGAGAATAGGCACTCTCGTTGCCGCTCTCATCCAGGGCCGTGACCTTGTAGAAGGTCATCGTCGCCGGAAGCACCTCGTCATAGTACCAGGGGCAAAGCACCGGCCCCGAATTCACCTGCTTGAATGGACCGTCCTCGGAAGAGGACTTGTACAGGCTGTAACCTGCCAGATCGACTTCCGCGTTCGATTCCCAGGAGATCTTGACCGTGCCGACCTGGTTCTGGATCTGGAATCCGACCGGGGGATTGGGGGCCACCGTATCGATCGCCGGCGTTCCCTGACCGCTGTCGTCTCCACAGGCGCTCGTCAGCAGAGAGAGAGCCGCGAGACTGATTAGCAAACACAAACATCTCATCATACTCAGATTCACCTCCCCGAATTCTGGAATGATTGGGTGAAGACAGATCGACTTCCTGTCTACCTCGCAGTGATTTGCAAGAACTGTACCACCGCCACACCCGAGGAGATTATCCTAACCCATTGAAGACAAACATGATATGCTGTGGTGGGAAGCGGCACTCTAAAACGGTGCCGGCCAGGCGTGTGCAGGATGCAATGCGGGGAGTGCAGCGTGCAAGTCGGAGCATCAGGGAGAGACTTTCACCACCTTGTACCTGTGCCGGCTCGAACCCGCTCTCACGGAGAGCACATACATGCCTGGAGCCACCGGAGAGCCCGCCGCATCTCGCCCATCCCAGAGGATTTCCTGCGTGCCGGAAACGGGGGTGAACCTGCGCAGCATTCTGCCCCGCACATCATAGACCTCAAGGGCTTCAAACATCACCGGCTGGTCCGGCGAGAAGGCCCTGAGGACAATGCTGGTTTGGAACGGGTTTGGAGACGCCGTTACGGCCGATCGCCCCTCCCACTCGCCCGG
>Ga0307423_1001713_pt1 | contig 12974 bp, 11 predicted proteins | sample SalMarWE160310MG_FD_202154 | JGI IMG/M metagenome (GOLD analysis project Ga0307423, IMG submission 202154) | Salt marsh sediment microbial communities from the Plum Island Ecosystem LTER, Massachusetts, United States - WE1603-10 | ecosystem: Environmental > Aquatic > Marine > Intertidal zone >...
GGTGAGATAAAGTATCCTGTTCTAAGTGAGATTGCACTAACATATCGTTGCAATAATGCATGCAGGTTCTGTTATGCATATTCGCCCCATAGAGAATCTGAAGAGATGTCAACGGAGGAAGTCAAACAAGTCATCGATATGATTGTAGATGATGCAAAGGTTCCTAGTCTTTCGTTCACGGGCGGAGAACCTACTCTGCGAGAAGATTTATTCGAACTGATTTCTTACGGACGAGAAAAAGGTCTCCGAGTCAATCTCATCACAAATGGTCGTCGTTGTAGCAGCAAAGAATTCGTTCAGAAATTAGTAGATGCAGGATTGAATAGTGCTCAAGTTTCAATCGAAGGGCCAGATGCAGAGGTTCATGATTTTATCGTTGGTGCACCTGGAGCTTTTGACCAAACAGTACAAGGTGTGAAGAATCTCAGAGAAACAGACATCTATACTCATTGTAACACGACCATCTGTCGACCGAACAAGGACCATCTCGAAAGACTTGTCGATTTTCTTGCGGATGAACTTGAACTCTCTTATTTCAGTATGAATATGGTAATCTACACCGGTACTGCCGCCAAGTTGAGGGATGAACTACAGGTCAAGTATGAGGAGATTGAAGAGATTGTCAAACGAGTAAAGAAGAGAGCCGGAAAGAAAGGAATTCAATTTGTCTGGTATGCGCCTACTCCGGTCTGTTTGTTCAATCCAATCGCCCACGGTCTTGGCGCAAAAAGCTGTGCCTGTTGTGATGGGTTGCTCTCAGTTGATGCAGAGGGAGGCCTTCTTCCATGCTCAAGTTTCAGTGAACCTGTAGGCAACCTTCTTCACGAAGGATTTGAACAGGTCTGGTACAATAGAGCCAGTAAATTCTGGAGAGCAAAAGACTTCGCTCCAGAAGGATGTAAGAAATGTGACAAATTTGATTACTGTTATGGAGCATGCCCACTCTATTGGGATGTCCACGGTTTCGATGAGATCAAGCAGTTCTGGCCTAAGGAGAGTAAGGTGAAAGAGAAGATTGACGAAGTTCGTCTCAATCTTCGACGTCGAATCCGTGGTAGTCAGCATGGAATTACATAATCTGCTTATTCGCTCTGAGGAACACCATAGTAAGTCCACATACTTACATGAGCCCCGGCTAACTTCAGATACATCCATACCTGCATTTTGTGCATAGCAAGATGAGTTGTAATCTCAGGGATATAATGAGCCCAGCTCTTCTCTGGACCATCTTGATAGAATGCTTTCAAATTGTTTTCAAGAGATTGTTCATCGGAAAGCGCGGAAAGATATTCATTGATCTTCTCAATTCCTTCGTCATATAAGACCAGCATATCGTCAACTGCATCTCGGTGAAGGTCATTCTCCATCTTTCGTACTTCTTCAAACGACTCAAATTCCATAGAAAAGAATTTGAAATCTATAGTTGGAATCTGTGCCAAATGATTTGCTAGATCAAGCAACGAGCGCATCTCTTCCTTTGCAGTAAATTTTAGGTCGCTATCTTTTGCGGCAGCTAAAACGAATCGGACTTGACTGCTCTCATGATTAAGCATCTCAAGAAGTAAATTGGGAATCTTATCCATTAATCACACCTAGTTAAAAAAACATCAAACTTGTACAAAACGCTTACGCTCGCCAAGCACGAGAGTATTTGAGGTAGAATGTGCAAACAAGAGAATGAGTGACTACAATGTTAGAACAGAACTTGGCTAACCGTATGACTCCAATTCTCCTCATTGATTATGATAAGTTGCAGAATAATATCACAGAAATGGCGACTAAAGCCAAGAAGAATGGAGTCACTCTACGCCCACACATCAAGACTCACAAATGTATAGAGATTGGTGAGATGCAAGCAAAATACGGATCTGAGGGGATAACTGTTTCAACATTGGATGAAGCATGTATCTTTGCGGAGGAGGGGTTTAACGATATTACATACGCAGTCGCGATGTCATCGAACAAAATTGAGGCTGCATTAGATATTGCATCAAAGGTCAATCTACAAGTGTTACTGGAAAATGACGAGGTGATACCCGATTTGGAAAGAGCACTAGAGAAAAGAGAAATGACCCTCGATATTCTCCTCAAAGTGCACTGTGGGTACCATAGAACGGGCGTGGATCCGAGAAATCCTGCTTCAATAAAACTTGCTAGGAAAATCGATGGTTCAAAATATCTGAATTTTAGAGGAATACTCACTCATGCAGGACATTCGTATGATGCAACATCAATTGAGCAAATCAAAGAAATCGCCTTGCAAGAACAACGAGTAATGATTGATTTTTCGGAACGACTGGAGAAAGAGAGTAGAGACCTCAGACCAGAGGTTATCAGCATAGGATCTACTCCGACAGTAGAATTAACTGAAAAATTCATGGATGGAATTACCGAGATCCGTCCTGGAAGTTATGTATTTCATGATTACACACAGGTCATGTTAGGTTGTTGTCAACTTTCTGAGTGCTCTTTAACTGTTAATTCAAAGATAATTGGAAAGTATGATGAGTATCTTGTCACTGATGCAGGAGCAACTGCACTCTCCAAAGACTTGGGTCCAACGCATCTTGAAACAAAAACCAGTTTTGGAAAGATCTTTTCGAATTACGACAAGCAAGAGTTGGACACTAATCTTCATCTTTACGCTCTTTCTCAAGAGCATGGAAAAGTGAAATTTGTAAATCCAATAGAAGCCAGTAAGTACAGAGTAAATGACTCATTGAGAATCCTACCAAATCATTCCTGCCTTACTGCTAATCTTCATGATTGTTATTACATCATGAAGGGTGACCAGGTGACTGACAAATGGAGAGTCCGTAGAAACCGCCCTGTCACTTCACCCTGTTAATGATAGAATGACCACAATATGGACAGGTTTCCTCCTCACCTGGTAGAACTGGTGCTTCGAGCTTTCCATCGCAGTTTGGACATGTAGTCACAGCTTTAGGTAGCTGAGCTACTGCCTCTTGAGTGTAGAGAACTCTGGAGTTCTTGTCAATTGTCCCTCGGAATTTTCCATCTTTGGATAGTTTGCTTACAGCTTCGATAATCTGCTTATCAGTCGCATTTGTGACCTTGCCAATCTGGTCGAATGTCATTCTTCTTTGAGCATACATGAGATGAAGAAGACTCTCCTCAAGAGAAACTGAACTTGGACTAACTATCTCAGATGACCTACGATCAAGATAGACAAGGGGAAGACGTCTACGAGATAACTTTTCTGCAGCATCAACAATGACCTGTGGGTCTCTTCCAAGTTCCCTTGCCGCGGCTTCTACACCGATTCTTCCCTCTTTCTGAACAAGAGGAATTAAGTCACCTGAAACATCACCAATGCGAGCTTCGCGAGTTCCTTTCGCTACAAACCACAAACCGATAATTAATTCAGGCATTGCTAAAAGACCCCAAGCTACCATGCCAGAGGTAATAATGGTAATCAAATCAGTGCTTTCAACCATCATAGTACTTTGGTAGACAATCAGAGTCATTGCTCCACTGATTACAATAAGAATAATTCCTAACAACTGCGATAAACGTGGATTCACGTGGATATCTCTCCTCACATGAGGGAGATAAAAGCGTCCAATTATACATTGCGACTTCATCGAGGGCATCCCAGCATTGGTGTTTTTACTTTAAATTCAGTGATATTTCGATAAAATCGTTGTAAAGTATAATCTTAAGCAAATGCCCCTAGAACAGAATAACTTAATATAGACTGAATACACAGATTCGCTAGTACAGACCCTTTAGGACGTGTTGTCAAGTTTGTTAGATAAAGAAGGAGCTACCTCAGCAATCATTTTACGATTAGACGCTGGAAAACCAGTAGAATTCCCAGCAGAGTTTGTGGCTGACATAGGGGAGAAAGCAGCACTTACTGTGTTGCATCATAAGGATAAAGTTGTGAAACTCTTTCCGGTGGCAAGCGAGGATATCTATCTACTTAGAATAGAAATTAGTGATCTTTCACGAAACTTCTTGAAGCAGTTGAACTTCGCATTTAATGATGCCAAACTCAGCGACATAATTTTCACTACCGGTGTTTGTTTGCGCGGCGAACGCTGCTATTACGAATGCTACTTCATACCCGACCAACTCGTAGTTACGTTAAATGAGCTTGAAGAGAGTTTGAAGAAGATACCGGGCGTGTCCAGAGTAGTCTTGCGAAAGGTCGTTTGAGTACTACTTGTTCCAGGGATTGGGTACCTTGGATCAATGGTGAAACCCAAGCAACCGTCCGCAATTGAGCCTCAGCTTCTGGGGCTCACTATGTCTTTTTTTCATCTTCTTATGAGTGAGAGATAACTTTCGAGCCAATGAGTAAATTTGTGCGATCCATTCGATAAGAAAGCACCATTTGATTATAGAAGCTCCACGCCTTCCTTTCTAAGCTCTCGATAATTTCTCAGATTAGATGGAATGTAGGCATCGAGAAAGACATTGAGAATATGCTCAGGGTCTCTTTCAATCCCATAACCCTCGAAATACCTCAGTACATTGTGAATATCACGCTTGAGAATAAGCTCCACCTTATTCATATCACTCCACTTGTTCACTGCCTCTCCCTGTGGAACATCGATTATCCATGGCTTGTCTTTCCACCAGAGGATGTTGTAACCACTCAGGTCACCATGAACGAAGTTTGCATCACGATACATGAGCAAGTATTGGTCCAAAATCTCGGTCAAGACATCTTCAGGATTTTCAAGCTCGACTTCTCTTAATTGTGGAGCAGGAGTTTCACCATCACCAATGAACCGCATCGTTAGATAATTAGCAACACGGGAGATTGGTGTTGGTACACGAACACCTGCTCTGAAACAATTATCAAGAATATCGAATTCCTTTACAGCAATATCCTCAAGGAGACCTAGTATCCAGCGAGTCTTTTTCCCACTCGATTCTCGAATATGCCCCTTAGTCATCGACAACTTGTGAGGTGTTGCCCAAAGTCTATATGCCTTGAGAATGATAGGATGATTGTTCCAAAGTGCCAGATATATCGAGGCTTCCTTCCCTGCGCTCATTGGGTAGAGTACATCAGTGGCAAGTCCGAATTGTATAGCATCATTCTGAATTTCTGAGAATCCTGGTTCTCCAATTGATGCCTTACCGCTTGTTCCTCCACGAAGAGCATCCCTTTTTTGATCTATTACACTTCCTTTTGATAGGGGATTGAATTTATCAACTCGACTCATTCAGGTCCCTCCATCGATAATCGAAGCAACATCTTCATCATAATTCCGCAAATTATCAGGAACATACTCAGAAAGGAATATCTCAACGATATGGTCAGGATCTAATGATAGTCCATATTTCTTAAAGTAACTCAAAACATTGACGATATCCCGACGAAGCAAATTCACTGCATGTTTCATATCAGCCCAAGGTCCAACGTGATATGCTTGTGGCATATCAATAATCCAAGGTCTATCTTTCCACCAGAGGATATTGTATGAACTCAAGTCGCCATGGATATAGTTCACATCCCGATACATGATGAGATACTCATCAAGAATTTGGTCCAGAACGGTTTCAGGGTCTTCAAGTGTTACATTCCTGAGCTGTGGTGCTGGTTCAAGACCATCACCAAGAAATCTCTGAGTCAAGTAATATCCAACTCGTCCAATGGGAGTTGGAACATGAATTCCAGCCTTGAAACAAGCGAGGAGAAAATCATACTCTTTTGCTGCAAGAACTTGCATTTGACCAGGAGCAAAATGACCCTTTGATTTCTTTGCCTGTGATGTCTGCCAGAGTCTGAAAGCCTTAAGAATAATCGGATGTTTCTTATGATATGCAACAAAGATCGATGCCTCTTTTCCTGCATTCAGTTGATAGGCCACATCCGTAGCAAGTCCAAAACGGACAGCATCTTCTTTGACTTCACTCAGAGTGATTTCACTAATTGGAACTTTCCAGCCACGTTGGGATCCTCGTTGGCCATCTCTCTTGAAGGATAGAGCACTGGGTTTCTTTGGATTCAGTTTCTCCACTATACCAGACACTCTAGAACACCTCACTACGAGAGAAGCTCGAACTTGCTGAAGGACATGGAGCATATAGTTCCAGAATCTGCTCCACAGTGAGATTCCTAGTCTTCTTGATCTTAGACCTGTCTCCCTTTCGACTGGAGTCTACTTTTGCGTGTTGGGTTATCTTCTTTGAACCCATTTTGCTTTGCTTTTGTTTATGCAACTTTTGTTACACTCTCATTGACGAGTACGCATCTTATGTTCACAGCACAGAAAATTCCAGAAAAGCAGAAACCATCCACAAACGTTGTGCCTCAATGAGACTTCACGCACGACGCGTGAGTTGCATGAAGAACACAAAGAAGCAGCAGATGAAGATTAAACATCCTCAACGTAGGTGCTGGCATCCACTGTAACAATCACTAATCCGATCATAGATACATTCGCACCTCCGATTTCATAAATCAAGTTCTCGCGTTCAGGAGAAGTATATAGGCGTTACGGTTTCAGCCAGAATTGGAGTAGTTTATGTTGCATCTATTACTGGTTTCTCGTCTTCTACTATGGTAATCTGAACAGGACGGGTTTCTTCCACGTATTTCCATAGAAGGAAAGCTCCGACCAGTCCAAGACCAGATGCAAGCCAGAATGGAACAACAAGACCCTCTATGATGAAAGGACCCAATGGAATGAGTATTAATGAGAAATAGGCAAAAAGTGCGCCACCAACGATTGGTCCTATTGTAGCTCCAGCATTGAAGAATGCTTGAATAGTTCCAAACAATTTTCCTCTCAGATCCCATGGGACAACATCTGCTTGGATTGCACGCATGGCAGGTTGTGAAGTAGCCATTGCAGCGCTCTGTCCTACCCAAACCACACTAGTCTGAGCCAAGGTTGTTGTGAGTGGAAGAGCTCCAAGACTAACTCTAGCGCCAACTGCCCCCCAAACTGCTAATCCTTTTCTACCTCGTCTATCAGCATAGCGGCCAGCAGGAATTGAAAACAGCATTCCTATTGCTCCAGCTCCAGATATTACAAGTCCAATAAGACCAATATCTGTCGTGATTTTACTCATTAAGAAAAGTTGGAATATTGGCTGACCTAGCCCCATTGCAACTCCATTGAATAAAGACATTAGATAGATTGCATGAATCATTCGACGAACCTTGGGGGCCATTTCAGATTCTGTGGATTTTTGATATATTGGGGTCGTTGGTGCTTCTTCAAGTCGATGTGGTTCCAATATATCTTCAGTTGCTCCGAGCTTTCCAGGAGAGGTTTCCTTGAGGATTATCACTGTTGCAACAATTGCTGGAAGAACAATTAATGCGCCAACATAGTATGGAACGCGAAACACTTCCGGAACTGGAAGGAGTAGGATATCTCTGCAATAATTATAGAGCAAACCTCCCAGACCAGGACCAAGAATGAATCCAAGATTAGAAACCATCATGTAAAGCCCCAGACCTTCTCCTCGTCGTTCAGGTCCAACAATATCCATTAGCGCAGCTTCAGCGGTGGGCCAGACCATTGCAGATACTACACCTTGGAAAGCTCGAACAACAAGTAAATGAATCCAATTCTGAGCCAATCCGAAAAAAATCAGTAGAAGAAAATATCCAATAAGACCAGTCAAGATTATTGGTTTACGACCATGACGGTCAGAATATCCACCCCAATAACGAGCTAGAAGGGTACGAGTTCCCATAAATGATGCCATCATGACTCCCAATATGAGAGAGAAACTCGCAACGACTTCTGCAGGTATAATATAACCTGGACCAGGGGGTTGTGTGAGTCCACCCTCAAGTGCAATCAGGTAATACGACATTGAAGGAGCGACGATACCAAACCCAAGCATGATTAGCATTGCATCGATGGCTAAAATTAGGACTCGAGGATTCCGATACAACCGTTCCTGTTTAATCGGTTCTTTCACATTCATGATCGAAAATCCTCAATAGTTTGTTTTCGACTTTATGCTGTTAATATATCTAGAGATACTGACAAAATTCTAGGCCGTGAGCGAAGGATTTAAGTCGAAATCAATTGGCCGTTCTACGATTTCCGTTCATAGAGGTAAAATCTTCAAAGAATAAATCGAACACGTGGAAGTCGAAAAAACATGGCAAATCCAAGCAACCCGCTAATCGTCCAGTCAGATAAGTCAGTCCTTCTAGAAGTTGATAATCCACTCTATGAAAATGCTAGAGATTCGCTAGCACGCTTTGCTGAACTTGTCAAGTCACCAGAGTATGTTCATACTTATCGAGTGACGCCGCTAAGTCTCTGGAATGCGGCAGCTATGGGAATGACTCCAAATGAGGTTATTGAGGCACTTGAGGAGTTTGCTAAGTATCCTATTCCGGGTAATATCTCTAGAGAGATTATCGACTATATGTCAAGGTATGGGCAAATCTCACTATACAAAGATGATATTGATTTACTCCTCATATGTGAAGACGAAGATCTTGCAGAAGAGATTTGGGCAAACTCGAAGATCACAGAGTTCATCATTGACCGTGTAGATGAGGTTACATTCAGAGTTGACCCCTCTAAAAGAGGCTTCATCAAACATGCACTAATTGAGATTGGTCATCCAGTAGAAGATGTCGCAGGCTATGTTGAGGGAGAACATCTTCCCTTTGAGATGAGAGCAACGACCTTAGAAGGAAAACCCTGGGGCTTGCGTAAATACCAAGAAGATTCAGTCGCTATCTTCCATGCAGGAGGTAATGAAACTGGAGGTTCAGGCGTTATCGTACTGCCTTGTGGTGCAGGAAAGACAATGGTCGGAATTGGAGCGATGTATAGACTCCAAACATCCACTCTAATATTGGCACCAAACGTCATCGCTGTTAGACAATGGATACAAGAATTGCTTGACAAGACTACTCTGCGGCCAGAAGATATAGGTGAGTATACAGGGGACAACAAGGAAATTCGTCCAGTAACCGTAGCAACATATCAGATTCTCACTTGGAGAAAATCAAGGTCTGCAGAATTTGAGCATTTCAAAATCTTTGAAGCAAGAAATTGGGGGCTCATTATTTACGATGAAGTGCACTTGCTCCCAGCACCTGTGTTCAGAGTTACTGCGGCTATTCAAGCAACACGAAGACTTGGATTAACTGCAACTCTAGTAAGAGAAGATGGTAAGGAAGAGGATGTATTCAGTCTAATTGGACCAAAACGGTTTGATATGCCTTGGAAACTTCTGGAAGATCAGGGATGGATTGCTACAGCCATCTGCTATGAGATTAGACTGGACCTTCCAGATGATATGCGAAGAGCATACGCTGTCGCACCTGATAGAAAGAAATACAGGATTGCAGCTGAAAATATCGATAAAATCGAAATCATCAAGGAAATCATTGCTCATCACAAAAACGACAACATTCTGGTGATTGGTATGTATCTCGACCAGCTACAGCTAATTGCAGAGGATGTTGGAGCGCCACTTATTACAGGGAAGACTCACAATGATGTGAGACAAGAACTCTACGCTGCGTTCCGCGAAGGAACGGTAAAAATCCTCATCGTATCTAAAGTTGCCAACTTTGCCCTGGACCTTCCAGATGCCAATGTCGCCATTCAGGTATCTGGCACATTTGGTTCACGTCAAGAAGAGGCTCAACGTCTTGGGAGAATTCTTCGACCTAAGAGTGATGGAAGCTTTGCTCGATTCTATTCGCTCGTAACAAAAGACACCCGTGACATGGAATTTGGCGCAAAGAGACAACTTTTCCTCACTGAACAAGGATACCAATATGTCATAGCATCCGCAGAAGAGAAAATATGGGAACAACCTCCAGAGAGTTTCTTCACCTAGTGCAGAAGTGATCTCAATCGATTTATCTTCTCCTCAGCATACCCTAGTATCATAGTGCGTATTTCGTTCGTATTGAGATTTGGTTCAATGATTCCTGATTCCATTGACAGAAGTCTTTCGAGTGACCAATCTATTACATATGAAAGGACCAACGGGCGAAGAGAATTGACCATGTCAATATCCTCGTACTGAATAAGAGATGGAATGTTTTCTATTGCGGTATTCATATGAACTTCAAGAAGCGAAGATAAGTCATAACGTGAATCGCCACATGCACATGCCTCAAAATCTAGGAGTAAGGCGTTTTGCTCAGAGCGAAACACAACATTAGGAATCCATAAATCTCCATGCATGACCTCTCCAGACCAGTAGCCAAGAATATCGGTCATATTCTTAACTCTTGGAAAAAGTTGGTCGTACTTATCAAGGAGAGATTGAGTCTGCATAGAGGCTTTTGATAGCCAAACATGATCTTCTACTTGTTCATGATTTGCAATCAGATAATCTGATGGTGATTCATATATCGGCAACTCTGAATGTCGCTGTTCTTTTAGTATACGAAGTGACTCTTTCAGTGAAAGAAGGTCAACCTCACTCGCATCAGTAACCTCGGTATATGAGGTTCCATTAACGTACTCTACGAGATAGAATGGAGTTCCAATTGAATCTGATAATCGCCCTATTTCTATTGGATGTGCAGCAATATCTAGTCGACTAAAGTAGAGGGCTAGTTTGTAGAGCTTTTCATATGGATTATGTTTAAACTCGATTGTGGTTTTTGGTAGTTTCAGAACAAAATCAAATCCAGAGGATTTTCCGCGTATATTGATATTTGACCATCCACCCATAGAGATCTGATCAAGATTGATGAAATCATCGAAAGCATTGCATGAATCCTCTAGGAGATTTTCTAAATCAGAATGAGAGTGACCATGGACTGTCTTAATCGGGTATTTCATCATTTCAAGTATCAGACTCACAATAACTTCTAAAAGGCTGTTGGATGAGAGCATAAATATGAACGGGAGAGATATGCTTCTTGTACTTGCACACTTATTCAGAAAGAACGGTAAACAAGTCGCAATTGAGGATTCAGTTCATTTTCTCTCCTTTAGCTGTCGATATGGTCAACCTACAGATGTTCGTAAGTTACTATCAACAGCATTGAACAATGAAATGATTTCGCGTGAAGGGAATAGTATCAAAGCAGAGTTTCTTTATGACAAGCAACACTTGCCATTGAATCTATCTGCAGCCCTTAAAGATAAGGTTAGATTCAAAGAGGGAATTCAACCACTTCATTAGGTTTTCTCAACGGTGTAATTTCTAAGAGAGGCAAGAAGTGCTGCAAGATGTACAAATGAATTCTTTCCCCGAATCAGACGAAAATCAATTTCAGCAACCCTATCCAGAACTTTGTTGAGAGTGTCATGATCGAAAGGTCGTTTTACAAGATCTCGTTCAATTGCGAGAAGAACTTCCTGCGGGTCATATCCATCGATTGCAATAAGACTTCTCATCATCTTTCGTGCATCCTGATAAGACCCGTTTATTGTTAAGGAAACTATCTCTCTTGCAGTACGATTAAGAGTTGTTTCTGAATGAGTATAGACATCATCTTCCGTGACGGTAGGATTACTAGTTGCGGCAATTTGAAGAAGATTAATAGATCTCCTTAAATCACCCTCCGACTCTCGGGCAATAGCCCGAGCTGCATCGGGTTCTAATGTAACACTTTCCTTTTTTGCGATAGAAACAATATGTGCAACGATTTCGTCTTCTGTGAGTAGTGGAAATTTCAGAACTGAACATCGTGATATTATTGCCGGACTCCAACCAGATAACGAGGGAGTTATTAGAATGAATCTGCAGGCATCGCTGTAAAGCTCCATAGTCCTGCGGAGTGCTTGTTGCATACTATAACTAAGTGCGTCAGCTTCATCGAGAACCAATATCTTAATTTTCTCATCAGTAACCGTAATTGTAGATGCGAACAATCTGATTGCTTCCTGAAGCAATTGGCTCCTATTAGGAGGACTAGTTTTTCCCTTTATTTTTAAAGCGGCTTTGGCTTCTCGATAGACAACTGACATATATTCATCAAGATCGGACCGCTCATCTCTGGTGAGTTTTGCTAGGTCTTGGACCGTCCGTTTTGCATCTGTTAACGACATGAACCAAATATCTCGAATGTTCAATGACTTGAAGTTCGCACCCAGACTAGCACCAAGGATAGCTTTTGAAAATATATCAGCAGCTGAGGTCTTTCCAGTGCCATTGGGACCGTAGAATATCATGTTCGGAAGTGTATTAGATGCTGCGAAACTCTTTAGCTGTCTAATGGTAGATTCCTGTCCGACAAACTCATCCCAGTTTTTGGGCCTATATTTGATACACCATAAGAGTGGTTCCAAGATGACACCCAATTGAAGTTTTGAAGAATACAAGATAAGCTTGTTTCTTTCAAGAAACGAGTAACTTACTTACAATTTCAAGTTTTTTTTTCACACTGGAACATGGTGCGACCAAAAGCATCTTATGCAAAGAAAAGCTGGGCGCTTGTCCGTATTTGACAACATCATGGGTTTGGTCGTGGTAATGCCAAAAGAAACACTCGAAAAAGAATTGGAGCACGTATTTAGAGAAGATTTGCTATTTGCCTGTAAAAAATGGGGAATTGATGTTACAGGTAAGGATACTGGCGACTCGTTAATAGCTATGCTTGCTGAGAAGATGAGAGATCCGAATGCAAGGAAACAGGTATTCTCAACATTCACCCAGCTCGAGACAGATCTTCTTGGCGTTCTTACACTCAGCGGTGGCGCAATGAGCTATGATAGACTCAAGCCATTTCGAAAAATCTACAGTTATGGACAATTAAATCAGACTGAGAGAGATCTTAGAAAACTTGGCTTGATTATCAGGAGGATGATGAGTAGACTTACAGAATACGGTCGAGAAGTTGCAGAATTCAAAGTATTAGATTTCTTTATTCCTCATCTGAGAGAATTCTTTGAAGCATTACCAGAACCCCAACCCGAGAAACCAAAGAAAGCAAAGAAGTACGTTGATGAAAGAGACACATTGCTGATTGATATGCTTCTACTTATTTCATACATTGCAAAACATGAGGTTAAAATGACTTCTTCGTGGGAGTTTCC
>Ga0307423_1001716_pt1 | contig 12930 bp, 9 predicted proteins | sample SalMarWE160310MG_FD_202154 | JGI IMG/M metagenome (GOLD analysis project Ga0307423, IMG submission 202154) | Salt marsh sediment microbial communities from the Plum Island Ecosystem LTER, Massachusetts, United States - WE1603-10 | ecosystem: Environmental > Aquatic > Marine > Intertidal zone >...
CACTGCTCAACAACCTGCACCTGCTCGGCCCCACGCTGACCTACCTGCAGGCGATCGGGTACCGTCCTCCCGCCGTGCGGTCGACAAGGCGGAGCGTGGCTGTGGTGCGGGCGCTGTCGGCTGCCGGCCGGCACGCCAGCGGTGACGAGGCTTTGCTGGACGCGCTGGCCGAGGCGCGCATGGCGAAAGTACGGATCGGGGTTGGCGTCGAGCCGGCACCGGGGGCAGAGGGCAAGGTCGCAGCGTGGAAATCGGTCCTGGGCGGGCTCGGCATCCCGCTCGGTCACCCATACAGCGCGCCCCATCTGCTGCTCGGGGAAGCGGTGCAGGGCATGGATCGGTATGGTATCGGAAGCGCGCTGCAGGCCGGCGCCATCCTCACGCCGGGTGCGGTGCAGGCGCTCATCGAGCGCGGCTGGGGCCTATCGATCGGCATAACCCGCGTGCAAGCCGTGCAGGGCGCGGGCGAAAAGCTGAGTGGAAACCCGTTGAACGGTGCCAGCCGCGGTGTACAGTTGCCGGCACTCGATGGTGGCGATCAGTCTGTAGGATACGCGGTTGGTCTCTTGCCTGGGGCCTGCGCGCGCGTGCTATCGTGGTGGACGGGGCCGGACCGGCAATGGATCGGCGTCGCAGCCGTGGCCGTGTCCGTCAAGGGGGGTGGGCGCGTGCTCGTTCTGCCGTACGAGCTGGGCGATGCGGAGCCGGGCAAATGGCCGCCACGCGGGGCGCGCGCGGCGTGGTCAGGGTGGCTGGGATGGACCTGGGGCATGCGCGTGCCGGTACAGGTGGACCCGGCGGTGTGGGTGGCGGGTGAGGCAGCAGTGGATGCATGCCTATGGGTGGATCCCGGCGATGGCAGCGCGTTGTTGACGGTGGACAATCGCGCCCCGCAGCCGGCGGTCGTGGGTCTGTCGCTGACGGGGCTGGCGGGAGCAGGGGAGCGGCTTGGGCCTGGGGGGACGTGGGTGCCGGTTGGGCGGCCGAGCGAGCTTGCGCTCCCGGTAGGCGGGTTGGTTGCCATCCGTTGGCCCGCTGGCGCGGCGATGGTGCAGGTGCTGTAGGCGAACGTGCAGGGATGGGGCTCCGTCCCCGCCCGATTGTGAGCGAGGGTCCCCGCGCGCGTGTGTGGGCGGAAAAGGCGAGTGCGGAGGGCGCAAGGGGCGCGGTGTGCACACGTATGGTGCGCGTCCCGTGGCGCAGCCGGGCCGGCACAGAGTCCCGCCCCTACGGCTGGGAGGGAAGCGATTCGCGCCGTCGTCGAGTTGGGAACGGATAATCCCGCCCCTACGGCTGGGAGGGAAGCGCGTAGAGGATAGGGGGATGCCGAGTCCCGCCCATATGGCGTCCACAGGAAGGGTCACCGTAGACGAAGCAGAGAACGCGTGCATGACACGTGGCACGGGACGCAAACGGGCGGGGCCGGGTCAGGTGAGGTTGGGCTAGGTGCGGAGCGTGGCGATCAGGCGCTGCGGGTCGAGGAGGAGGTCGAGCGCGGCGTTGATGTCGGGCACCACCAGGTCCGCTGCCTGTAGGGCGGCCACGGCGGTGCCCTCTTCCTGGAGCACGGCGACGCCGACCGCGGCGGCATGCAGCATCCCGACGTCGTTGACGCCATTGCCCACGGCAAATGCCTGTTCCGCGCCGACGCGCCGGACGAATGCCGCTTTCTGGACGGCCTCGCTGCCCCGGTCGACCAACTGCAGCACTGCACCGAGAGCAATGGCCGTCGCGGCACCACGCCCTCGCGTGTCTGCGGTGAGCAGGTAACAGGTGACGCCTGCCGCCTGCAAGGCACGAACGCGATCGGCGACGCCCGGAATCACCTCACCGCCGATCGCGATCGTGCCGTTCAGGTCGAGGATAACGGCCGCAAAGCGGTAGCTCTGCCGTCCCGGAATCTCAATCGTGTCCATGGTGCTAGACTCTCCCTGGTTACTGCTAGAGGACTGTCATGCCTGCGCCGGTGCCCGTCATGTGTCGTGCTCTCCATCCATCCTCAACCACGCCTGTGCTGCGGCCAATGCCTGGGCGCGCCTCTCGATCTGGCCTGCAGCCTGCTCTTCGCGAACGTGGGCTAGCAGCTCGCCGATCTGCGGGCCGGGCGCCATGCCAAGCTGCAGCAGGTCGTGGCCTGAGAGCAGCGGTGGCGGCGCGATGACCTCGTCGTGCTCGCAGTAAAAGGCCTCCCACAGGCGTGCCAGCCTTCCGGCATAGGGGCACCACGCTGCCACAGGTAGGCCCTGCGCGTGGCTGGCCCACGCGTCGGCAAGGGCGAGGTAGGCCGCATCCACGCCGTGGGCGCCGGCCCAACGATAGTAGCGGTGGATGGCGCGACGATCGAGGCAGGCGGTCTGTGCCAGCAGGACGGCGCGTCCACGCGCAGCGACCGTGACGCGAAGCGCGTCGGCCTCGGCGTTGCTGCAATGCCAGGACCGCGCCAGTTGACCGGCGATACCGGCGCTTTCTCCTGCATCGGGCTCGTCCGGTGCTGTACCATCGCCTGGCCTGGCGAGGCCCACGCGGAGCAGGAGGGCGGCGCACTTGAGCAAGGCGAGGCGAGGCCGCTGGTCGGAGACGGAGGCCTCGTAGCGCCGGCGGAGGTGCGGCGCGACGGCGTATGCCGCGGCAGGCAACTCGTTGGTGCTGCTATGCTGTGCCTGGAGCGCTTCCCAGATCGCCTCGACCGCGCGCAGCACCTCGATCGCGTGGGCGAGGGTGTCATCGTGCGCTGCTGATGGTGCCGGCAGACTGTCCAGCGCGGCGACGGGTGGGGCGACCTGAAACAACAGGCCCAGGTGCTGCAGTTGCTGTACCGCGTCAGCGGCACGTGGCTGAGCCAGGATCCGGAACCACTCGTCGCGGACCCGTTCGGGCGAGACTGTGGACAGGCACGGCGCGGCCTCTGCTAACCAGGCCCGGGTCCGGGCCTCGATCTGGCAGCCGAACTGGATGCCCTGGCGCACAGCGCGCAGCGTGCGCACGGGGTCATCGAGAAAGGCATGCGAGGAGGAGGCGCGCAGCACGCGGTCGTGGAGATCCCGGCTGCCGCCGAGCGGGTCGATCAGGGTCAACGACCCGTCAGCGGCGCGGCAGAGGGCCATGGCGTTGATCGTCAGGTCGCGGTCGCCGAGGTCCGCCTCGAGGGTAGGGCCGCGGAAAGAGGCAAAGTCGAGCGCGTCGGCGGCGTGCCCACCAGGCGCGCCCTGGCGGCGCAGTACCACGCGCCCGGTGCGGCGCTCACGGTCGAGGGGGACGTACGCGCCACCGAGCGCGTTAGCCACGCGGCGGGCGATGGCGAGCCCGTCGCCATCGACGGCATAATCGAGGTCGTGGGTATCACGGCCCAGGAGCAGGTCGCGCACCGTGCCACCGACCAGGCAGAGCGGGATCTCGTGCCTCTCTGCCAGGTCGAACACGGCCTGGATCAGCGGAACGCGCTCTGCTGCTGCGGCCGCGCGGCATTGTGCCCGGGCGAGATCGCGCTCTGAGTTTGCCTTGGGTACCATTTCCGCTGCTTTCCCTGGTGCCGCCGTCACATTGGCGCTCATTTTACCACAGGCTAGTCGTTTTGCACAGGGACGGTTCCGGGCTGATGCCCGGTGTCACGTGATTCGAAGAGACTTGATGCTACCCGTAACCCTGGGACGTCTCATACGTCTTGTAGGGTGTAGGGGAGAGGGTAGATGGTGGGTCATCTCAAACAGGGACGTCTACGCGGGTTAGTGAGCAGGGCTGGACCGCGCGCACGAGGAGCTGCCGACCGGGAAAGGCTGGCCGGGATCTATGAGCAGTTCCACGAGCCGATCTACAGCTATGTCTATCGCCGGGTCAGCGACGTCGAGATGGCGAGCGATCTGGCAGCGGAGGTGTTCCACCGCCTGCTGCGCTCGGTGCAGCAACATGGATTTCCCGAGTGCGAGATGCGCGCCTGGCTGTACCGCACGGCTCACAACCTGGTGGTCGACCACTATCGCCGCCAGAGGCACCGCCAGCACCTGCCGCTAGAGGAAGACCTCGTCGATGGCGGCGAGGACCCGGCCGGCCTGGTGGAGCAAAAGGCCAATGCTGACCGAGTGCGGCGGGCACTGCAGCACCTGACGGACTCGCAGCAGCAGGTGATCGCGCTCAAGTTCCTGCAGGGACTGACCAACCAGGAGGTAGCCGAGATCCTAGACCGCTCGGTGGGGGCGATCAAGCTGCTTCAACACCGGGGGCTGGCTGCCCTGCAGCGCCACCTGGCGGCGGACGAGGAGAAGGCACGGACATGAGGGATCTGACCGACACGCTGGACATAGCGCTCGACCAACTGCGCAAAGGAGAGGGCTTATCCTCTATCCTGGAGGAGCACGCAAGCCAGGCGGCAGACCTGCGTTCGCTGCTGAGCGCCGCTGAGGCGCTGGAGCCGCTCCGCCAGGTCGAGATGCCCGCATCGGAGCGGCAGTTGGCAGACCGGAATCGTTTCCTGGCCGAGGTCGCTCGTGCCGTGCGGCAACCCACACGCCCCAGCCTCGTGGTTCGTTTGAGAAGGTGGTTCGCTCAGGTGTTTGCCTGGCAAGCGATCACCACACCGGTTCATCGAAGGGAGCCAAGACGAATGAATGCACTGATGCTCAAGCTCGTGCTCGTGGCGACGATGTTGTTCGGTTCGGCCGGCGGGACCGCGTTCGCGACAGCCAACAGCTTGCCCGGGTCGCCGCTCTATCCGGCCAAGCTGGCCGTCGAACAGGCACGCTTGCAGATCGCGGCCAACCCGACGGACCAGGCGCAACTGCACATGATCCTGGCCCAGGCGCGTGTCCAGGAGATGGAGCAACTCGTCGTGTCGGGGCGGGAGCCCGGGCAGGAAGTGATGTACCAACTGCAGCAGCATCTCGATCAGGCGCTGCAGTTGGCGGCAGGGATGCCGGATGAGGCGATGCAGGGCACCTTGGCCCAGTGGGAGCAGCAGATCCAACAGCAAGAGCAGGCGCTGCAGCAGGCCGGATCACAGGCGGACGGGGCGGCGCAGGAGCCGCTGCGCCAGGCACTGGGGATGCTGCAGCAGACGCAGCAGCAACTGCAAGTTGGCCTGGAGGACGCACAGGCGTTCCGGTGGCAGCACGGCTATGGCCCGCAGCCGGAAGAGTCCGGCCCTGAGGCGCCCGGCGGTCCGGGGGAGGGCACATGTGACGGCTGCGAACCGGCGGGGGATCAGCACCAGTATGGCCCACTGCCGGACGAGGCCGGGCCAGAAGATCCACGTGGCCCAGGAGATGGCACGTGTGACGGCTGCGAGCCGGCGGGCGATCAGCACCAGTATGGACCACAGCCGGACCAGCCAGGTCCAGGAGAACCAGGTGGCCCCGCGGACGCACCGTGTGACGACTGCGAGCCCGAAGGCGACCAGCATCAGTATGGGACAAAGCCGGACACGTCTGGTCCAGAGGATCCCGGTGGCCCGGGGGATGGCACGTGCGACGGCTGTGAGCCCGAGGGAGACCAACAGCAGTACGGGCCCCAGCCCGAGCAGCCAGGACCTGGCGAGCCGGGTGGCTCGGCGGACGCGCCTTGTGATGATTGCGAGCCCGACGGGGACCAGCACCAGCATGGGACACAGCCGGACACGTCTGGTCCAGAAGCTCCTGGTGGCCCGGGAGGCGGCAGCGGCGATGGAGGTACTTCTGGTGGTGGACAAGACGGTGGCACCGGAGGTGGACACCGCTAGGGTACACGCCAGTTAGCGGACCACACCGCACCCGCTCTGTTTCACAGAGGCCGCTGGTCGAGAAACCAGCGGCCTCTTGTGTGTGCGAGAGCGGCGGCTCACGGGTATCTCTGCCATGACTTGACGTAAGTTGTGGCCTGAGCGGCAGTTATGGTATAATCAAAATCAGAGTGAATCGCTAAACAGCCGGCCACGTGGAGGGGGAACAGGTATGGCGAGGAAGCGAGCGAACCTGGCGGGACACGGGATGGAGATCTTGTTCGGTGCGGAGGACGACCGGTCGCCGAACGGGACGAGACGTTCGCAGGCAGCAAGGGATGTGCCGGCGAGCGCGAGCAAGCCGGCAACCAGGACCAGGTCGGCAGCCAAGACCCAGCCGGCAGCCGAGAGCAGGGCACCGACTGGAAGCGGTTCTGCGTCACAGTCCGTGATCCGGGGGGACTGGTGGGCGGCGCTGGAGGAAGAGGCCAAGAGCGCGATGCCTCCGAACGCGCGCGAGGCTGAGGTCACGGAAGTGCGCGACCGCGGCAGCGAGGTGCGCCGTTTCGCGACATCGTTCATGACGGACAAGCGGGACACGCCTTTCGCACCCGGTGCGCCCGCGCAAGAGCGGCCCGCACCCGCCACTGCGCCGGACCCGGCGGCGAGCGATCCAACCTCGTCGGCAGCGGGGCCTGCGTTCGACGAGGACGAGCTGCCGCCACTGGCAACTACCCCGGCGCTCGAACCAGATACGCCCCCTTTCACCTTTTATGCTGCACCGCTGGCCGCACCACCCAAGGCGGGCACGATGTACGCCGGCGCGGCAGCAGCGCCCGCCACGGACCCGTTGGAGCCGGATGGTCCGGCCTCTGCACCGCTCGACCTGCCCGAGCTGGAGCAATCCGAAGAGGAGCCGTCATCGCGGGTACGGGATGAGGACGAGGTGCTGGCCTACATCGGCGACGAGCAGCGCCAGCAGTTGTGGCAAACGATCGCCAGGCTGTACGACGAGGTGCCGCAGGTACTGGTTCACGACGAGCTGCAGGACGAGGCGCTGCAACTGCTGCAGGCTGCACAGGATATCCTGATGGAACGGCCCCGGCAATTCGACGTCGCCAAGTACAAAGTGGGGCAGGTCGAGAGCATTCTCATGCGCCGCAGGCAGACGACGCGTTGGACCAATACCTATGGTTGGTTGACATTTCTGTACGAGGTGGCGTGGGTGGTGGTCTTGTCGGGAGCCATCTTTTACGCGCCTGCGATCGTGACCTCGATCACGTCGAGCTTTGGCGCTTCCGAGAGCTTGATCTCCGTCGAGCAACTGTGGAACACGGCGGCTTGGGGTGGGGTCGGCGGTGTACTGGGCGCGCTGTACAGCCTGTACTGGCACGCAGCCAAGGTCAAGGACTTTGACAAGCAGTACGTGATGTGGTACGTTGTCCAACCGGTGATCGGGTTGATCATCGGTGCTTCGCTGCACGTGATCATCGGCGCTGGCTTTTTGACGCTCATCGGCCAGCCAGCCGTGGAGCAGGGAACGCCGCTGCGACTCTTTCCCTATGCCTTGGCCGTGATCGCCGCCTTCCGGCAGCGGTTTATCTTGGAAGTGGTCGATCGCGTGATTCAGTTTGTGACGCGAACGGGCGATCAGGGTGCGGCGTCCGAGCAGAGCACTCCTTCGACCGGGTAGGCCGGACCGTAGTCAGCACGAGCGAGGGTCGATCACCAAGCGACGCACCGTGAGGTGCGTCGCTTGGTTCTACGATGTCGATTGGGCTTGCGATCAGGACTCTTCTTGCATCCGTTTCTCGATATAGGCGACGGCGTCGCCGACGGTGTTGATCTGCTTTACGTCCTCGTCCGGGATCGTGGCTCCGAACTCGTCCTCGAAGGCCATCAAGAGCTCGACCAGGTCGAGCGAGTCGGCCTCGAGCGTGTCCCGAAAGCTCGCGCCCGGCGTGACCTCCTCCGGATCCACCTCGAGCAACTCTACCACGATGTCCTTGACCTTGGCATAGACGTCCATTGACTCCTCCGCACCTTGAGTTATACCGATCCGCAATGTGTCTATTGTACCGGCATTGCCAGTTTCCGTCAACATGAGCATGTGCATCGTGCGGCAGTGCACTTGACAGCAGTGCACAACGCGGGTAAGATGGCGCTTGCTGACAATGTCGACCTAGGACGTGATGCAGCAAGCCCATTGGCGAGAGGAACTCCATGTCCCATTCACGCAAGGACGACCACCTGCGCGTCTGCCTGGAGTGTGATGTCCGGATGCAGCGTCCCAGCAATGGACTGGAGCGCTATCGCTTCGTGCACCAGGCCTTGCCCGAGCTGGACCTGGCGAAGGTGGATCTAGGCACGACATTCCTAGGAAAGGTGCTGCGCGCACCGTTGTTCATCTCGTCGATGACGGGGGGAACGCGGGCTGCGGCATCGATCAACCGCCACCTGGCGTCAGCCGCGCAGGCCCTGGGCATGGGCATGGGCGTGGGCTCGCAGCGCGCTGCCCTGGAGAACCATGACTGGGCCGACAGCTACCGCGTGCGAGACGTGGCCCCGGATATCCTGCTCGCGGCCAACCTGGGCGCGGTCCAGCTCAGGACAGGCTATGACGCGTCGCACTGCCAGCGCGCGGTCGACATGATCGAGGCCGACGCGCTGATCCTGCACCTCAATCCGCTGCAGGAAGCGCTGCAGCCGGAAGGGGATACGGGCTTTGCGGGGGTGCTGTCGGAGATCGAGCGGGTCTGCCGCGCGCTGCCGGTGCCGGTGATAGTGAAGGAAGTGGGATATGGGCTCTCGGCGCAGGCGGCACGCCAGTTGTGCGATGCGGGGGTAACAGCGCTGGACGTCGCGGGCGCTGGCGGGACCTCGTGGAGCGAGGTAGAGCGTCACCGCGCCGAGACCGCGCACCAGGACCGGGTAGCAGTTCAGTTCGCAGAGTGGGGGGTCCCGACCGCAGAGGCGGTGCGTGGCGTACGCCGTATCCTGCCGCAGGTGCCGCTCGTCGCCAGCGGCGGGATCGAGACTGGCGTCGACGTGGCCAAGTGCGTGGCGCTCGGCGCCGACCTGGTGGGGCTGGCATGGCCACTGCTGCGCCCTGCGCTCCGATCGGAGGAAGCCGTACGCGAGACATTGGAGGCCATTCGCGAGGCCCTCCGGATCGCTATGTTCTGTGTGGGTGCTCCGAATATCGAGACGCTACGCAGGACGCCGCACCTTGAGGAGTGTCCGACGTGAGCTTGACCGACCACCTCACGCGCTACCTTCCCCGGATCGAAGACGAGATGAAAGCCTTGCTCGACATCGACGGTGAGCTGGTACGGCACTATGGCATGATGGGGTACCATCTTGGCTGGCTCGACGAGCAACTGTCACCGGATCAGGAGATACAGGGCAAGCGCCTGCGCCCGGTGCTCTGTCTTCTCTCCTGCGAGGCGGTGGGGGGTGAGGTCGAGCACGCGTTACCTGCCGCTGCGGCGGTCGAACTGATCCACAACTTTTCCCTGATCCACGACGACATCGAGGATGGAAGCAAAGTGCGCCGTCACCGTCCCACGGTGTGGAAGCTGTGGGGCCAGCCGCAGGCGATCAACGTCGGCGACGGCATGTATGCCGCAGCCTATGTCGAGCTCAGCCGGCTCGTCGAGCGCGGCGTCCCGGCGGAGCGTTCGATGCGCGCCATGTACACGCTGAGCGCGACGTGCCTGACACTGACAGAGGGGCAGTATCTCGACATGGCTTTCGAGCAGCAGCCAGAGGTCGAGCTGGAGAACTACCTGCGGATGATCCGCTTCAAGTCGGCGGCGCTCATTGCCTGTGCTACGGAGCTGGGCGCGCTGCTGGGCGGCGCAGAGGCGGCGGTCGTGGCTGCCTACCGGGCGTTCGGCGAGAACCTGGGCATGGCCTTCCAGGTGATCGACGACATCCTGGGCGTGTGGGGAGCGGAGGACGAAACCGGCAAGTCGGCCTCGAGCGACATCCTGACCCGCAAGAAGACGCTGCCGATCGTGTACGGGATGCGCGACCCCGCGCTGCAGTCACTGTTCGGCCAGGAAGAGGTCGGGGTGCGCGACGTGCCGCGCGTGGTCGAGATCCTGGAGCGCTGCGGCGCGCGCGCCTATGCAGAGCAGACGGCGGAGGCATACTCGGCGCAGGCACTCTCACACCTGGAGCAGGCAGGCCTCGACACGGCGGCGCATCGGGCAATTGGCCAGCTCGCCCGCTGGCTGCTCGGGCGCACGTTCTGATCCTGGACTGAGACGCCCCTCGACTACCAGGGCGGGATGTCTTGTAGGGCTTCGAGGACCTGGGCTGCTGACGAGGTGCGCCCATCGGGATCTCGGCTCAACAGGCTGAGGATCAGCTCTTCCAGTGCGGGTGGCACGTCCGGTGCAATCTGGCGAGGCGGAATCGGATCGGCGGTCAGGTGAAGCCGGGCCATCTCTTCGGCTGTGCTGGCCTCATAGGGCAGCTTGCCGGTGGCCAGCCTGTACAGGATCGTCCCCACCGCATAGAGATCGGTGCGGCCGTCGAATTCTCCTTGCCGGATCTGTTCTGGCGCCATGTAGCTGACGTCTTCCAAGGACCAGTCATCCGGATTGTCGATCAAGCCAAAGTTCATGAGCTTGAGCGTGCTGTCGGAGAGGATGATGTTCTTGGGCCGGACGTAGCGGTGCAGCACACCGTTCTCGTGCGCGTAGGCCAGGCCAGACAGGATGTCTCGCACGATGGACAGCGTCTGCTGAGAAGGAAGTGGCGCTTCCGTCTCCTGGGCGTTCAGCCGGTCGTGGAGGGTCAGGCCGTCGATATACTCACGCACCAGGTAGCGACGGTCGTGGAACTCGATACAGTCGTACACCGAGGCGATGTTGGGATGATGCAGGTGCGCGACTAACCGCGCCTCGCGGAGCAAGAGCTCGTCCGCGTTGTGGCCCATGGACCCCGGCAGGGCCTTGACCGTGACCGGCCTCTCGAACCAGGTGTCAAAGGCGCGAAAGACGGCGGCCTTGGGCCCGAGGTGGAGCTTGCTGTCGATGCGATAGCGCCGCTGCAGCGTCTCTCCTTGCAGTTGCAGGTACTGCTGCGCCTCGAGCGCCGACACGGCCGAACTCACCGCCTCGTACTGCACGAACGCCTCGCCAAACCCCACCTGATCCAGCACGCTGCGCACGTTCTCGCGCGCTCCCGCCAGGACAAAGGGCACGTCCTTGCCGCGCTGCTTGGCGGTGAGCAGCGTCTTGAGGCCGGCGACGTTCATGTGCGTCACCTCGGCAAGGTCGATGACGATGCCTGCCTCAGGCCCATCTGAGACGAGCGCAGTGAGCCGCTCGTCGACGGCGCTGACGGCAGAGGCATCAAAGCGCCCGCTGATGGCCAACACGGCCGTGTCGCCCACGACATAGTCCTTGAGCAGGGTATGCTCGGGACGACCGAGCTCGAATTCGAGGCCTTCGATCGCGAGTTCGACCTTGCAGGTCGGATGTACGGGGTCCATCGCCGCATAGCTCAGCGTGGTGTCGAGGATCTCTTGCACCTTTTGGTCGGAATAGGCGGGATCAAAGTGAAACAGAAACATGCGCTTTACACTGGCGCGCAGGGCCATGTCGGCCCCGATCAGCGAGGAGCTGTGTCCCCAATCCGGGCGCTGCAGGGCGTCGCTAAAGGTGTATTGGGCGTCAAAGATTAGCACGTCTGCGCCCTGCATGAACTCGACATAGCGCTCGGTGTGCGCCTCGCCCAGATCCTTGTATTCGGCATCGCTGGCATAGACGATGCTGGCTCCGTCGCCGTTCAGGCGGTAGCCGTAGGAGCGGCCCGGGTGCGGCTGTAGAATGTTCTCCATCCGTGCCCCACCGACGTTGATCGGTGCGTTTTCCTTGAGCTGAACAAAGCGCACGTCGGCGCGCGCACGGTCGAGGCTGATCGGGAAGTAGCGGGGCACCTGCTGACCGCGGAATCGGCTCTCGAGGTTGCTGAGCGGACTGTAGACGGTGACGCGGTTGCCGGAGGGGAGGCAGGAGACGAAAAAGGGAAAGCCCTGGATGTGATCCCAATGGGTGTGACTGATAAAGAGGTGCGCCACGCCCTGCCCGCGTGCGAACTCGGTTTCGAGAAGCGCCAGGCCCAGCTCGCGGATGCCAGAACCGGCGTCAAACATGATCCATTCGTCGCCGATCTGGACTGAGACACAGGGGGTGTTGCCGCCAACCGTACCACGGATCAACGGGGGGAGGCCGCGGACGTAGGTCCAGATGGCATCCATGTCCCCCAGGTCGACGCTGTGTGCACCAGCGAGGGCAGCGACCAGCTTGCCCTCGATCTCGGCGGAGGAGACAGGGGAGGGAATGGACCCTCGCACACCCCAGAACTTGACCTTCATGGGCGTAACCCAAGCCCCAGTCTACCCAAGCGTGGCACAGGCCCCTCCATGCTGTAGACGCCGATAGAATACCACAGTTCACTGAGTGTACAGGGTCGCGCATGACTGCGGCGGCACCAATCGACGGACAGTTTAGCATAGCCTATCGGGTCTGTCAAGAACGGGCGAGCTTGCCTGAGCGGGCCCGGTGGATGCGACGGCTGTTTGCGCCCTTTCTGGAATAGAGTATACTGCAAGCCACCAACCTCAACCTAGCCGGAAGGAGAAACTGGATGGAAAAGCTCAGATGGGGGATTATTGGTTGTGGCGTGATCGCGCCCTGGCACGCCGACTCGGTCGTGACCAGCGCGCACGCCGACCTGGTCGCGGTGTGTGACGTCGACGCAGAAAAGGGACAGGCGTTCGCCGAGCAGTACGGGGGCGTTGCCTTTTACGAGGATTACATGGAGATGTTGCGCGAGGGTGGCCTGGATGTGGTCAGCATCTGCACGCCGTCGGGACTGCACTCAGAGATGACGATTGCCGCCGCACAGGCGGGGGTGAACGTGCTCTGTGAAAAGCCGATGGCGATCACCGTGCCGCAGATGGACGCGATGATGCAGGCGGTCGAAGAGGCAGGGACCAAGCTCGAGGTGATCTTTCAGCGACGGACCTACCCAACGACACAGATGGTGCGCGAGGCAATCCAGTCGGGCGTGCTCGGGCAACTGACCTTGGCAGACGCATACTTGAAGTACTATCGCTCGCCTGCTTACTATTTGTCGGCGGATTGGCGCGCTACCTGGGCGTTGGATGGCGGCGGAGCGTTGATGAACCAGGGCGTGCACGGGATCGACGTCCTGGTCTGGATCAT
>Ga0307423_1001719_pt1 | contig 12911 bp, 10 predicted proteins | sample SalMarWE160310MG_FD_202154 | JGI IMG/M metagenome (GOLD analysis project Ga0307423, IMG submission 202154) | Salt marsh sediment microbial communities from the Plum Island Ecosystem LTER, Massachusetts, United States - WE1603-10 | ecosystem: Environmental > Aquatic > Marine > Intertidal zone >...
TTGCAGCGTAATCAAAACATGCAATACCATTGTACTTATGCATAATCCGGGCAATTTCATAAATTGGAGATTTGATACCAGTCACATTCGATGCTGCTGAAAAAGTTCCGATTTTTATTCGATTTTTATATTTAGGATTGCTAACTTTCATTTCTAGATCTTCTATATCAAAATATCCTTCAGGTGTTATCTCTACTGTCACCAATTCAGCTAAAGCTTCTCTCCACATTATATCATTAGAATGATGTTCATATGGTCCAATAAATACCACCGGTTTTCGTTCATTAAATTGAGGTATTAGATTTTCAATCTCAGGTACTATTGTCAAAGCTAATTTCTTTGTGGCAGGATGGATCTTGACACCTAATATTTCTTGTAATTTTGAAATAGCCCCTGTTGCGCCTGTCCCAACAGCGATTACACTGTAATTATTTTCAGCATTTAAAGCCTTTTTTATGAGAGCTTCAGCATTGTGCAAGAGATTGGTCATGTGACGCCCAGTAATATCATCTTCTGTATGTGTATTAGCATACTCTCTTTGGACTTTAATTAAGAATTGTTCGATAAATTCTAAAGATCGCCCAGAAGCGGTATAATCAGCATAAGTAAGTAATCTATCCCCATAGGGTGTTAGAAAAGTAAAGTTACGCCCAATTATAGCATTTCTCACACGTTCGAAAGAAAGAAAAGAAGGACTACTCATGACTTTTTTCTCCTTGTTTTTCAGTAATAGGTTTATAATCTTACTAAAGACTTAGATTTATTAAAATTAATTAATCCTTTTTTTAAGTTTTATATCAAAAGATTCTACATTTCCGTCAAAAAATGATATACTTAGCGTATAATTATATAAAGATGTTTAACTAATATTTAAAAAAAAATATTTTTAAAAACAAATTTGGTAAGAATTATGGAAAAAGATGTTTTAGACATTAAACATAGTAAATTAGACATGGTTTCATATGGGTTCAATTCATTTTCTAGAGAGCTTCTTAGAATAGCGTTTACAACTTTTGGTTTCTTCTTTTATGAAACTGAATTAGGATTGAATGTTTGGCTGATAGCTTTAGCGTATACTATATTTGCGATTTACAACATGATTAATGACCCTATTATTGGATATTTTACAAATCGACCGTTCAAATTCACGAAAAAATGGGGTCGTAGGTTTCCATGGATTTTACTTGGAGGATTGCCTTGGGGGTTTACATACATGCTTATTTTTACACCCCCCACGTATGATCCCGTAGGAGGCGCTTGGATTTTGTTCGCTTGGCTCCTCTTTACTACTTGTCTCTTTGATACATTTCATTCAATTCTATTTGTAAATTTTCAGTCATTATTCGTTGATAAATATCGTTCAGTTCAAGAGCGAAGGAGTGCTAGTGGTATCTATATTATGATAGGTGTTATAGGAGTTGCTATAGGCTCAATTGTACCACCTATATTATTTAAAACTTCAGTAGGGACCACCCATTACTACTCTTCTTTCGCATTTCAAGGTTTAATTGTAGCAATCATTACATTCGTTGGTTTCGCATTAGCTATTCCAGGCTCACGTGAGGATCGAGTTACGATTGATCTTTACTTAGTGTCTCAAAATGAAGAACGAGAACGTACTTCTTTCTTCAAGAGCCTTTGGGAAGCGTTAAGACAAAGACCGTTCATAGCATTCATGGCCTTTTATCTTCTTTATCAATCCTTAGTCGAAACGATGCAAGCTTCTGTCCAATACACGGTAAAGTACTCCTTGAAAATGCCTTCTTCAGCCTCGACGTTAATTTTTGCCGCGTTTCTTGTTGGAGTTTTGATTTCCACCCCCTTTTGGACCCGTTACTCACAGAAAGTCAAAAATAATAAAAAAGTAATGCTGATTGCTGGTTTCCTTCTGGCTGCAGTTACAATACCGATAACATTTTATAGAATCTACTTTTTAATAGTTTTTGAGATGTTATTATGGGGAATAGCAATGGGAGGTTTTTGGATAATGATATTCCCAGTTTCTGCAGACGTGATTGATAACGCAATAGTTGCTACAAAAAGACGGGAAGAGGGAGTTTATACGGGATTTCAACAATTTTTTGGTCGAGTAGGAATTATTATCCAAGCGCTCACGTTTGCGATAGTTCATGACATCACTGGATTTAATGTAATTTTAGGTTTAGCGCAACCAGAGTCAGCAATTTGGGGTATTCATTTTCATCAAGCTCTCATTCCCGCGATATTTATTATAATAGGAGGGCTTGTCTTTTGGAAGTGGTACAAATTGACTCCAGAGAAAGTACAAGCAAACCAGGAAAAAATTAAAGAAATGGGTATATAATAGCACTCAACCATCTATTATTTTTTTTTATCAATTTTACAATACTAATCAATTGCATAGAAAGATTAAGATAAAAAAAAGAATAGAATTTTAATTGTTTTTCATTGGATTTTTATGCACTCAATTCTTGAACCAACAACGTTCTTGTAAAATTGAACGGAGTATAACCACCAAAATGAGCCACACTCAATGAATTATCGCCAGGGGCATCAAATACTGAATTCCAAAATAGTTCGACTTTATAAGTTCCAGCAGGTAACCTTGGTGTCATGTAATTAATATAAAGATTTATAGATATTTGCCTAACTTGTCCCGTAGCAGAAGCACCATCATAAAAGTTTGCTTGTATCGTTCTATTCCCTACATTTGCAACTCCTAAAGATATATTATACCCTTGTCTTGTTGTAAAGGTAAGATCTAATGAAAGAATGGCCATCGCTGAAAAGGTCATGTATAACCTTGAATCGGCATTAATAGTAATGGTTAATTCCGTATCAGGCATTTTAACAGGCGTGAGTTGATAATCAAACACATAAGCAGGGGAATTCCATTCTCCATATTGTGTTTGGATTAAAGTATTTTTTGTATCAACACCTGGTAGAAAACCAACAAATGCCAAACTCCATATAATTCCCATGGTAATAAGAACACTACCAATAATACTCCAATAACTGATTTTGAAGACATATCTACACCTTTTAATTATATAGTTTTATGTTAGATGATTCTGTAAAGTATACATAATTTACATTTAACTTTTGATATTCAGAATTTTACAAAGATCTGAAAAAAAACTTTTAAAATATAAAAAAGGAGTAATTTACTCATAGATTTCTTTCGGTTCATCTCGAGGTAATCTCTCTTCCACGGGTAATAACCCTTTTATCGTTTTATGTGGTTCTGTTTGATACCAATAAGCTGTTGAGGAAAAATCATCAGATCTTTGGTTTGCATGACCATGCTCGATTCTTACTCGAATGTTTTTGTGAAAATATATTGGATCTTCCACATGATATCGATAATAGGAGATTTTTCCGCTCCAATTTTTGCCTCCAGGTAATGTAATTCCAAAGTAAGGTGAACAATAGTATTGCGTTGGGCACCATGCTCCACAGAAATAATCTTCAGTACCAGTGCCGTATAGGATAGCTTCATTATCGTCAATTTCAATGAAGTCATCCCCTTCTCCAGGCCAATAGTGATCTCGATTCTTCGGATTGTTCTCAGGAGTCATTAAATTGTGGATATCAAGATGACAGCCTACAAAATGCCCTTCACCCTCTGCTTCTAAGATTAAATAATCATCTCCATGATCCACGTTTTTTCGGATGTTTAATTCAACCTTCTTTTTAGTTCCGTATTCATTTCCTTTACAAGAATTTTCCCTATTCCAGAAGGCATGAAACCTTCCATAATTTTCCTCTAAGTGAGCATATTCTTCATAATCAATGTAATAATAACACACAAGACTGATATTGGACTCATTTTCTACCTCAATTCTCGCCCGTTTAGAGAACGGCATGGGAAAAAAGCAATTAAAACCCTTTCCATCTTCAGGACCACAGGAAAAGGGCATGCTCCAGAAATTTACTGATTTTCCATGTCCAATTCCAAAAAAATCCCCTATTGGAACCTCGATGGAGGGTTCAAATTCATCATCCCACCACATTCTAATAATTATCTTCCGAAGAAAGTATGGATCTGAGGATGCCATCGTCATCCAAACATGTTTAATTATACCCGCTCCTTCAATATTACAAATCTCGTGTTTATCACGAGCAGCTATGAGTACATTATCCATATTTGCCCCTGTTCTATCATAACTAGAAATTCTTCTTCTCTTCACATCTTTCCTAATCTGGGCTAAATTTAATAAAGAATTAAATCCAAACTCCAACGTTATCCCTTTTTTCTAAATTAATAACTAAGATTATGTAAATATGAGTATTAAGGATTTAAAATATTGTGAAAATTAACTTTAAATTTATTTCTTAATTTCTAAAGTAAATGGGAATTAATTCTGAGAACAATATAAACGTCGCAGATCGTTATTCAAATAACAAAACTGCGAACGGCCTAATTCTTGTAATTTTTATTGCGAACATGATTAGAAATTTAGGTTCTAGTATTGTTGATATAGGATTACCTAAATTCATTTTAAACTTATCAGGGACGCTCACTTCTTATGGTTTAGTCATTGGTATTTTTTCTGTTATGCAATCTTTACTTCAATTTCCAATGGCGACCATTTCAGATAAATATGGCAGAAAACGAATTATACTATTTGGGATGTCTCTCTATATCTTGGGGACCTTCCTATGTTTCATAGCACAAAATATTTTTGAACTCCTTATCTTTCGAGCAATCCAAGGAGCGGGGGCGTATAGTTCCATCTTACAAGCAATTATAAGTGATGCTTATCGAAAAGAAAAACAAGGAAAAGCCATGTCTTATTATTCATTTTCCCTAACTTTAGGGTATTTCGGTGGCATTGTAGTTGGGGGATATATTTCTACATATTTAGGTTTTCGGATGATATTTCTAATCTCAGGCATTTTAGCAACCTTCTCTGCTATATTAATCTTATTATTTTTAAAAGAGACTATTAAAGCTAGGGTAAACAAGAAAACTAAGATGAAAAGAGCTCCACTTAAAAATTCAAAAATCTTTTTATTACTAAAAGAACCTCAGTATGGTTTTGTTGTTGCATTAAATAGTATCAGGTGGTTTATCTTTGGTGTAATTTGGGTGTTACAGATCCACTTTAATTTGACCCGTATTCAGACGAGTTATTTATTACTTGTCGTTGTTGCTGTCTATGTAGTGACAATATTAATTTCAGGACGTTTAGTTGATCAAAATGGTCCAAAAAAGCTGATGTTAATTGCACAAGCAATCATTATCTTGTTTGGTTTTGTGTTTATAATTGTGAGTATTACTAATAATTTTTTATTGTTTTTAATCGCAAGTATTTGCTCAGGAATAGGATTTGCAATATTACAAACCGCCGGGAATACATTTTTATTACATATTGTAGGAGAAATAAATTCAGAGTTAAAAGGAACTGGATTAGGCTTTAATAATGCAATCGGTTTTTTCTGTGGAGCAATTGGGCCTGTTTTGCTTTCAATTATAGGAGAATATTCATTATTTTTACCGTATTATTTAATTACAATTTTAGTTTTTATCGCTTTCATTATTACTTTGAGATTCTTAAACATAGATAAACTAAAAATCAAAAATTAAAATAAAGGTAAAATAAAGATAATGAGAAATCATATCGATTATCATAAAATTTCCCTTACTTATATTAGTTAACTTGTTTATTTTAGAACGTTAGGTTTATAATCTAAAATGTTGGGAAAAATAGATTTATATTGAAATAAGAATTTCACTAATAAATGGGGAATACTAAGAGGAGACTATAATTTCTTCAAAAACAGAATTAGGAAACAATGCCAAAATACTTCTCATCGTTGTTTTCATATCTACTGCGTTTCGAAGCATGGGCATGAGTATTGTTGAAATTGGTTTACCTTCTTTTGTTGAAAGTATTGCAGGTTCTTTGATTTCTTATGGATTGATTATTGGGAGTTTTTCTGTTACTCAATGTCTTTTTCAATATCCTTACGCTGCTGTTTCAGATAAATTAGGTCGTAGGAAAGTGGTACTTTTCGGGATGTTCATATATTTAATTGGGACGCTTTTATGTTTTACAGCTCAAAATGTGTTCCAATTGATAATCTACAGATCGATTCAAGGAGCTGGTGCTTACACTTCCATTTTACAGGCAATAATTGGGGATAATTACAAAAAAAGTCAACATAGCAAGGGAATGGGATATTATTCTTTATACATGAATTTAGGATATTTCTTGGGATTCATTATAGGAGGGTATGTTGCAAGTTTCTTGGGTTTTAGGAGCATATTTTTGATAAATGGATTTCTTATTGTTTTTAGCATGATCTTCATTTTTTTTGTGTTAAAAGAGAATACTACCCCTAAAACAATTAAGAATCATATTTTCAATATAAAAAACATAAAAATTCTCCTGAGAGAGCGCCAATACATCTATTCACTTTTAACGAATTGCGTGAGATGGTTTTTATTTGGATTTGTTACTGCTTATTTAATCTGGGTATTGCAAAACAAAGCAATGGGATTTGGATTAGATCAAATCACTTCAAGTTATATCATGCTGTACATTCTAGCACTTTATGTTGTATCTATTTTTATTTCCAGCAAGTTATTAAATCGTTATGGACCTCGGATAATGATGATGTTAGGACAAGCAGTAGTTATGGTTTTTGGGATTGCATTCTTCTTCCGAGATTTTGCATTGATGTTACCCGTATTTTTAACGGTCATTTCTTTTTTGGGAATAGGAATAGCGTTATTTGATCCCGCAGGAAACACGCTTTTATTAGAAGTAATTGAAGATATTCGACCTGACTTAAAAGGATCTGGGATCGGATTCAATAATGCAATTGGTTTTTTCTGCGGAGCTATTGCTCCAATGATTATGAGTCCTTTAGGGGTAATAGATATTTTATTTCCCTTTTATGTGGTTTTTGTATTAATGATTATATCCCTAATCATCTCTATTTTCTTAGTCGATAGGAAATATTAGTAATCTATTATTCTCCCGTAATTTGTACAAATACCTTTCTATTTCTTGGACCATCAAATTCTGCAAACATTATGCCTTGCCATATTCCTAGCATTAATTTACCATCATGTATTAAAATATTTATTGAGTTTCCCGTCAATAAACATTTAATATGAGCATCAGAATTTCCTTCCCCATGTTTAAAATTGTACCCTAATCCTCCACCTTCAGGAATCAACTTGTTTAGATAATTTGCAATATCTTTCACTACGGATTGATCTGCGTTTTCATTTATTGTTATTCCTGCGGTAGTGTGAGGTACGAATACTCGGCAAGTGCCTTCTATGATATTAGTACTCTTTACAATTTCTTTGATTTCACTTGTAACTTCTATCAAGACTTCTCTTTTCGAGGTTTTTACTCTAAGTTCTTTGTATACAATCATCTAATCATCTTAAAATTTATTCTTTTATATATCCTTAAAATCTCCGTGTTTACCTTTACCCTTGGCAAATTTTTGGCTTCCTTCTAAATATTCTCCGCTTTCTAATGTTTTTAATCCATAAACGAATTCATTTTTCATCGCATCCATAATATCCAATCCAAATTGAGTATAGGTTGAGAACCTATCGTTTCTCATGCACATTTTAGGAAATTGAGCAATTTGTCGAGCAAGTTTTTCTGCTTCTTCCCGAGAAGACCCATCATCTACAATTCTATTTGCTAAACCAAATTCGTAGGCTTCTTCAGCTGTAACTGCACGTCCTGTCAAAATCATATCCATTGCTCGACTTAGACCGATTAATTTGGGTAACCTTACAGTACCTCCATCAATCAACGGTACTCCATATCGTCTACAGAATACACCAAAGATAGCATTCTTTTCAACAACACGTAAATCACACCAAATAGCAAGCTCAAGACCTCCAGCAACCGCATAACCGGCCACCGCTGCAATCACGGGTTTTGATAACCTCATCCGTGTGGGACCCATGGGCCCATCTCCATCCTTTTCTATTCTGTTACTCTTTTCAGTGGCTATTTCATTAAGGTTAGCACCAGCACAGAAAGCTCCGTGTGCTCCCCATAATACAGCGACTAACGCCTCTTCATCTCGTTCAAAATCACGAAAAGCGTTAGCAAGCTGAACTGCTGTAGGACCATCCACTGCATTTTTTACTTCTGGATTATCAATGATGATAGTACAAATGGGATAATTTTTTTCAATTTTAATTGACATGTGATAAAGTAGGTACTCAGAACAAATAAATATATAAAAAAAAGAAATTTACGGGCAAGGACTTGTTCCGAAAAGATTGATAATATCTGAGGGATCATAATTTGAGAAGTTATATCCATCTGATTGGGATTGAGCGATTTGCTCAGTCGTTTTGATAATATTGTCTAATGTAATTCCTCGGCTTTCATAGGTTGCCATCACTGAAGGATTCAACACCTCAAACCAGGAAATTGTACTAAAACCTCGAAATACCGCAATATCAATATTAACACATTCTCTTAAGTCACAATATCCAACTTGATCTCCTGCGTTAAGTATCTGCCACATTTGTAATCCCGTTGTTTCAATGTTTTGATGAAAAATTCTGAAGACGATGGAAGGATGCTCAATGGATTTCAGATGGATTTGTTTACCTTGGATTTCTCCGTTAGATAAGACGTGTGTTTCAGGCTTAATGCTAATTACTATAGCATCCACAGGAGCAAAAGTCTTCATATTCAATGTAGTATTAGTAAAACAGTCGTATTGATAGAAATAATGTTTGTCTGAGGTAGGATTATCATCACCAGGATAACCATGTCCAATCGTAGAATGATATTTACTGATATTTCCTATTTTTTCTAATTCAATCCAATCATGAGAAACGAATTTAGGACTTGGACCAAGAGAATCAACTAAAATAGGAAGATATATCACTCCAAAAACCGAAGCAATTCCAATTATTATAAGGAGAGCTATTATTTTTCCTTTATTTTTCATAATTAAACCCATATATAAGGTTAGTAAGAAATTGAAGGAATGGTTTAAAAAGACGATGATTTTAAAATATTAATAAAGATCTTATAATACCGATTTCAAAATGAATTTAAATAACACTCAATATTCATTAATATTAATTAAGGGATAGTAGAGTTTGATTTATGTGAATTCAAGAGAAAGAGTTATCAAAACCTTAAATCACGAAGAACCCGATAGAATCCCGCTTTTTTGTCAAGTGGTAATGTCTAAATTCCAAGAGCGATTGGAAGCTTATTGGGGAGATTCTTATAATTGGGACAGAAAATATAAGCTTTTAAATCGAGATTTTAATGTAGAGTACAAGTTAGGTTTTGATGCTTCATGGGGATTTGATGCATTTCCAGTTTATATCCCACAGAAGTACATGCAAGACCACCCCTTACCGAAATTGGATGATGATAATAAATATATCGATTATAATGGTAGAATCTATCTAAAGCACACTTCTACTGATCCAAATGATGTTGGTTATTATTATGGAAACTACATAACTAACGAAGAAATGGCTAACTACTTTTATGATACTTACTTCTCTATTGAATGGGATGAAGCCCCTGATTTTGCAACAAAAGTGAACAAAAAGCTGAGAAAATTTCCTACTGATGAATTTGTGCCTTGTACTCATCTCGATCCTATTTTAGAATCCATGTGGATGGGAATGGGTTTAGGATTATTAATAAAGTTAATAAGAAAAGATAAAGCTAAAATTAAGCGATATATTGATCTTAGAACAAAAAAATTGGTAGATGCAGCTAAATTGAGCGCTGAAACGGATTTTGAGATCTTTTTTATATGTGATGATACAGCTTTGAAGGGTACAACTATGATAAATCCAATATATCATAGAGAACTTATTATTCCCGCTTATAAGGAAGCTATCAAAATATTAAAAAAAGCTGGAAAATATGTCTGTTTCCACTCAGATGGATTTACTGAACCTTATTTTGATGGATTAATAGAAGCTGGATTCAGCGGTGTAGAATCATTAGAACCCATGTCAGGCATGAATTTAAAACATTTAAAGGAAGTTTATGGAGATAGATTATGTCTAATAGGCAATATTGATGTTTCCCAATTATTACCTTATGGTACAAAGGATGAGGTTATACATGCGGTGAAAGAGTGCATTCATGATGCGGGTAAAGAAGGAGGCTACATTTTAAGCGCTTGTACTGACATTACAAATTCATGTAAAGTTGAGAACATTCTAACAATGATTTCCACAACAAAAAAATATGGGCAGTATCCAATTAGTTAAAAACTACTCTATTTACCTAAAAACTTTGATTCTTCCTTTTAATTGAAGTGAATATAAAAAATACATTTAATAAATAACTAGAAGTTGATTACAAATGACTCAAAAAGATTATATTCTGACTAATGATTGGTGGGAACTCGAGATTCAAAATGATGAGAATGGAGGATTTATTTATAAATTGCATAGTAAATTCAATAATGTGTTCTATGCTGATCAAGATTATCATTATAGGATCTTGACTTCTAAGAAGAAAGGATCTCGATTCGTTTATTTGTTACATTTAGATTCAGATTTAAAAGCTAAAAAGCTATCCTCTAGAGAGATCTATAAAAAGGGATCTGATACGATAATTGTAAAAGGTAAATTTGATGAAACTGACATTAGTATGATACAAGAGTTTAAGCTAGCACATGATAGTAGCTGGTTAGAAGAATGTATAACATTAACTAATTTTGGAAATAAAAAAATTAGGTTCGGAGTGATAAATCTTGGCTTTAAAAACTCTCTCTTTAAGCAATATTCTGGGTGGATTAATCATTCAGATGAATATTACTTAACTTCCATACCTTACCGAAGATATTTTGGATATGGGGATGATAAGAGGAAAGAAAATTACACTGCAAATGATATTGTTTTTGGAGCATGGGTTGCTAAAGAGGCAGAAATGCCCGGATATTGTGCTGAGGGATGGTTATGGGGCAATAAGGAAGGAGGATTACTTGTTTGCAAGTATAATCAAACTCAAATGGAATATTCCCGGTTTCAGCGGATAGCGAGTATTTTACCAGGAAGAGGTGCTGAAGACGTCAATATTCTTTTTGGAGGAGTATATCTTTATGAAGGAAATCCTGAAGCTGCTACCACTTTAGAGCCGAATCAAAGTTACTCTTTTGGAGTTACTAAATATTCTATCTATACTGGGGACTACAAAGAAGGTTATTACCTCTATAGAAGCCATCTTGAAGAACAAGGTCATAAATTCAAGAAAGACTATGAGCCACCAGTTCATTGGAATGAATTGTATAATTTAGGATGGGTTGCAGAAAAGACTGGTTTCTTTGTCGATAGTACGGAGTTCGAGGTCTATACATTAGAACAATTATTCGAAGAAGCTAAATTAGCTAAAGATATTGGTGCCGAATGCTTATATCTGGATCCAGGTTGGAATACCGCACTAGGAACTGAAATTTGGAATGCAGAAAGATTCGGTCCTTTAAAGGAGTTTTCGCATGATATTCATGAGAAATATGGATTGAAATTAGCATTGCATCTAATGATGAATTTTGAAGGAGTAAATGAACCTGACGAATTTTATCTAAGATCTAAAAAGGGAGTAAAGGTTGTAGCTGACCCTTATATTAATCTTTATTGCGTTTGTGCCAATGACCATTGGGTAAAGGAAAAAACCCGGAGAATATTAGAATTAGCCAAGGAGGGAATAGATTTTTTTATGTTTGATTTCACCGAGCTTTCAAATTTTATGGCAGAGGATCTCGGTTGTTTTAGTAAGGATCATGGTCATGAGGTTCCGATGAGAAGACAGACCCACGCGGAAAACATTTTAAAAGTAATTCAAAATGTAAAAAAAGAGTATCCTAATATTCTAATAGAAGCTCATGATAGAGGTGTTAAACCAAGACATCCATTATATTTTCAACATAATCTCCCTCATAGTTTCGACGAAAATTGGGGGTTTGAATGCATGTGGAACCCAATGCAGGATTTAATATCGGGAAGAGCTATTCAACTTTTTGAATATAATCTAGCTTACTCTATTCCTCTATATTTACATATAAATGAAAATAGCGATAATGACAATATGTTACAATTCTGGTGGTACGCCTCTCTTGCGAGACATTTGGGTATTGGTGGATTGAGCAATAGAGATAGTGTAAAATATAAAGCATTAAAAGAAGCGATGATTCTTTATAAAAAGATTAAACATTACTTAACACAGGGAATATTTTATGGCATAACTCAAGAAATTCACCTTCATGTGGATGAAATTGATAAGTTAGGTGTTATTACGGCCTATAATTTAAGTAGCCGCTCCCAAAAAACAGTAATTCAATTTAATTTTATGAAATATGGCTTAGAAGTTAGAGATATAGAAATTTATAACGGGATAAATCAGAAGATATCTACTTTGAAAGTAAATCATGATTCAGACAACATCTGTCGATTTGAAGTAGAAATCCCTCCATTAGCACCAATAATTGCAATTCTTAAAAAATAGGCAATTTAACTAATAATTCTTAATTTAGATTTAATGGATATTACAGATACTTTTAAATTGCATTCTTTAAAGAGAATGTGATTTGGTTGATATTACGGAAAAACATTTAGATATTGCAGGTGAAATTCACTTACAAGACTATTCTAAAGAAGGAATAATTGATCACGCTGCTCTAGGTACGGGCAAGAACTTTCCATCAGAATTGTGAAGCAATAAAATCGATAGAGTATCTTAAAAAATTTTCTCCCCAAATAGATCTACTAAATATTAAGGATCTACCCTTCTATTAAAAGAAATAAAAAAAGAAATTACAAAATATTTAATTGGTCTTCGAACTGATTGATTTTAATTTTCAATTCTTCAAGTTTCTCTCTTTCTCTTTTCACCAACTCTTCTGGAGCTCGCTCTGAAAATTGACCCTGTAATTTTTTCTCTATTTTGGAAATC
>Ga0307423_1001720_pt1 | contig 12896 bp, 11 predicted proteins | sample SalMarWE160310MG_FD_202154 | JGI IMG/M metagenome (GOLD analysis project Ga0307423, IMG submission 202154) | Salt marsh sediment microbial communities from the Plum Island Ecosystem LTER, Massachusetts, United States - WE1603-10 | ecosystem: Environmental > Aquatic > Marine > Intertidal zone >...
TGATGGCTGTAGAACTCATACACATCGCAGGTAACGCCAGGATGGGCCATGATGTGGGCCAAGAGCCGGTCCTGGTGCTTAAATTTTTCCCAATTCTCCATCATTTCCACGGGCAGGTTGTGCAGGTAGACGTTGTGAACTTTAAGCTCCTGGGTGTGGCCGCTGGCCCAGAGGGCGGTGTCGAAGGGGACCAGCCCGGCTAGGCGCTCCATGGCCGCTTGCTTAAGGCCTGGGGCCGGGGTTTGAAAGCCATCATTAATCAGGCCGCCGAGGAAGTCTTGGGTTTGGTCATCAAGCATAAATGAATACTCCAGGCTAAATCCGGGCCTCGGGGGTTGATTCCAGCATCCATGCGGTTACAGGGAGGTTATAGGGCATTTGCCCCATAGTATCCACTTCTATTACTCCTTACAATCAATCACAAAAGTCACCAGGCCCCGCTGTATGCGGGATCAAGATGCTGGACTGCAACCAACAGCTGAGCGGAGGACGAAACATGGGGAGAAGTAAAAGCTTTTTTTTGTCATTAATTGCCCTGGTGGCGCTGGCCATAAGCGCGCCCGCCACCCTGGCCCTGGCCAATCCCGGCACCATAAGAGCCATCGCAGTGGACCCCCTGGCTACCAACACGGTATACGTTGCCACTCAAGAAGCCGGCGTGCTGAAAACCACGGACAACGGCGCAACCTGGGCGGCCAAAAACGCGGGCCTGCCCACTAGGATTATCGCCGATATAGCCGTGGACCCTCTAGTGCCGGCCAATGTTTACATTGCCACCGCCAGGGGGGCTTTTCGCAGCACCGATGGCGGCGATTCCTGGGAACTGACCAAACCCGATCTGGTTTGCACGGCCCTGGCCGTGGATTCCGCGGCCCCTGGAAACGTCTTTATGGGCACGGCCACGGCCGGCCTGTTGGGCAGCGCTGACTATGGCCAGACCTGGGTGTCCCTGGGCGGTCAAGACGCCGGCCAGATTACCGGCCTGGCCATAGGCGCATCGTCGGTCAACCCCAACCTGAACACCAGCGACGCGGTATTCAAGCCGGAAACCGTGTACATGGTCTCTTCCAGAGGAGAGGTGCTAGTTGGCAAGCGTACCGCCGCCGGCCTCTATGAATTTGTTGAAGCAAACATTTCCAATCAGTATGTGTACAGTTTGCTGGGCCCCAAAATTGCAAATGGCATTACAGGCGAAGTATGGGTAGGGGTGCATGAGGGCGGTATATATATGCTCCCGATCAAGGAGGACGCGGAGTGGATCAAGGTTGCCACTCCTAATGGCAACGCCAATATCAACGGTTTGGCCCGCGACCCCCAAAGCGAAAACCGGGGGACCTCCTATTCACCCAGCGCCAGCGCCGAGAAAGTAATCTACGCGGCCAGCTTTGATGGCTACGTTATGAAGGGCGTGGGTGATGGTGCCAGCTTTACCTGGAACAATATCCTGGACGCCGGCATCTTGGGCGTAGGCGAGGTGCATCCCCGCGTGGTGACCACCGTGGCCCTGATCGGCGAAGGCGGCGCGGTGCAGACTCCGCCTCCCTTGTGGGTGGGGACATTCTCTGCAAACGGTCAGAGCGGCGCGGTGTACTACAGCCCCGACGGCGGCGCCACCTGGACCAACGCCCTGGCGGGCGGCTGGACTGAATAAAGCGACAAACGAAAATAAGCGTCCTCCGGTCCCGATGGGCCGGGGGGCTTTTTGTTGGCTAAGCCTATGCAGGCGGCTCGCGCTAAAAAAAACCGGGGCCAGGCTTGTTCAGCCGGGCCCCGGTTGCACCCTAGATTATATGACTGGCCACCTTTCTCTTGCCCAGAAATGCAAACCAAAGTCTCTTAACCTGAGTGCTGAGCAGCAGCATATCACAAATAGCTACATAATAGCTAAAAAAAGTGAAGCGCCGAACTGGTGTTTGAATCCAGCTTTTTCTGCTCAATGAGGCACAAAGAAGTTTATAATTCCGGCTATGAACGAGAGCCACGACGTCATAGTTATCGGTCTGGGCCCGGGCGGAGCCATGGCGGCGGTAGAGTTGGCTAAAGCAGGAGCCAAGGTCCTGGTTCTGGACTTTAAGCCCAAGAAAACCAAGCCCTGCGGAGGATGTGTCAGCCGGCGCTGGGAGTGGCTGCTGCGCACCTTGGATTTGCCCAATGATTTATGGCGGCATCCGGTGGACCGGCTTTGGCTGACCGCGCCGGATAGACCGCCGGCGCTTTGGCGGACCGGCGAGCCCGGAGCCTATTTCGTCGATCGCGCCGAATTGGATCTGGCCCTGTCTAAAGCTGTGAGAAACGCCGGGGTCCAGGTGTTGGAGGCCAGGGCGCTGGAAATGGCCTATTCGACCATAGGCGTCACTCTCAAGAGCACCGCGGGCCAGCACCGGGCGCCTTGGCTGGTGGGAGCAGACGGCGCAGGCGGCCTCATGGGGAGAAAGCTGGGGCTGGGGCGCAGCAAGCTTGCCTACAGGGCCGTGGTGGAGGAGCGGCCTCTGCCAACCCATTTGGCCGAAAGACTGAACCACGCGGCGCTGATCGAGCTGGGCGGCGTGCTCGGCGGCTACGCCTGGGCCTTCGCCCGCGGCCAAACCGTCAACCTAGGCATGGGATATTGGTGCGTTAAGAAAAAGGCCGGTTGGGCCGCCCTGCCTACCTCGGAAGTGGTCAAAGCGTTCGCGGGATTTCTGCATAGGCTGGGACTCGGGGAGCCGGGCCCCTGGCGGGGTTGGGTCATACCTTGTCCCGGCGGCGGGCCGCCCTTGGTGGCCCGGGGCAGGGCTTGCGTGGTGGGCGACGCCGCCGCCGCGGGAGATCCTTTTTTGGGCGAAGGCATCGGCCAGGCCATGTTCAGCGGGCGCTTGGCGGCCCAGGCCGTGCTGGACGGCGATCTGGAGCGTTACAACCGTGAACTGAAAGGGCTTTGGCGGGAGCACCGGCACGGCAGGCTCTTGGCCAGGCTCATCTATGGCTGGCCCGGTTTTTTCCAAGGCTTGGCCTGCCGACATCCGGGGGCCATTGAATTGGGATTCGCCGTTTTGCGGGGCGAACTGGCCCAGGCCGGGCTGTGGTCCGCCGTGGCGGCCAAGCTTCTGGGACGCGAGCCCACCCTTGACCCAGCGGCCAGGGGCTATTATAGTAAGCATTTGAACTGACGGCCTTCTTGGGGAGGAGCCCTTGGCGGGCAAAGATCGAGTAAATTTTTGGTGGCCGGCCATCCTGCTTTCAGCGATCATCGTTTGCGGGGTCACGCTTTACCGTGGTTTCGCAAACTTCAATAAGGTGCAGGACGAGTTGGCCCAGGTGCGCGAGACCAACCAAAAGTTGGACGCGGAAAACCGGGCGCTTTACCGCAAAGTGCTCCGCTTGCGCGGCGACGCCAGGGCCCAGGAGCAGGCTGCCAGGCAGGGAATGGGTTTGGTGCGGGCGGACGAATTGGTTTATACCGATGCCCAGGCGGGCCCCTCCGAGGCCAAGCCGGCATTTCCCGCGCCGCCGCAGGACACGGCACCTTCTAAGGACAAGGAGTAGAGCGCATGGCTGAAAACGCGGCCGAGCTTTTTCTCCTGGAGGCCTGGGTGGCTGACAACCCGGGCTCCCGTTTGTTCCTCAAGCTGGCCCAGGCCTATCGGGACGCCGGCCAGCTGCAAGAGGCGGCCGGTGTATTGCAGAGAGGCCTGATAATGCATCCGGCCATGGTGGAGGCTCGTTTGGCTTTAGCCCAAGTGCTGGAGGACATGGGCGACCAGGAGAGCGCCCTGACTCAGCTCATGAGCGCCGCGGCCGAGCTCTGTCGCCACGCCGGGGTCTTCAACGGATTGGCCCGGATTTGGGATGCCCAAGGCCGGGATGACGAGGCCCGTGAAGCCCACGATCTGGGCCAGGCCTTGACCCAAGGATTGAACGGGCGCTTTGGAGGGCACCTGCCCGCCGAGCCGCCCAGCCCAATGCCCCCTATGCCGACGGCCCAAGCCTCGCCCGCGGCTCTGTCCAAGCCGCTGGAACCTCCGGATCCAGCCGCCGCAGGCCTTGGCTCTTCAAAGCTTTTGGAGCATTTGGAGACCATGGAGAGGGCGGCCCTGAAAAGGCTGAGAGGCTGACGGCCGGCACATCACCTTAATCGTTCGTAACCATATTCATTACAGAGGCATTAAAGATGTATAGCACTGCGGAGTTCCGTAGGGGGCTCAAGATCGAAATTGATGGCAAGGTATATGCGATCGTGGAGTTCCAGCACGTTAAGCCCGGCAAGGGCGGCGCCTTTGTGCGCACCAAGCTGAAAAACCTGGAAACCGGCCAAGTGGTGGAGCAGACCTTCCGCTCGGGCGCCAAGGTGGATAAGCCCGACTTTGAAGAAAAATACGTGCAGTTCCTCTATCAGGAGGGCGAGCAATACGTGTTCATGGACAACCAGACCTATGACCAGGTCTATGTTATCGAAGAATACCTGGGCGAGTCCAAAAACTTCATGTACCCCAACATCGAGGTGCAGCTCAGCTATTTCAACGGCAAGCCCATAGGCGTGGAGCTTCCGGTTTCCGTGGTGCTAACGGTGAGCCAGACCGAGCCGGGCGTAAAGGGCGACACCGCCACCGGCGCCACCAAGACCGCCATTCTGGAGACCGGCTATAGCGTGCAGGTGCCGCTTTTCATCAACGAGGGCGACAAGCTGAAGATCGACACCCGCACAGGGGAGTATTTGGAACGTGCCTGATGAATTCAAGCCCAGATTTACCGCCACCGGCATAGGAACCTTGCCCCACAAGGACCCTGTGGCCGCGGTTGATATTGTCCAGCAGCGGCTGGTCGAGATGCCTTACTGGCCCCAGCTTCCCAATCTGGGGGCCCAGGAGGACATGAACCTGCAATATGCGCCCGCCCTGGCTCCCTTGCTGGCGGCCGATGTGGCGGGGCACGCGGTTATCGCTTTCAGCGGCCTCAGCCGCGAGGAGGCCTTGGCCGGATTTTTCGAGCGCCTGATGGGCGGCGAGCTGGAGAGCTTCGGGCTCACCCCGGACGTGGCCGCGGGTTTTTTCCAATTCATGAAAAAGGTCGGTTCCGCAGACGCGCAGGCATATCCCTGGCTAAAGGGCCATGTCACCGGTCCGCTCACCTTGGCTGCCTCGGTGATGGGCAGCGACGGTAAGGCGCTTTTGTATGACGACGAGGTGGCCGACGCCCTGGCCCGCGGCCTGGGTGTGGCGGCGGCGGCCCAGGTCAAGCAGCTGGAGCCCTTAAAGCGGCCGGTGATGGTTTTCATCGACGAGCCTTTTCTTTCCGGCTACGGCTCGGCTTTCACCCCGCTTAGCCGGGAAAAGGTGATCGCGCTTCTTGGCGCCACCATGGAGGAGCTCCGGGCGCGCGCGCAGGCGGTTATCGGCATCCACTGCTGCGGCAACATGGATTGGGGGCTTTTGGTGGACGCCGGCGCCGACGTCATCAACCTGGACTCGGCCAGTTACGGCGAGCACCTTTTGCTCTACCCCGCCAAGGTGCGGGAGCTCATGGAGCGCGGCGGGGCCGTGGCTTGGGGCGCGGTACCCACCCTGGAGTTCACGGGCCAGGAAACCGCGCGCGGCCTCTGGGACGGGCTGCACAAGCTGCTTAAAGCTCTGGAGGCCAAGGGGCTGCCCCACGATCTCCTGGCCAGCCAAGGCCTGGTCACCCCGGCCTGCGGCATGGGCTCCCTGAACGAGGCCAAGGCCACGGCCATCCTGGATCTCACCGTGGGGGTGAGCGAGCTGGCGCGGGCGGAATACGTCTAGCCCCGGAATAAGCGGCAACATGGGAGGAGATGGCACGCTTGTAATTTGCCCGAGATGAATCAGACGGGGGAGGTTGTAACGTGGCCTTGCACGGTGAAGCATCCAAAGGGGATATATGGCCTGATTTGAAAAACTCGATCAAGATGGATGGGCAAGGCGGTGAACCGCCATCAGGCCCGGAATCCAGGTTACTGCCCCGCTTGGCCGGGGCGGTTCTCTTCTTATTGCTGCTAACGCTGCTTTCCGCGCCCGCCGCCAGGGCCTCTGAAGTGGTGGGCAATGCGATTCTGCAAGGCATCGTGGAACAGCATTGGTCCAGCTTCAAACAAGCCCGATCCATCGCGCCGGGGGGAATGGCGGTGTGCCTCATCACGCCTGAGGCCCGCTATTTCGCGGCCTCCGGATTCAACCGGACTCCGGACGGCAAGGCCACCCATTTCAGAGGGGCCAGCACCACCAAAACCTTCACCGCCGCCGCCATCCTGTTGCTGCATCAACAGGGCGTCATCAACATCGACGACACCATAGACGGCGTCTTTCCGGGCACCAATACGCCTTATGTGCCCGCGACCGCGGATTACAACATACCCTACAAGTCGGAAATCACCATCCGGCAGCTGCTTGGGCATCGGGCCGGTGTCTTCGATGTCAGTAACAACGACATCCCGGCCACTGCCCGGGCGCCCTATGCCGGCCTACGCTATATCGACTATGTAAAAGAGAACTTGGGTCAACCGGATCACACCTTTACTTTTGACGAGATGGTGGGCGTGGCGGCGGCCAACCAGCTAAGCTTCTTTCCGCCGGGGACGTCCTACCATTACAGCAACACCGGATACTCCATCTTGGGGAAAATAATCGAAAGGGCGTCCGGTCTGACTTATGCCGAGTTCATCCGGCAGAATTTGCTGGTCCCCAACGGCTTATACGAAACCAGCTTTCCCTACCTGGGCAACGACACGGATCTGCCCAGTCCCTACGCGGATGGATATACATTTCTAAGCGGCGTGGTTTATGAGACCACCCAGGACAACATGTCAGCCAATACGGCCGAGGGCAACGTCGTCACCACTCCGGAAGATCTGGCCAACTGGGCAAGGCTGCTCTACACCGGCCAGGCCGGGATCAATCAAGAGATGGCCGCAATGATGATGGATGTTCATGATACCGGCGAGCAGCATGGCAACTACGGCCTGGGATGTACCTATACCGAGGGGCTGGGCTATGGCCATAACGGCGCTCATGTAGGTTATATGACCCTGGTGCGCTACAATCCGGATAATGGAGTGGCCGTGGCCGTGTTTTGCTCGGTCCTGGACGTGGCGAATTTGCAGGGTCAGCAGGACGTGATCAATGCGGTAGCTGGCGAGGCGGTTTCCAAGCTGGTCAGCCATCCGGCCAGATAGGCCCGAGGCTCCCTGGACCAGGCCAAAGCCCAGGCCGTCCTCGACCTCACCGGGAGGGTGAGCGAGTTGGCGCGGGCGGAATACGTCTAGCCCCGCATTATGCGGCGTCGCTTGCGCGAAAGACTTTTTGATATAAAGATTAATTATCATCATTAAGAGGGGGTTTTTATTGCGGCCCTAAGGGTCGCTGAAGAAGGGGGGACCAATGCCTGTCCAGAAAACCTCAGTCATTATGGGCGCGCAAGTCGCTGAACCGCAATCAAACAAAAATTTCATATTGCTTCTGCGCTTGGTCCTTATATTGATGCTGCCTGCATTGCTTCCTTTCTCAACAGCCGAAGCCTCCGAGGAGATGGGCAACTCGCTTCTGCAGAGCTTGGTGGAGCAGCGTTGGTCCGAATACAAACAGAGCCGGGCAATTGATGCCGGAGGCATGGCCGTGAACATCATCACGCCTGAGGCCCGTTATTTCGCGGCCTCCGGATTCAACCGGACCCCGGACGCCGGCGCCACCCATTTCAGAGGGGCCAGCACCACCAAGACCTTCACCGCGGCCGCCATCCTGTTGCTGCACCAACGGGGTGTTATCAATATCGATGACACCATAGACGGCGTCTTTCCGGGCAGCGATACTCCCTATGTGCCCGCCACCGCAGACTACGACATACCGTACAAATCGCAAATCACCATCCGGCAGTTGCTCGGACACCGGGCCGGGGTTTTTGACGTCACCAACAGCGCCATACCGGCTACCGCCAAGGCGCCCTATGCAGGACAGCTATACCTTGAGTATGTAACCAAGGTCCTGGGCCAGACGGAACATACTTTTACTTTTGACGAGTTGGTGGGCGTGGTGGCCGCCAACCAGCTCAGCTACTTTACGCCGGGAGCAGGCTACCACTACAGCAACACCGGATACTCCATCTTGGGGAAAATAATCGAAAGGGCGTCCGGCCTGAGCTATGGCGAGTTCATCAGGCAGAATTTTCTGATTCCCAACGGCTTGCAACAGACCAGCTTCCCCTACCTGGGCAGCGACATGGACCTGCCCAGTCCCTACGCGGATGGTTATTCATTTGAAGGCGGCGAATTGTATGAGACCACCCTGAGCAACATGTCGGGCAATACGGCCGAGGGCAACATCATCACCACCCCAAACGATCTGGCCAAGTGGGGCAGGCTTCTCTTCAGCGCGCAGGCGGGCCTCAATCAAGAAACGATCGCCATGATGACCGACGTTCGGGACACTGGTCAACACGGCGGAAACTACGGTCTGGGATGCAACTTTGCCGAGGGGCTGGGATACGGGCATAACGGCGCCCATGAGGGCTATCTAACCCTGATGCAGTATAACCCGGAAAACGGGGTGGCCATCGTCATCTTCTGTTCGGTGATAGACTTCGAGGGTTTGGGCGGTCAGCTTGGTTTGCTATACGACGTGGGCAGGGCCGCGGTTTCCATGCTGGTCAGCCATCCGGCCAGATAGGCCGTAGGCCGCTAGGAGCAAGCCAAGGTCCAAGCCGTCCTCGACCTCACCGGGAGGCTGAGCGAGTTGGCGAGTTCGGAATACGTCTGGATTAGGTTAATAGAGTCAAGCATCCAACAGCGGGTCCGGCAGCAACCGGCTCGCTGTTTTGATTTGATGCGCTTAAGAGTGTTTTAGCGATATGCTCATCATGCGGCCCCCAGTGCGCGCTTGCAGCTTATCAACTCAATAATGTCGTGTTATCATTGCGCATGCGCTTGAGGTGCGCCGGGGAATGATCCTATACTATGGCAACTGCCCTTAGACCACGAACCAGCAGGCGGTGACAAGCATCATGTCCCTATCCGACCCGCAGACCTATCTCTGGCTCCTGCCGCCCCTGGCGGCCTATTTGATCCTGGCCGCGATCCTGGAATTGGCCATCCGCCGGTTGCCCGTCCTTAGCAAGCTGCGGCTTCCCTTGCATCTCATCATCCTGGGCCTGGGCCTGGAGTTCTCCCTCTGGCGCATGCCCCCGGGCCTCATGCAGTCGCTGTCACCCTACGCCAAATCCCTCTTGGCCTTTGGCGCCGTGGTGCTGGTCATACAGGCGGTGGAAGGCCTCAGCGTGGGCTATTTCATGGTGCGGGTTAGAAACCGCCATGTGCCGCCCATCCTGCGCCGCTTCCTGCTCTTGGTGGCCTATTTCCTGGTGGCCACCATTATTCTGCGCGCCTATCTGAACCTGGACGTCACCTCCCTGGTGGCCACCTCGGCGGTGGTTTCTTTTGTGGTGGGCCTGGCCTCCCAGGATCTTTTGGGCTCCATTTTGTCCGGCATCGTCATCGGGGTGGAGCGCCCCATCGTCACGGGCAATTGGATCACCATAGACGGCCAGGAAGGCCGGGTGACCGATATCACCTGGCGGCGCACCATGCTCGAGACCCGCAACGGCGACACCATCATCCTGCCCAATTCCCAGTTTATGAAGCTCTCCATTGTGAACCACACGCTTCCCACCAAGCTGCACCGGGTTACCATGAAGATGGGCGTGCACTATAGGCACCCCCCCAACCTGGTGAAGCAGACCATGGCCGAGGCCGCGCGGCTCTGCCCCCATGTGTTGGAAACGCCTGCCCCCAGCGTGTTTCTGGAGGAGTTCGGCGATTCGGCCATCATCTACCGGCTAAATCTCTGGATCGATGATTTTGCTCTTCTGGAAAAGGTGCGCGAACAGGTCAACACGCTTATTTGGTATCAGTTCAGACGGGGCGGCATCGAGATACCTTTCCCCATCCGTACCCTGCACCGTCCGGCCAAGGATGTGCCCGCCGATGCCGCCACCCAGCAAATGGCGGCGCGCCTGTTGCCGCTCTTAAACGAGTCCGACTTGTTCGCCAATATTCCCGGGGAGGCCCTGGAAAAGCTGGCCAGGCGCATGCGCCTGGAAACCTACGGCGGCGGCGAGGTGCTGTTTGCCGAGAACCAGGCGGGGCGCAGCATGTACATGCTGCTAAGCGGCCGGGCTCAAGTGGTCAAAGAGGTGCCGGGCAGGGGAGAGCAGGAATTGGCTGTGCTGGAACCGGGCGCCATTGTGGGAGAGATGTCGCTTCTCTTGGAACAGCCCCGCAGCGCTACCGTGCGGCTCCTGGAGGATTCCCAGGTGATCCGCATGGAGCCCATTGTATTTAAGCAGTTGGCCACCGACCACCCTCCGTTCTTGGAGCATCTGTCGCAATTGGTGGAAGCAAGGAGCCATGAAAACCAGGAGCTTCTGGCCATGTTCAAGGAAAAGAAGGCCAAAACCCAGGAGGGCAGGCTGCAGGCGGTGCTGGCCCGTATAAAGTTGGCGCTCAAGCTCTGATACGCATATCGCGGCCTAGAAGCGATAGGTCTCGCCCGCCTTTAGCACCTCTGTTTTTGCGCTAAGCTTTTTTTGCATAATTGCTAAACCTAGGTCGCAGGTGTCGTGGGCCGAGAGCAGCACCCGCTCGGGCGCGGCTTGGTTTTTGGCCGCAATGGCCTGGTTTAAGTCGTTTTCCGTGATGCGTTTCCAAGGCGGTTTGCCGGTGCCGAAGATCATGATGGGCTCAAGGCCGGGCTTTTTAAGCCTGCTCTCGGTGAGGGGGAAATGCATCCCGCCCACCACGGCATGGATGGGCTTGGATGAAAGTTTTTTGGCCATTTTCAACACAGTCTGGATGCCGGGGTGGGTGCAGGCGGTAATCACCACCAGGCCCTTGCCTTTCAGGCGCACCAGGATTGCTTGCTCCTCGCACCATCCCATGAGGAACAAGCGCCTGGCCAGAGGGCCGGTGGTGCCCATGCCGTTAGGCAGGACCATGGGACCTTGCACCAATTCGGTGCGCACGTCGCTGTTTTTGGTTTTATCCGGCACAAAGCAGGTGACATCCGCGGTATCGCCCAAGGCTTTGGGGAAGCAGACGATCCTTTGGGTCTGGCCTTTTCTTCGGAAATCGCACCGGGCTCCATGGAACGGCTCATGAATTATGAATGGCCCGGCAATGTGCGCGAGTTGGAGAACACGGTGGAACGGGCCATTATCTTGAACCAAGGCGGCGTGTTGAGTTTTGACTTGGCCAAGCCGTCCTATCAGCCCGGCCGGCCGGCCAGCGAGGCGCACACGACGCAAGTCACCTGGCCTTTGGATGGAGTCGTCAGCCAGCATATTAAAAAGGCGCTGGCCGCTTGCCGGGGCAGGGTTGGCGGCGAGCAAGGGGCGGCCAGGTTGTTGGCCATGAATCCTTCCACCCTGCGGGCTAAGATGCGCAAGCTGGGCATAGCCTTTGGCCGAAAGGCGTTTTAGGAAGCGTCCTGACTTATATCTCATTCTCAAAGAAAAAGGGAGCCCGCCCCAAAGCCAGATAGGGCGGTCTCCCCTTGCTATTTGCTTTTAAAGACGCCGGGCTTGGCAGCCGGCTAGCCTTCTTCCCTGGACTTTTCGTAGGCCTCCACGATCTTGGCCTGCACGTCGCCGGGCACTTCCTCGTAATGGTCCAGCTCCGCGGTAAACGCGCCGCGGCCGCCGGTCATGGAGGTGATCTCGGGCTGATAGTTAAGCATCTCCGACATGGGCACCATGGCGTTAACCACCTGCAAGGAGCCCTTGGCATCCATGCCCAGCACCCGGCCGCGCCGGCCCGAGATGTCGCCCATCACGTCGCCCATGAAATCCTCGGGCACGGTTACGGTGAGCTTCATGATGGGCTCCAGCAAAGTGGGCTTGCACTGGATCGCGCCCTTTTTGAAGCCCAAGGAGCCGGCCACCTTAAAGGCCATTTCCGAGGAATCAACCGGGTGGAAGGAGCCGTCCACCAGGCGCACCTTGATGTCCACCATGGGGTAGCCGGCCAGGACGCCGCCTTGCAGCGCTTCCTCGATGCCCTTTTCCACGGCCGGGATGTATTGACGGGGGATGGAGCCGCCCACGATCTCGTTGACGAACACAAAGCCTTCGCCCTCTTCGGCCGGGGATATCTCCAGCCAGGTGTCGCCGAATTGGCCGCGTCCGCCGGTCTGCTTTTTATAGCGGCCTTGTACCCGCACCGAACCCTTGATGGTCTCGCGGAAAGGCACCTTGGGAGTCTTGAGGTTAACCTCCACGCCGAATTTGCGCTTGAGCCGCTCCAGGGTGGTTTCAATGTGCACCGAGCCCATGCCTGAGAGAAGGGCTTCGTTGGTTTGGGGATCGCGCTCCAAACGCAGAGTGGGGTCCTCTTCCAAAAGTTTGTTGATGCCGGCGAACACTTTTTCCTCGTCGCCCTTTTCCTTGGCCTCTATGGCATAGGAAATCACTGCGGGCAGCGGCTCGATGGGGCGTAACTGTATGGGCTTGGCCTGGTCGCAAAGAGTATCGCCGGTCTTGGTTTCTTTAAGCTTGGGTATGGCCACCAGATCGCCGGGGCCGGCCTCGGTGAGGTTCTGCTGGTTCTTGCCCGTCATCTGCAGGATGTTGCCAAAGCGTTCCTTGGCGTCGCGATTGGGGTTCAAGGGCTGCACGTCGGTCTTAAGCGTGCCGGAGAACACGCGCACCATGGAAAGCTGGCCCGCGAAGGGATCGGTAACGGTCTTGAACACCAGGGCGGCCAAGGGGCCGGCCGGATCGGCGGTACGCTCTATTTCGTCGCCGCTTTTGGGGTCGGCCCCGGTTACGGGCTTGGCCTCGGCCGGAGACGGCAGCAGCTTGTTGATGAGATCCATCACCGGCTGGGAGCCGATATTGAACAACACCGCGGAAACCGCCAC
>Ga0307423_1001721_pt1 | contig 12895 bp, 8 predicted proteins | sample SalMarWE160310MG_FD_202154 | JGI IMG/M metagenome (GOLD analysis project Ga0307423, IMG submission 202154) | Salt marsh sediment microbial communities from the Plum Island Ecosystem LTER, Massachusetts, United States - WE1603-10 | ecosystem: Environmental > Aquatic > Marine > Intertidal zone >...
ATATTTTTCCTTTCCGTCGCATGGCGGGCATGCAAATCCATTTCTTCAGCGCCTTTTAAAAACCGTTCAAACCGCTCATACCCAAGATAAAGGCTTAGTGGTACCCCGCCTACGGCAGAGGTAACACTGTATCTTCCCCCTATGAAATCAAACATATGGAATGAGGAGAGGACCGGGTTAGCGGGGTCATCACCGGGAGATCCTTTGCTGGTCACCGTTACAAAATGTTTAGCGGGATCAAGACCTTTTTTTTCAATAAAAGCGAGGACCTGATTCGTATTGGCCATGGTTTCTGCCGTGGTATAACTTTTTGAAATGACAATCCAAAGGGTTCGTTCAACATCAATGATAGAGGCAATCTTCGCGAAGTTGTGGATGTCGACGTTGGAAAGAAACATCATTTCAATATTTTTGTCCGCCAGAAAATGGAGCGCATTGGCCACGAATTCGGTGCCAAGGTATGAGCCGCCGATTCCGATAACGATCACGGTATTAAACGGTTTTCCAGTGGATCCGGTGGTTTTCCCTTTATGAATGGCTGAAACGAATGTTTTTATATCGTCTCGAACTTTACGTATTGAAGGCATGACATCTTTACCGTCGACCAAAACAGGATCATTGGAAAAATTTCTTGCCGCTGTGTGAAGCGCCGGCCGATCTTCCGTAACATTGACTTTTTCACCACTGACCATTTCAGCAAACCGTTGCTTTAGCCTTCTAAACTCGGCCAATTCGATCAAGAGATCCATGGTTTTTTCATCGAGTCTCTGTCGGGAAAAATCATAGAAAATGCCGGCAGCTTTTAAAGAAAATTTTTCAAGACGTCTGTTGTCTGAAAGCAGGTGTTTTAAATGGTTTTCAGGAAGATTCATGATATCAGCGCGTTGCATCAATCGATTCCAGGTAGGATTTTCATTGTGTTTAAGCTTGGTCATGCGGTCCTCCAGAAGTTGTTAGGACGTAATCGAATCGTCCTTTGAAACAAATCGATTTATTTGAGGAGTCGGGGAGTTTTCCTCCTAAATCCTTGAATATAGCGATATGGATGATCTTTTTATAAATCGGATGCTGTCTGAGTGGCTTAGGGATCGTTGGAAAAAACAGGCTCATACCGAAATCGTGTCTTTAAAAGAATTTTAAAATGATACAGAGAAGCTATTGATATTTAAAAGATAGTTCCCTGTTTTTTCTTTACGATCTCTTGCCACGAGTTCATGCGGTTTATAAAAAGATTATCCATGTAGCGGTTGTTTAGAAAAACTCCCCGACCCCTAATTTGATTGTTATTCGTTTTCAGGTACTCTCAACAAGAGAAGAGCTTCCGGTATAATTATATTTTCAAAAGGCTAAAGCGTTACAATCGAGCTAACTTCGTCTCGAACAGGAGACAACCTCGGATAAAACAGTGTGTATCTTGTCCAAAATTTGACAATCGTCTTCACACCCGGGAAAATCTCTTCTATGTGCACACTCTTTACAAGGGCTTTTTGAAAGATACCCGATTTCAAAATCAAATCTGTATTTAATATTTTTCGGGGTTGAATATTTAACAAATTGTGAGATCATAACGGTTAAGTATCACAATATCCCTATCTTCACAACAACAACTCAAACATAATCTTTTCTTAAAAAATCTACGTTTGCTGAATAGATAAGCGAATTATAGAAGTAAAAAAACATTAAATAGTATTGGATTAAATCCGGAACAATAGGGCAAATTCGCCACAAAGCAGAGATTCAATACCACATAAAATTGGTCGCACTTTGGTGAAAACTTATGGCAGATATTCACCAATTATGGCCGATTTTATTTCTGAACACGATATCTTACGAACGGTGGTTCGATGTAGCCTTATTCGTTAATATGAAACCCCGTCATTAAGAGCGGTGGGGCTTTACTTGTGTTCTTTTTTGCCCTCAAGAATCGCATGCACACGATCCCTCTCGGCCTTTGTTTTGCGAAGCTCATCTTTGATTTTCGCTTGTTTTTCAAAGGGAATGCTTTTTAGTTTTTTCTCCAATCTTTCCACTTCCTGGATCAACCGGTACAGTTCTTGTGCAATCATTCGAATCGGCATGGCATATATTTTTTATAGGCTTTGCATAAATTTATATTTTTGTGCTATTTATTATATGATATATGAACGATTTTCAATAGGGTTATAAGAAAAATTTGGGTGGGAAAATGCGAATCGGTATAGGATATGACGTTCATCGATTGGTTGAAGGGCGCAAGCTGATATTGGGTGGTGTAACCATTCCTTTTAAAAAAGGTCTGCTTGGGCATTCTGATGCAGATGTCCTTATCCATGCCGTGTGCGACGCACTGTTAGGGGCAGCCGGTTTGGGTGATATTGGTTTGCATTTTCCGGATACCGATCCAAACTTAAAAGGTATCTCAAGCATGATAATTCTGTCAGAAACCTATAACTTATTGAAAGACAAAGGCTTTACGGTCATCAATTTAGATTCAACCATTATGGCCGAAGAACCTAAAATTACGCCATTTAGAGAAACAATTCAAAAAAATATTGCAAGAACAATTGAAATTGAACCGGAGTGTGTTAATGTTAAGGCGACGACATTAGAAACTCTTGGGATGATTGGGAAGGGAGAAGGTATTGCCGCTTTATGCATCGCACTTATTGAGTAAAATCCCAACTCGAAGCCGTAACCTCAAGTTAAACAAGAAATACGGATAGAAAACAATGTCACTTCGCGTTTTTAATACATTGCATAGAAAAAAAGAGGCTTTTAAGCCTATAGCCCCCGGAAAAGTTCGAATGTACGTTTGCGGTCCCACGGTTTATGATTCATGCCATATTGGACATGCAAGGTCCGTAGTTGTTTTTGATGTTATCGCCCGATATCTGAAAGCAATAGGTTATGATGTGCTCTATGTCAGAAATTTTACAGATGTAGATGATAAAATCATCGACAAGGCAAATCAACTCGGTATTGATTCAACAACAGTCGCTGAAAGATTCATCAAAGAATTTTATGACGATATGGATGCCCTGAACGTTGAGCGGGCGACCATAGAACCTAAAGCTACTGATCACATCGCACAAATCATTCAATTCGTTAAAAAGTTGGTTAAAGGGGGATTTGCATACCAGGTAGAAGGTGATGTGTTTTTTTCTGTTGAAAAATTCGAGAAATACGGGAAGCTTTCCGGCCGCAAACTGGATGAAATGGAAGCCGGCGCCAGAATCGATATCAACGAAAAAAAGAACAACCCTTTTGATTTTGTCTTATGGAAATCCGCCAAACCCGGAGAACCGTTTTGGGAAAGCCCATGGGGTAAGGGAAGGCCCGGGTGGCACATAGAGTGTTCGGTCATGAGCAGCGAATATCTGGGGGTAACCTTTGACATTCATGGCGGCGGCAAAGATCTGTGCTTTCCACATCATGAAAATGAAATCGCACAGTCGGAAAGCATTTCCGGAAAGCCGTTTGTTAAATACTGGATACACAACGGTTTTGTAAATATAAATCAGGAAAAAATGTCAAAATCGCTAGGCAATTTTTTGATGATAAAAGATGTGCTGAAAACTTATCACCCGGAAGTTGTACGTCTTTTTCTTCTTTCAAATCATTACCGCAGCCCAATCGATTTCACAGAGATGGCTATGGAAGAAGCCCGCAAGGGACTTGATAAGATGTATGCACTTCTTTTGCGGGTGGATAAAACAATGGGGATCGAGTCAACTCAGGATATCGAAACTGGTGATTGCTGGCAGCAATTCTGCGAGGCAATGAACGATGATTTCAATTCTGCGCAGGGCATCGGCATTATTTTTGATACGGTTCGCACGGTCAATCGTATGCTGGATCAATATGAAAACAGCAATTCCGACCATATAAAGCAAAAAAAACAGATAGAGTTACCTTTTAGAAAGAAGCTGAATGAAAACAGCGGTGCTGACCAAATAAAGAATACCATACAATTCGGGCTGGCAGACATTCGTAGAACCGGCAACATTCTCGGGATTCTATTTGAAAAGCCCGCTGTATATTTTGATAAAAAACAAAAACAAGTCCTCGAACAAAAATCCGTTGATCCCACCATGATTGCAAAGATGGTTGAAGAAAGAAATGCTGCCAGAAAGGCTAAGGATTGGAAAAAGGCTGATCAGATCAGAGATCAGCTTGCTGACATGGATGTTATTCTGGAAGACCGTCCTGAAGAGACGGTTTGGAAGATTAATAATTAATGAATTCGTATCTGCCACTAAGAGACCAAGTTTCACCCTGTTAAATGGTTCTAAATTTCGCTTTTTATAATGTTCAATGGATTTTATTAACAATAATCGATCCTGGTTCATCAATATTTAACAGGGCAAGCTAAGAAAGAATAATAAAACTATCATACCTAACGTCATGCCTTCCTTTAAGTTAGTTTCAGATTTTACCCCAAAAGGCGATCAAACAGGCGCCATTCAAGCCTTAAGCAAAAGGATCCAGTCCGGTAAGAAGCATAACGTTCTTTTGGGCGTTACCGGTTCAGGAAAAACATTTACAATGGCACATGTCATGGCAAGCGTCGGAAAACCGGTTCTGGTCGTCGCTCCGAATAAAACCCTTGCCGCACAGCTGTATAATGAATTCAGGAATCTCTTTCCTGAAAATGCAGTGGAATATTTTGTGAGCTACTATGATTACTATCAGCCCGAAGCATACATCCCTTCAAGCGACACGTATATTCAAAAAGACTCTTCCATTAACGAGATGATCGACAAGCTTCGCCATTCCTCCACACGATCGGTATTGTCCCGACGGGATGTGATTGTGGTGGCAAGCGTATCGTGCATTTTCGGTCTCGGAGCCCCTGAAGAGTATTTGGCCATGCGTGTTGACCTGGAAAAAAATATGGAGCTTGAACGGGATAGATTCCTTGCGGAACTGGTGGCCATGCATTACGAAAGAAACGATGTGGATTTTTATAGAGGGATTTTTAGGGTCAGGGGAGATCGGGTGGAAATTTTTCCGTCATATGAAGAAGACAATGCGCTTCGTATTGAATTTTTTGGAGACGAGTTAGAATCGATTTCCGAAATTGACCCCTTAAGAGGTGTTGTCAAAAAACACTTGAACCATATTACCATATATCCGGCCAGCCATTACGTGACTCAAAAAAAAATTCTCAAAAGAGCTGTTGAAACCATCTCCGCTGAATTGACACACAGGATCGACTATTTCAGAGATGAAAATAAACCGATCGAAGCACAAAGAATTGAAGAAAGGACAAACTTTGATTTGGAAATGATGCAGGAACTGGGATACTGTAATGGAATCGAAAATTACTCCCGCCATTTAACGCAAAGATCGCCTGGAGAACCACCACCAACGCTTATAGATTATTTCTCGAATGATTATTTGATGTTTATTGATGAAAGCCATATCGCCATCCCACAATTTCGAGCCATGTACAAAGGAGATAGATCCCGTAAAAAAACCCTTGTTGAGTATGGATTCAGACTGCCGTCGGCTCTGGATAATCGTCCATTGACATTTGAAGAATTTGAGTCAAAAGTATCGCAGGTGGTTTATGTTTCAGCAACGCCCTCCGACTATGAAATTTCAAAAGCAAAAAATGAACTCGTCGAGCAGATTGTGAGACCCACCGGGCTGATCGATCCGATGATAGAGGTGAGAAAAGCCAAATACCAGGTCGACGATCTATTGGAGGAAATTCAACACCGGTTGGATGTGAATGAACGGGTGTTGGTTACCACACTGACAAAACGTATGGCTGAAGATCTTACAGAATATTATTCGGATACGGGGATAAAGGTTCAGTATCTTCATTCAGATATTGGCACTCTGGAACGAATGGACATCATTCACGATTTAAGAAAAGGAGAATTCGATGTGCTCATTGGAATCAATCTTCTTCGTGAAGGGCTCGACATCCCTGAGGTTTCTCTTGTGGCTATACTCGATGCCGATAAAGAAGGTTTTTTACGTTCAACCCGGTCCCTGATCCAGACCTGCGGTCGCGCTTCCAGAAATGTCAGAGGAAAAGTGATTATGTATGCCGATTTCGTGACCCGATCCATGCAGCAGGCCATTGACGAAACAAACCGGCGCCGAACTATTCAAAAACGTTACAATAAGCAACATTCGATTATACCGACAAGCATCGAAAAAAAGATTACACCTGTCTTTGATAAAGTGGCTGAGTTTAATGATAAACCAAAAGACAGGGTGGCAGAAACACTGGCTCAATATGAATCTGTAGAAAATCTTGATATTATCATCAGAAATCTTGAAAAAGAGATGAAACAAGCAGCAGAAGAGCTAGAGTTTGAAAAGGCTGCTGAAATTCGAGATCAAATCCAAGCCCTAAAGGAAATGATTGTCTTTGAATTTTGAACTCATGTTTCGCACTTATATTTTTATGCAATTTCAACTATTTCAAAAATTGTAACCGTTTAGTCTTCTGAAATAAATCGATTCCAAAGGGCGCTTCAGGTATGATTAAATTTATAGCTGAAAAAACTCGTGAATAAGGGTTCGTAATGAAAGAACCGGCCCAGTCTGTTAATAAAGGTCTCTGTTTTTAACAGTAGGTTTGATCAATAAATTTATATCGCTGACGGTTCTTTCAAAACGACCCCTAATCCACTCAGACAGCTTCCAGCTATAAATTTAATCATACCTGAAGCTGTGTAATATCTTCAAAAGTCTGAAGTGTTACCACAAATCGAAAAATAAGGGCTCGAATAACGAAAGAAATGACATCGAAAAATACAAAATCTGAAATAACATCTGTCCGCGAGGATTCAAAAAACAGCATCAAGGATAAATTGGCCAAGGTTTCTTCCCGGCCCGGTGTCTATCTCATGAAAGACTCCCATGGAAAAGTGATATATGTGGGTAAAGCCAGAAGCTTAAAAAAGCGATTGGCTTCATACTTTGCACGCATTGGGAACAGTGCATCACGAACGGATATGAAAACAGAAATCCTTATCCGAAACATATCGGACTTTGATACAATTATCACCGACAGTGAAAAAGAAGCCCTGATTCTTGAATCAAACCTTATCAAACGTTATAAACCCCGCTATAATGTTATTTTAAAAGACGACAAAAGATACCCCTCTTTACGGTTGGACATCAAAGATCCATATCCCAACCTTATCGTAGTCAGAAAAATTGCTAAGGACGGTGCCCTCTATTTTGGTCCGTTTTCTTCTTCAGTCGCTGTCCAAAAAACACTCAAGATCATCCATAAAACGTTCAGGCTTAGAAAGTGCAAGCAAAAGGATTTTAATCGTCGCACAAGACCCTGTCTCAACTACCAAATAGCATCATGTCTTGGGCCGTGTTGCCTCGAGGTGGACAATAAAATCTATGATAACATTGTAAAAGAGGTTGTTTTATTTTTAAAAGGAAGAACCCCCGATCTGATAAAAAAAATAAAACAGGAGATGATTTTTGCTGCGAATGTGCATGATTTTGAAAAAGCGGCGGTTTTGAGGGACAAAATGTTTGCACTTGAGCAGACGCTTGAAAAACAGGTGGCGGTTACGAATGATTTTAAAGACCGGGACGTACTCGGAGTCGCACGATCGGATGAGAATTCTATGTTAACGATTCTTTTTATCCGCAGCGGATTTCTTATCGGGACAAGAAATTTCAAATTTTCTAAGACGATGTCAACAGACTCCGAAATGATTGGCGAATTTATTCGACAATATTATGATGCGACACGATTTATTCCCAAAGAGATCCTGACACCAAAGCCACCTGAAGACGCATTTTTAACGGAAGAAATTCTTAGTACAATCAAAGGACAAAAGGTTAAAATCTTATCACCCAAACGGGGTGAAAAGGTCCGCCTTATTAAGATGGCATATCAAAATGCCCAAAACAGCCTCCGAGAGCTCATTGCCGACATGTCAAGAGATTCCCAACTTTTTGTTCGCCTCCAGCAACGGTTGAAAATGGACAGAATACCGTTTCGGATTGAATGCTTTGATAACTCCAACATTTCAGGAAAAGACGCTGTTTCCTGCATGGTTGTATTTGAAAAAGGAAAGCCGAATAAATCTTTATATCGAAAATATAAACTCAATACAGCTATAGCAAAGGACGACTATGCCTGTATGGCTGAAGTGCTTTACAGAAGATATGGTAAAGATAAAACATCAGAATTTTATCCCGATATCCTCATGGTCGACGGTGGCAAAGGACAGCTAAACATAGCGGTTTCAGTCCTAACGTCTTTGAAACTAGAAAAAAAAATTCAACTCATCAGTATTGCAAAAAGAAATGATAAAAAGGGGGAGACACAGGACAAAATCTATAAGCCCGGACAGGCTAATCCTGTAAATTTGGGAAGGGAAGGGGATCTGGTTCTATTTTTAGAGAGGATTAGAGATGAAGCCCATCGTTTTGCCATTTCGTTTCACCGAAAGCGGCGGATCAAGACATTGATGCGTTCTTCCCTTGATTCAATCCAGGGTGTGGGCGAAAAGAGAAAATTAATTCTTTTAAAACATTTTAAGAGCATAAAAAAAATCCGGGCAGCAACACTGGAGGAATTGAGCACTCTGCCCGGAATTAGCTATAAACTGGCTAAAACAATAAAAAATGGGCTGTCTTAAAACTTGAATCGTACTTCTTGCGTTCTAACCTTCTTAATATCTAAAAAAAGGGTTCTGGATCTATCTTAGCAGGAGCACCGAAGATTTGCTTCCCTGAATAAGCTTGTCAACTTTGCCCCGGGGAAATATTTTGGTGAGTATGGACTGCCCGCCCATCCACAACGCCATCATTGATCGTCTGGCTTCTTGCGAGATGAATGACTCCAGTGACGCGGTGTCCACCAGTTTAATCCATGCCTTGATTTGGCGAACGTTATAATATTTCAGAATCGCATCCAAATTTTTTTCGACCATGGGTTTCAGTGTTGTTCCATCCGTTAATCCTACAATCTCCAATTCTGTCTGATATAGTGTTACCATCTGATTGATCATTTCGATCGATTTTTGACTGATATTCTCCTGGTCCAGACAGCATACGATTTTGCGGATTTGTTTTTCTTCTTTCACAACAAGAACCGAACATGTTGCATTATTGGCAACTTTTTGGGGAAAATTTATTATTCCTTCCCATTGACAATCGCCCTCTTTATAACAGCCCAAGGCAATCAGATCACTATCATCTTCCAGGGATTGAGCCAATATCTCTTTGATAGGATTGCCCGACCTTAACACTATTTTTAAATCTTTCCTGACTCCCCGACAGACATACAACTCTTCCCATGTTCCTTTTTTAACCTCGATGAATTCGTAATTGCACGACCGTTTTTCATAAGGGGACTCATCTTTTTCAAAATGGCCAAGAAAATTTCGACGATAATTCCTCAACTTTTCGGTGAGAGGATGTTTTTTTCCAGCGCGGTTCGATGAGCGGCCGATATCCGTTGCTTTAGGTCCTACCCCAAGCAAAGTAACGTCCGCCCAGGTGTTCCCGGCCAGTTTGGCCACATCTTTAACAACATGGGCACTGTATGGATGCTGATCTACCGCTACAAGAATTCTCATAATAACCTCTTTTGATGTTATGATACGTTTTATAAGTTTTAACAGGGATCAGGGTGTTTTTCATTTGACAGATTTCTCCACGGATATGCTTTTTATCAAACCATATGGAATTAAAACTAAAATTCCATCATTCCAACGGAGACGAAGCCCTTGATCCCTCCTTTACTGCCAGCAAATAAGAATCGGAGACGGAATATGACTCAGCAATTGAAACCAGTTGCTCTTTTTACTTATGGTGCGGTGGAGCGGACAGGCCAGCAATCCATAGTCCCGCAACGCATCACCGATTTCTTCCGGCGCACCCTGAATCGTCAGACAATTTTCGGGGGGCCATTGATTTTCCACCAACATTTCCTCTACGGCAATTAATGTCCCGTTGGTTTCTTTTTTAGCCTTAATGGCCAGTTGTCCCGGCTCTTGAAATTCACAATAAATCAGATCAAGCTGAAGTTTCGTACCTTTAAATAGTTTTAAAAACATGGAAATAAACTTTTTGGATTCTATTTCACTTCGGATAATTAAAGCCACTTTTTCTATATTGACCAAATTTTTAACGATGATGACCGGGCAGGGGATGAGTCTGTAAAGACGAGAATGTATTTTATCATAGAGCTTTTTGGCAGTAAAGCTATGGAGTGATCCTTCCATAAACAGATCATACGATTCCCTTTGGATTTCACGGAGGATTTCATTTTCACGATCTCCGACCAGCATTTTGGGGGCTCCAAGTGTTGGACATGAAGATTTTTCCGCTTTGATCAATTGTCCAATTTCAAATTCCCCTGTTTTCAACATCGTATTTTCCCAGGTTCTGCGAACCCATCCGGTACCCGGCGCATGCCCGTCGTGATCCGGTTCCTCAACGTGAACAGAATGTAGTCTCATGTCGATAAGTTGGGCCAACTGGCAGGCATACCTGAGAGCGATGCTAGACGCCAAGTCTGCATCGAGGTAAACAAGCATTCTTAACATGATGATTCCCCCTTTAACTGGATATACAGATTCTACAAGAAAACGCACTTTACAGCGGATCGGTATTATAAAATTATCTTTTGTCTTTTATCTTTATTTCCGCTTTTGCGACAACATCTTTGATTTCGCCGAGCTTAAAAGGCTTTGCCAAAAAATCGAAAACCCCTTTTTTAAAAGATTCTTTGGCGGTCTCCATGGTGGCAAAACCGGTGATAACAATTACTTCGGTTGCAGGAGATCGGTCCTTTACTCGGGTTAAAAATTCCATACCGTCGAGTCCTTCCATTTTGAGGTCGGTGATAACGATATCGAAATCTTGTTCCATGATTCGGTTCGATGCTTCCAGACTTCGGGAAAAGGCTTCAACGTCATATCCTGATTTTTCTAAGGCCGGTTTTAGACGTTTCAGGACTATCGGTTCGTCATCCAGAATTAGGATTTTTGTTTTTTGTTTGTCGCCCATGATACCTCCCTTAGATAACATTTTTGATATGATCATTTTTCAGATCTTGGAAGACGTTTTTAAGTCTTTCAATTTCTTGTTCATGGTTCATTTTAACATCAAGCTGACGCATAAATGAGACCAATAACCCCAAAATTTTCATCTTTTCTTCCATCATCTCAAGTCCTAGTTTTTTAATTCGGGCAATAACCAGATCCCCTCGAATATCGACGCGAAAATCACTCTTTACCAGAATTTCCCCCAACAATTTGGCCCTTCGTGATCTGCGCGATATATCGGTTACACCGCCAAGGAATCTAAAATAAGCATAGTTGTCATTCAAGTTCTCAGCGATATGGGCTACAATCATGTTAAAGTGATACCCAAGTCGCAGGTTAATATTGACATATTCTTTTGATAACACCGCAAGATTTTGTCCGACATATTTTGGTGTTGCCATGGATGATGAAAACGTACGGGTCAGACTAGACATGAAACTGCCAAAATCAACGGACATCGGCTCAGTATCCCAAGCGCCCGGCACTGAAAGTCCTTCCAGGAATGCTTTCATGGGCAAGGAGATAACATCTTGAGGCTTAACCTCTGAAAGGCTCGCCGAGTCCCTGATGCCGCCGCCGATATCGACCAAAATAAGGTCTAAAGGGATATCGAACTTCAATTTCCTGCCTGAGCCAGCCGTATCGCTGGTTTTATCATATTCCAGTCCGATCAATTCTTCCACAGCTTTCTCATGGACGTATCGCGTAATATCATGTAACGTTTTACATCCTGACGGGGTAAAATTTTTTTCGGAAGGATCCAACAAGTTCAATGGCGCGATTTTTTTCAGAACTCTTTGCAACAACCGAAATTCATAAGTCGTTTCAAAAGTTTCCTCGGCAAACTCGTAATAACACAACGCTTTGACAGCTCCTTCATAAACCACATTTTCCCGTGCATCCACGGTGATGATCTGGCCAGGGTGCAAGAGTTGCGTGGCAACACCTGTATTCACAATGGTTGGTACTCTGAATTCTCTGGCGATCGTTGCCATATGACCGGTTGGAGAGCCGATATCGGTAATGATGGCGCTGGCTTTTTTAATGACTTTCCCCAATCGAGGAGATGTATAGGCCGTCACCAAAACTGCATCACTGGGAAAACGGTCAAGGTCCTCTTCAGTTTTGACTATAAAAACTTTACCGGTAGCAATTCCTTCTTGAGCAATGGATCCCTTATTTTTGAATATAATTTGAAAATCATCCAAAACAGATGAAATGTCGCACACCAGTTTTGCGACTTGATCTTTAATATTAAGAGATCTGGCTTGCAAAATAACCAGGTTGTCCTCATGATCAATGGCCCACTCGATATCCTGGGGGTTTTTAAAAAAACGTTCAATCTTCAACCCGGTTTCGGCGATCTGTTTCATCTGTTCATCGGTCAAACAGGTTGTGGTCTGAAGGTCTTGATGAACCATGCGTATATCCGTCCCGCCGCCTTTTTGAGCCACTAGCTTTTCAGGTTTTCGTACGACATCCAAGGATTTTAGTTCATACGGCTCTTCCCGATCCATTGTATATAGATCCGCTCTTGCTCTTCCGTCGACAACAGGCGCACCAAGTCCCCAAGTTGCATTTATCAACATGACCTCACGATCAGGAGCTCTCGGATCGAGTGTGTAAAGAACGCCGCTGACTTTGGCATTCACCATCAGTTGACATGCAACAGCCATGCTCTCCTGATAATCCATAAGTTCTTTTTGCTGTCGATATTCCATCACCGAATCTGAATACAGGCTGGCGAGAATTGATTTGTAAGCCTGTAAAATATTTTCGCGTGGTTCATTGAGAAGGCTCAGATACTGTCCGGCAAAGGTATGTTCCCCGTCTTCACTCATGGCGCTGCTGCGAAGGGCAAGCAG
>Ga0307423_1001724_pt1 | contig 12880 bp, 9 predicted proteins | sample SalMarWE160310MG_FD_202154 | JGI IMG/M metagenome (GOLD analysis project Ga0307423, IMG submission 202154) | Salt marsh sediment microbial communities from the Plum Island Ecosystem LTER, Massachusetts, United States - WE1603-10 | ecosystem: Environmental > Aquatic > Marine > Intertidal zone >...
CAACCGGCAGTACTTCAATTTTATCACCATCAATCCCATCCCGGACATACATATCCTTTACCCACTTGGATGTTACAAGGATCAGTGGAAGTGCATTCAACAATTCCTGATAATTTGCAATATACCCATCGGCAACCAGCCAGGGTACAGGCTGAATTCCATATCGCTGAGGATGGAGTATCAGTTGTGGCGTATGCCCCCAATAACCAATGCCAACTACGATATCCGGCTCAAACCAGCGATAGTACCATTCCTTTTCCTGAGCCGACTCAAAATGTGCAGCATGTACATCCATACCAAGTATTTGAAGTCCTTTATAAAGGAGATCGCCCTGTGTTGCAAGCCCACCCGGCGAAGGAGGATAATCATAAAGAACCAAGACTTTCATTGTCAGTCATCCTTTCTTTGAACCATTTTTTTGCTTCTGTCTGAGAATTAAATATCCAAAACGCTTCCTCTCGAGGTGTGGTTCGCGCTTCCCAGCTATCCGGGGTAAATCCGTATATCTCGGTAATGATATACTGTTTATCTCTCAGAATTGAAGATGGTAGGGGTGTTTTATAATGAGCGTTCGTTTCGGGCAACGGAAGATGCGTTTTGTTACCATCCGTATACGCAAAAAGCCATATTTTATTAGCATTGAGGTTCCCGTTATGCCAAAGAGTGAGTACCGCTTTGGATACTTCCTCATGTCTCCTATGCCTGGTGTATTCCCCTCGTGGTCCGTGGCTCAGGATAAGATCGAAATGGTTACTATCGATATAATTGAGAATAGCCTGCTGAACTTCACTTTCGAATAATGGCGTTTGTTCTGCACCATCATCCAAATCCGCCATCTCACCTGTGACTCCCAGCCTTAATAAGGCCTGGTAAAACTTTGGCGCACGATCCGAATCTGAAGCACGGCACAATGTAAAAACCTTACAATCCCATTCGGGATGCATCAGAATCATTCCACCCGCCCAGAGTGTCTCGTCATCGGGGTGGGCTACAATCACACAAACATCATGAATATTTTCAAAGCTTTGAATCATAATGAAGCCACATTATTTTCGCACTTTGTATTTTTCTTTTTTCAGGTAAAAAGTTAAATCAATTAGTTTTTAAAGTTAAAATTATAGCGTAGTTATTTGGTTTGAGTAAAGGCCATCATCAACTCATCCATATTTATAGTAGCCACCCCACAGGATGAATCGGACATTGCAAACGGCAATACCAGCTCATTATTATGAATCAAGCCGCCGCATGAATAGACTACATTTGGTACATAACCTTCCCGTTCTGTTGCCAGCGGCATGAGGATCGGTTCGGGTAATTGGGCTAAAATTTTTGAAGGATTATTTAAATCCAATAGTTCCGCTCCAATACAGTAAGTGCGCATGGGACCAACACCATGGGTTAAAAGGAGCCATCCCTCGCTTGTTTCAATTGGCGATCCACAATTCCCTATCTGAAAAAATTCCCAGGGGTGATTTGGTTTTTGAAATAAATGTGCTTTATCCCAAATATCGACAATATCCGATTTCATTAGGTACATATTTTCACCGTCTATGCGCGAGATCATAGTATATTTACCATCAATTTTTCGCGGAAACAAAGCCATTCCTTTATCTTTTATTACTGCACCAGTCATGGCACAAAAATCAAATGCCAGGAAGTCTGTCGTTTTGAGCAACATAGGTAAAATTTCAAAACCATTGTATGCTGTATAAGTCGCATAATAAGTGGATTCTCCATTGTCATCACGGAAGTGCACAAATCTAGCATCTTCCAAACCTTTAATCGCCTCTTTGGACACCGGAAAAAGAACCCGCTCAGATAGATCCGATCCAGGACGAAAGCGCCGCTCATGATTGGAACGTGCTAGAAAGTAGATTATATTGACAGTATCTCTGAGTGCATAGCTATGAGGATATTTCTTTTTTACATATTCTATTTTACTTTGAAGTTCCTCAAATGAAAATTTTGATGGTAATTTTTTAAAAATATTTTTAGTGATATCATTTTCCATCTCCAGCTGTTTTAGCTTTTGCAGAAAGAATTTCTTTTCATAAAACGCTTTCATACTAATTTCCGGTGTTTCGCATTGGTGATGTGCAGGTTCCATTACCATATTATTATAAATGTCAAGCCTACCGCTTCTGAATTCGATAGATGAAACATGTCCATCCCCATTTGCCCGGAAACTCAGGATGAATCTCATTTCACCATTTTTTATCTTTCGCTGATTGGGATGAACTACTATGGAAGGATTAAAAAAACCAGCCGCTTCTATGGAATATTCCTGAGTAAAATATGAACCGATTAGAAGTTTCCTGGCCTCAGATAAGTGATTTTGGTTTGGAATAAATTTTTCAACATTTTTAAAATTTCTTTTAAAAACTTCTTCTAAATTTCGATGTCTATGGGCAAAATTAGTTAAAGTTTCCTCTAACAAATTTTTAACTTTTTCTTCAGAAAGATTAAGAACACGATTTATGATATTCTTAGTTCTTCGTTGATTAACGGGGTAATAAAATTTATTAATAACCCGTGAAGGATCCGAAGTAAATTTTGTTTCTCTTCTTTTCAGCGTAATTTTCTGCATAGAATCCACCCTTTACTAGAATACCGGAATGATTTTCGTTCTCAGCTGTAACCATTTTGTTACTTTAAACTGGTAGTGTGTTCAACCTCTTTCGAACGTTCTTTGGTTAATACTTGTTCTTCAAATAAATTATACATAGTGAGAAGAGAGATCAGCCAGGCCAAAGTCGATTCGGCGCCCTCATTAGCATTGGTACCCTGAGAATGTAAACCATCTCTGCACCCACCTGTTTGATAATTATATATTTGAACTCCCAGGTCATTCTGTCCTAAAAACCAGCTAAAGCATTTTCTCGCCATGCTAATCCATTTTTTATCCCCGGTGAACTTAAACGCTGTTGCACAGGTTATCAAAAGATTCATAATTTCTATGGGCTGCTGATCGAATTTTGATTCTTCTTCGTTTTTTTTGTGCCAATTCTTATTGCCTATAATGGAGATATGTCCTTCGGAGGACATTTGTTTTTCAATCAGCCATTCAAGGGAAGATATACCGGCCTCGAACATATCAAGCCTGGATATTCTTTGGCCGGCAATGATTAATCCATGTGGTAAATTGGCATTGGCATATGTCAATTTATCCTCGAACCATGGCCACTCCGGTTTAAAATTATCTTTATATAATGTGTACAGTTTTTCGGAAAGGGTTTCCTGAATCTTTCTCACTCTGGCATCTCCTCCGAAAATCTCAAGATACTGAGACATGCCAAGAATAGAAAAACTCCAGGCCCTGGGGGAAGTAAAACTTTCCACAACTTCTACAGCATCGCCGAACAGGCGGGCTGCCATATCTCTAATTGCCTGATCGGGCGCATTATTAACTGCTACCCCTAATCCCCACAATGCCCTGGCATGAGCATCTTCACTGCCCATGTCTTCTAACCATGTTCGATTGTATGACAATAAATTCCGGAAACGATTTTTCTTATAATTAAATGCATGATAAATGAAAGCCAGATAAATCTTAATAGATTTAATTATTTGATCATCTTTGCGCAAATTATAGTACATGCAAGAAACAATTAACGCTCTGGCATTATCATCTATACTATAACCATATTCGCGATTGGGGATTATAAAAAATGAATGCTGCAAAATGCCTGTATCATCTGTCAGTACTTCGAAGTGATGTAAATTGATACGTGGTAATTCATCTATTATCTTGGCTATAGGGTCGCTAATTTTAAGCGGCGCAGGAAAAGCTGGTCGTTGCTCAAAGACTTCACTTACGAGTCTTAAATAACGTTCAGCCACTTCTTTCCATACCATAGCACGTCCATGTAGATAGGCTTTTTTTCGCATAATATTACGTTTGTGTTCATTAGAAAGTAATTCATTGATTTCTTTAGAAATACTTTCCGAATCACGAAAGGGTACTAACCGACCTCTCCCGTTTGCCAGGAGTTCCTCGGCATATAAATAGGGTGTCGATACTACGGCATTGCCTGCACCAACTGCATAGGCTAGAGTACCAGATGTAATTTGTTCTTTAGAAAGATAAGGTGTCATATATATATCTGCTGCAATAAGGTATTCGGTCAGGGTTTCAAGGTCTACAAATTTGTTATGAAATTGAACATGATCTTCTAAGCCCAACTTTTTAACTTTCAATTGTAAAAAATGCCGGTATTCCTCACCATGAGTTCTTAACAGACTTGGGTGCGTAACACCCAAAATGATATAAATTGTGTCGTCATGTTTTTCAATAATTTTTGGCAATGCTTCAATCATAAACTCAATACCCTTACTAGGACCAATTAGGCCGAAGGTAAGAATAACTCTTTTATCTTCTAACCCAAATTTATCTTTATAGAAATATGGATCAACAAAAGGTATATCGGGGATCCCATGAGAAATAATAGAGATCATCGAATCCGGAATTTTATAGATATCAGTCAAAATCTTTTTTGCTTTATGGGCCATAACGACAAGTTTCTGAGAATATTTGGCCAGTTCCTGAATAATCGATTGTTGTTCTCCGGAAGGTTCAGATAACACCGTATGAAGAGTCGTAATGGTTGGAATCTTCAAATTCTTCAGCATGTGAATAATATGAACGCCATCCTTCCCGCCGAAAATGCCAAATTCGTGTTGTAATATGACGGTATCAATCTGATTTAAATTCAGAAAATCCGTTGCGCTGATATAATCTCTTAAGACATTCTCTCTAATCTCAAATTTAACACGCTCAGGATAATCATATCCTTCTTCAATATCATCCATGGCAATTGCAATAACATTTTCAGGATTGGGAAGCTTATGAGCCAATGCCTCACAAAGATCGCTGGTGAACGTAGCAATTCCGCATAATCTTGGTAGATAACTTCCAACGACAGCGATCCTTTTGGGATAATTTATTATTCTCATTCTTAGCCTTCCTGACCTATTAACAAATTTGGTTTCATAATGAAGAGCGAGATGAATTTATACAAAGTTCGATTAATTCTTTTATATTTGCCGTACCGACACACATCACCGTATCAGCTCCACCCCAATATATTTTTAATGTGCCATCTTCTTCCGGTACGGTTCCGCATGTAAAAACCACATTATGTACATAGCCGCTTACTTCCCAGGGGGCTTCAGGTTGTAAAATCCAATTATCCGTAACCCCGATAACGTGGGAAGGATTATGGAGATCATGAAGTGCCGCTCCCAATCGATAAACAGCTCCACTCATTGTCATGAATACACCATGGAATATGTGAAGCCAGCCTTGTTCTGTTTTAACCGGCGGACTGCCAGGGCCAACTTTACTTTCATCCCAATGATATTGTACCGGTTTGATCAGGACTTTTGAATTGCCCCAATGAATTAAATCATTGGAATAGGAAATCCAGATTGACCAGGGTAAAATTTGTGTGTGAGGGCGATCCAATCTCACATATTTGCCAGCAATCTTTTCCGGGAATAAGACCAGATTACGCATATCCGCTTGACTGATAGGTGCAATACGTTCAATGGATTTAAAATCGTCTGTCTTCGCCAGCATAATACGAACACCATACCGGGAATAAGCGCTATAGGTTAAGTAAAATGTATTTTCCAATGGATTAATACGTAAGTCTTCAACACCAAATTCTTCATATTCAGCAAATATTCCTTTTTTTGCGGGTACCAGAAAAGGTTTTGCATCAACTTTAAAATCATGACCATCTTTGCTCACTGCTTTACCGATAATGGATCTACCATTATGAAGATGAGATCGGAATAACATGATGTAATGATTTTGGTATTTTATTACACCAGCATTATGAACTGTTGCAACGGGATAAGGAACATCCTCTTTAGTCAGAATAGGATTATTTTTATAACGGCTGATTACTGATGCGTTCATTTTGTTCTTTAGAATTATATATTATATAGAGATGATTTTTACCATATACAACTTATGAAAAAACTTCCTTAAATACCTATCTTCTTTTCAATTCTTTGTGAATCATTTGATATACTTTAATATAATCATGTACCATTCGTTGAACTGTAAAGCGTTTTTCTGCATCTCTTCTGCAAAACAATCGATCAATTTCAGTGATTTTATTAACTGCGGATATTGCCTCCTCTATTGTAGCTACAAGAAATCCATTTTTCGTATCTAATATAATTTCGGACATACTGCCTTTATTGAAAGCGATCACTGGTGTTCCGCATGCAAATGATTCAACCACAGACAGACCAAATGGCTCTTCAAAATTAATGGGATGCAACAAGGCAAAAGCATTTCCCAATAAACTATTGCGCTTTTCAGGATCAGCACTGCCAACATAACAAATATCATCGTCATTTATGTATGGTTTAACTTTTTCCTCAAAATAAGCTTTATCTTGAATGATTCCGGCGATAATTAATTTCCTTTTACATTTTTGAGCGATTTGTATAGCTTCGAAGACACCTTTATCAGCATGAATTCGTCCGAAAAAAAGTAAATACTCCCCTGGAGTAGAAATGAAGGTAAATTGTTCTAAATCAATTCCGTGATGGATGGTAGCAATGTAATCTAATTCAGGATCGCGATCTGCATCACTAATGGAAACATAATAGACAGATTTGTTATATTTTTTGTAAACGGGTAAAATTTTAGGTGAAGAGAAACCATGTATTGTAGTAAGCAATGGCGTTTTTACTAATTTACTATAACTGAGCGGTAAAAAATCGAAATGATTATGAATCAAATCAAATTCATGGGCATGTTCAAAAACTTCGGAGATATGAAGACACTCCCACACTTTGGGCAGAATATCTGGATCTTCCTCATATCCTTTTTGGCATATGGCGTTTAATTTTGCGTTGGTAACCGAATCTGCTGTAGCAAATAAAGTAACATTTATACCCGCATTTAGTAATCCCTCGGTTAAAAGTGAAACTACCGTTTCCCATGGTCCGTAATGACGGGGCGGTGTACGCCAGGCTATAGGTGAAATCATGCCAATATGCATTTTATTACCTTGTACTTTTTGCAACTCTTTAATTAATAAATCATATTTTACTCAAATATAATTTATTAAATCAATCCAACATTTTCAATCTTTACAAAATCCTGATGAAATGATTGGCGGGAATAAATTTGTTGCTGAAAGGACGTAGAAGCTAAGAAGATGATCCTGATGAGTTATCGCTGCGGCGGATGAATGTTGATGAAGTAACTATTGAATAAATTGAAAAGGCAGCCAAACTGGTTGTCCTTATATTTTACATTTAATTATTGAGCAGGAAAGTGGTACCACTAAAGAAGAACAGGACGTCTTTAACTTGGGTTTTAAGTTGTGATTTGTGGTAATTAAGAAAACGACCATGAGATATTAGTCCACAAATGTCGTTGTTCTATCTCGAGAGTAGCGGAATCATAATCCAACTACCTCAGGGCATAACTTCAATAAAAGCAATTACCCAAATATTTTTCTATTAGGCATATCAAAATCACTTTTAAAGCACAGTAAACGCACAGTTTACACACAGTGAAGCACTTCACTAAGAGGCAAAGATGTGGCAATAGAAAATACATTTTAGAGATATTGCAATCTTTAATTCTCAGTCAATTTAAAGTAGAAAGTGGGGGCAACACTTTATCTAAACTTATATAGAATTCAAGCAGACGATTTTGTGAATGTGAAGAAGATGGATCTACTCCGCTAGCACTTTGGATGATTGAAATAAATAACCGCAAAACGACCCTATCATTATGAAATGGGACTCCTCGCAAAGACAATCCTGCGCTGTCATGCTGAACTCGTCTATTGCCAGGTCAATTCATTGACTTGCCCCATCCAACGGTATATATTGTTTGAGATAAAAATGTTTAACAGAATATTAACTTCAAGGAGTATGTGATGGTTTAACTTCAGATCATTTCAAAATATTTATGAAATCACCCATCTTAAAATACCAGCAGAAAGTATTCAGGGAATACTCTAAAGACATCAAACTCCCACCAAATTATACTTATCCTGATGGTAATCCAATTAAACCCCTCCCTCCAATCCAGACTAAAACAAACGGCTTGATGATTGTCGGCACTTATCCATCGGCGAGGTTTGAAAGCAGAAAAGCAACAGATGGTTCAAACAAATACAGGTTGATTCCAATCGGGGATACGCTGCAGCCCTTTGGAGATGAAAAATATTTTGATGGGTTGAGAACAAGAAGGCTGGAATCAGGTTTTGGACTAAGGAAATATTTTCTGGATGAATTGGGATTGGATTTTACGGATTGCTGGATTACAGATTTGGTAAAAGTCTTTTTATATAAAAAGGAACATATAGAAAGTTACAAAGCTTTTGATCCCTATTTTAAGATCCAAATGTATAGAAACGATTTTATTAATTTAGGAAAAAATAGTATAAACTGGCTGAAAGAGGAAATACGGCTTTGCAATCCAAAAGTAATTGTAACTTTGGGCTTTGAAGTTGCTCGGGTAGTCAGCGAAAAAAAAGGGGTTAAAGCCGAAGAAATATTAATGTCTGATATTGATCATCCGGATAATACAAATGGTATTCCGACGGTTTATGCTCCACATCCCGATGCATGCAGAAGGTTTGAGAAGTGGAGGAAGGTAATGGAAATGAGAGTTGTGTTAGTGAGGGAGTGGTTGGATAATTGATGGTAAATTGGTTTCAAATATTGCATGATCAAAATAGAAGAACCATGAATGACTATTTGTGGTAAGAAATATTATGCACATCTATTACAAATAGTCTTATTCATAAGCTCCTTTGATGTGGATATATTACATGCTAAATCTAAAAGATAAAATCAACTAAAGTTATTGCCCTTTATTCCTTACCTTCGCTTTTTGAATAGGAAAGTAGTATTATATCGATCCCAGGTAATGGCGCGTTCAAAAATTGCGGGTCCGTGATACGTAATATTATTGTAAAATATAAAAGCCACTCTGACGATTAGGAGTGGTTAAATACTTGTTTTTGTTTTAGCTGCGGGAGAAGGATTCGAACCCTCACTGCCTGGGCCAGAACCAGGTGTCCTACCTTTAGACGATCCCGCAATAACCTAATAAGTTAAGTCACTCGATTATGATTTCAAAATGGAAACCAAATCATTCACCAATCGCTCGAAGATTTCCAGCGTTAGTTGGGATGTGATCTTTTCATACCGCTTATTGCTGCTGGAGTATTGATAGCGCTGAAAATGAACTCGATTCGCTTCGTCCAGAACGATCTCGTAATAATATTTGGAATCTTCTTCCTTGTAAGGCGGGTAGCTGCGCAACTGTGCCCGCTTATTCATGCGGTCCAGTTCTATCAGCTTAAAATCTTCCAGCAGGTATGTGATTCTGTTCTGAATCTGATCAGAATCCGATTCCAGTTTCTTATTGATGATATCCACATCCAGTATGGGGGTCGCTTTCGCGATAGATATGTAATCCAAAACGATTCCGTATTTATCGATATCCTTAAATTTTAACTGAAAATGAAATTCCCCTTCTTTGTGCTGCAGAATATTGAATTTATCCTTCGATTTTGCTTCTGCAAACCGTTCTCTTTCATCCAGAAGTTTATCTAAAATTAATTTTCCATAATTCATAAAAAAATTACCCCTACCTTGTATTTAATTTTCTGAGATTTCTTGTCCCTTAAATTCCTGTCCGTCATAGCTAAATAGAGTTGGCTCATCTTCCAACACCGTCTGGATATGAACCGGTCTCTTCCAAATTGAATTCAAATTTATAAGCGTGTCATGGGCATATTTCATATCAATTTCAACTTCTTCGTACTGGTGCATCAGGTAGAGCTCTCCGCGATTCTTATAATTTGCATCGACCACACGAATTATCGGTTGTCCGATATTTGTTAAACTTTGCAGCAGTCTTTTCTTAATTGCCTGAAAGTCGCGCGATTCTATCTCATATCTTTCATTATTATTATTATAAGCGAACGAGAAAAGATTATGTTCCCGGCAAAATTCCTCTGTTAAAAATGTATCGATAAAATTAATATCGTTGTATAATTTACGAACTTCAAAGATTTTTTCCATACCTAAATTTAACTTTTTGTCCCATTCTTTCTTTACCTTGAGATCGTCACATTCATCATATTCTTTCCCAAATTTACCTTTATTCCAGCGATCTTCAATATCCTTATACAGGTGGTAGCCGATTCGATAAGGATTTAACTGACCGGGATGGTCGGCTATGGTTCCGCTATGATGTTCGGCGTAATCCACTATTTCAAACGGATCCAGCACTTTATGGGTCATTATTTTGGAATGCCAATAAGTCGCCCATCCTTCATTCATAATTTTGGTCATCGCCTGCGGAGAAAAATAATACGCTTCCTCACGGATGATTCCCAGAACATCATGCTGCCAATTCTCCAGCGGGGCATTCTCCAGCAGGAACAACAGAATATCTCTTTCCGGATGTTTGGGGAATTTCTGTTCGGCAATTCGCTTTTGGGATTTTTCCTCCTTTTGTGCTTCAATAAAATCAGGTGGATTAATGTACTTATCCAGGTATTTCTTACTTTTTAATTTTCTAACCTGATCTTTATCTGGTGCACCGTCTTCATCCGGTTCAACCTGGCGCCTCTGGATATATGGGGCATGACAATCGATCAGGTTCTCCAGCGACAGGCAGGTATCGACAAACGATTCTACATTTTCCAATCCGTGTTTATCCCGGTGGCGCCGGATTCGTGAGGCATGATTTGCCATCTCGTCAATCATTTTGCGATTGGTATGTGCGAAATAGAAGTTATTCTTGAAAAAATCGCAATGGGCATAAACGTGGGCAATAACCAGCTTTTGATCGACCTTGGCATTGGACTGCATTAAATAAGCATAACAGGGATTGGTATTGATAACCATCTCATAAATTTTTTGCAGACCGTAACGATAGCCTTTGGAAAGCTGGTCGTATTCCATGCCAAAACGCCAATGCGGATAACGAACCGGAAATCCTCCGTAAGCCGCCAATTGGCTGATGGTTTCGTAGTCAACCACTTCAAAAACTACCGGGAAAAAATCCAGACCATAATCCCGGGCATGCTTTTCAATTATGGGTTGAAATTCCAATATGTCCTGCTGTGTAATCATATCCCTTTACCCAAAAATTCTCTGATCGAATCATAAATCGCTTCATTATCTGCTATAAAGGATAAAATTAGTTTTTCCTCTTCGTCAAACTGCTCCTCCAAAAAATCAATAAATTCCCCGCTGCCATAGGTGCTTTCCACCTGACCATAACCGAACATGTTAACCGCCGGGAGAATTTTTGACTGGAGGAGCTCGGCACAATATTTATTATCCTCACGAGACCAGTTGTCTCCATCCGAAAAATGAAAGGCATAAATGTTCCACGTGTCAGCGGGATAATCCTTTTCAATAATTTTCCGACAAAGTTCATAGGCACTGGAAATAACCGTGCCGCCATTTTCCTTAATATTGAAAAATGTCGCCCGGTCTACCTCATGAGCCTGGGCATCATGAATAATATAGCGAGTGGAGATGCCCTTATATTGGTATTGCAGCCAGGTGTCAATCCAAAAGCTTTCCAGCCGCACGATTTCTTTCTGTTCTTCCCACATGGATCCGGAAACATCCATCATGTATATAATGACTGCATTGTTCTCCGGGCGGGTAATTGTCTTCCAACTGCGGTACCGGAAATCATCACGAATTGGCACGATCTGGGGTTTTTTGTAGCTGAATTCTCCTGAAGCCACCTGTCGCTTGAGCGCTTCCCGGAAAGTTCGTTTGAAATGCCTTAGCGATTCAGGTCCTACCCGCCGTATGCCCGTATACTTATCCTTTTCCGCGACGATTTCCTTTTTGCCTTTAGGCTCGATATTGGGTAGCTCCAGTTCTTCGCCCAAAATCTCTGCAAGCTCGTCAAAAGTAAGTTCCACCTCCGGGATGTGATAGCCGGGTTGATTTCCTGCATTTCCTGCTCCTTCACCATCGTCACCGCTTAGCGGATCACCGGGCTTTCCCTGCCCCTGACTTGCTCCGCCTTTCCCATTATTACCAAACCGGAATTTGGGCAGCTCAACCTGGGGCAGGGGAATGCTGATGAGATCCTTGCCTTTGCGTCCGATCATTTCACCGTTGGAGATATATTTGCGCAGGTTCTTTTTTATTTTGCCGCGGATGATTTGCCGGAACCGGTTATAATCATTTTCAATGTGGAGCAACATCGTTACGTCCTCCTATTTTTCTTCTTGAATATCCCCGCGAGCAAAAATGCTGGCAACGTAGTTTAATACATCGGTGGCGCTGGCTTCATCATACCCGAAGTATTTAATGAGCCGGCTCTTCACCACATCAATCTTTTCCTGCGTTTCTTTATCCACCACAGATGATACCAGGCTGGATAGCTTAATACTGTCCTTCTGATCTTCAAATAGCTTCAGTTCCAGCGCTTTGGCTAATCTTTGATTGCTGTTCCATCCAAACTTCTTATTCTCAAGGGATAGTGCACCTATGTAATTCATTACTTCTCTGCGGAAATCATCCTTGCGGCTTTCTGGGATATCAATCTTTTCTTCTATTGAGCGCATGAGTTTTTCATTGGGCTCTTCATCTTCGCCGGTGTATTTGTTCTTGACCTTTTCTTTCTGGACGTATGCTTTGATGTTGTCGATGTAATTTGCGAACAGTCGTTTGATTGCTTCCTCGTCGGCGCTAATAGCTCTTTGAACTTCATTTTTAACAATTTCGGTGTATTCCTTTTTCACGATGGATAGCATATCCAGATATCTCTTTTTTTGCTCTTCATTACTGATCAGGCTGTGATGATCCAGCCCAGCCTCAAGTTCATTGAGGACCATAAACGGATTCACCG
>Ga0307423_1001725_pt1 | contig 12878 bp, 13 predicted proteins | sample SalMarWE160310MG_FD_202154 | JGI IMG/M metagenome (GOLD analysis project Ga0307423, IMG submission 202154) | Salt marsh sediment microbial communities from the Plum Island Ecosystem LTER, Massachusetts, United States - WE1603-10 | ecosystem: Environmental > Aquatic > Marine > Intertidal zone >...
TTCCTTTCGTGATGATCGGTCACACAGAGGAAAGCGTCGGGGCGAGCTTCATCGACTACGACTTCGAAGCCGCAGTGCGGCTTGGCCTGAATCATCTGGCTGCCCTGGGGCATCGGAGCATCGGCTTCGTCTCGGCGACCCCTGCTCAGGGCAGTCAGCACGGGCCGACCGTGCGTGCGCTGAGGGCGTACGTCGACGCCTGCACGGAGATGGGCCTGCCGAAGCTCCAATACGAGACCGACCACGGTCTTCGACACATACGCCTCATGACCTCGCGCATGTTGAGCGAGCAGCCGGAGATCACCGCTCTTATACAGTCAGAGAGATGGTGGAGGCGCTGTTTGGTGCGGTTCACGACGCAGGGCTTCGCATTCCCGATGACATATCTGTGGTCGGTCTTACGAATCCCTAGGGCCCTGAGTTAACGAGCCCGGCCCTGACGGCACTGGATTTCCCGGCCTGGTCCATGGCGTACGAGGCGGGAAACATACTGATCGACGAGCTGGAGGGGGTCAACACCGCGGTAAGGGAGATCCTCCGGGAACCGACCTTGACCGTTCGCGGCAGCACCAGTCCTCTACGGCGAAGTATCTAGCCGACGGTATTGACTATTCTGCCGGTGGTTCTGGTGTTCTTGATCGGTCAGCGGTACATCATGTCGGGTATAACCACCGGTGCAGTGAAGGGATAGCATGATGCGGATCGTCGGAGGCCTCCGGCGGCCCGGGCCGGATTCGGGACCCGGCCAGTTGGACAACGATGTTCCCACCGAGTCGACGAGGATTGCGCTGATGGTCGTGTACAAACCCCTTGGCAACACAGGCCTGACGGTCTCAGAGTTGAGTATCGGCGGCGCCACGCTGGGGAACGTGTATGGCGAGATCGAAGCCGACCAGGCCATCGATGCGGTCCGCGTTGCCATCGACAATGGGTTGAATTTCGTGGACACGTCACCGTATTACGGCGACACCCTCTCCGAGAGACGCCTTGGCGAGGCGCTGCAGGATGGCTACAGAAGCAAGGTCGTGCTTGGGACCAAGGCGGGTCGGTACGGCGGGGGCGAGGAGGATGGCTTCGACTACAGCTACGAGCGGATTATTCGGTCATGGGCGGAGAGCTCGGATCGACTGCAGACGGACTACTTCGATCTGTACCAACTGCACGACGTCGAGTTTGTCAGGCAGGAGCAGATCCGGGATCACGCCTGGCCGGCCATGGTCAAGTTGCGGGAGCAGGGCAAGGTCGGCCACATCGGGATCACGGGGTACCCGGTGCGGCATCTCGCTCGCCTCGCCGCAGAACTCGATCCTGCCCCCGAAACGATCCTCACCTACTGCCACTACAACCTGATGAACTCGAGCTTTAACGATCTGCTCCTCCCGACAGCCAGGGAGATGGGGATTGGTGTCATCAATGCGTCGGTCACCCACATGGGCATACTGACCGGAGATGGCGCAGAAGACTGGCATCCGGCTCCCTCCGAAGTGCACGAGGTGGGGCGGAAAGTCTGTGACTACGCCCGCTCACATGGCGCCAGCATCACCGATGTGGCACTTCAGTTTGCCCTGGCGCACCCCTACATAACGACGACGTGTGTCGGCATGAAGTCGGTCGATGAGGTTGCGCAGAATCTGGAGACTCTCGGCAAGGAGCTCGATTCGGAACTCCTGGCCGGGATCGAAGAGATCGTGGCCCCCATCAAGAACCTCAACTGGAGACAGGGTTTTCCCGATTACTACGATCCTGGGTCGGTTCCGCGGAGGCACCAGGCCTCGTAGGTGGTCGGCTCCATGGGTGCAGTCATTCGGTAGGGCGCCGGCCTGTCGCCGACGGTGATCGAGCGGGGGGAGCCGTCTGGTGTCAGCGACCCATCCACCCTCCATCGACCGTCAACACGACGCCGTGAACGTAGTCGGCATAGTCCGATGCTAGGTAGACGGCGGCACCCGCAATGTCGGATGCGGCACCCCAGCGACCTGCCGGGATCCTCTCCAGGATCGCCTTTGACCTAACCGGGTCATGACGGAGCGCTTCGGTGTTGTCGGTGTCCATGTATCCCGGCGCGATGGCATTTACGTTTACACCGTGGCCGGCCCACTCGTTTGCCAGAGCTCGGGTCAGCCCGGCGATTGCGCTCTTGGATGCGGTATAGCCGGGCACCGTGATCCCCCCCTGGAAGCTCAGTAGAGACGCGGTGAAGATGATCTTTCCCGACCGGCGTTCGACCATCCTCCTCCCCAGTTCGCGAGCGAGGATGAAAGGAGCGTTCAGGTTGACCTCCATCACCTCATCCCAGTACTCGTCGGTATGTTCGACCGCGGGGTGGCGGATGATGATGCCGGCGTTGTTGACCAGAATGTCGATCTGGTGACCCGCGGTATCGAGCCATCCCAGGAGCTCGTAGAGCGACGCCCTATCCGACAGATCGCACGCCCGCCCTACGAATGTTCTTCCCTCCGCTTCGACGAGTCGTTGCACTTCTGAACCCGAGGCTTCCTGGGTTGCCGACACGCCGATGATGTCGGCACCCGCCGCAGCGAGTCCTGCGGCGATCGCCCTGCCGAGGCCACGACGGGCCCCTGTCACCAGGGCGGTCTTCTCGGAGAGGTTGATGACGTAGGTCACGGCTGTTGTCTCCCTATTTCGCTAGATAGGACGCGAGGGCGGTCAGGTCTGCGACGAGTCGCTCGTGGAGCTGCGGGGTCAGACGGTCTTTGAACAACGTCGTGCTCACCGCATATTGAGACTCCCCATCGGCGGTGTCGACGGCCACCGCGACGCATGCGACGTTGGGTGCTGCTTCTTCGTCGTCGATGGCATGACCACGCTCCCTGATTACCGCGAGGTCGTCGAGCAGCGTCGCCAACGTGCCATGGGAGTGTTCTGTGAGGCGCGGAAGGGGCTCGGCAAACGTGGCTGTGATCACTGTGGGGTCCAGGCGGGCGAGCATCGCCTTACCGATTGCTGTGGAGGTTGCGGGGAGTCGTTTACCGATGGCCGATGTCAGGGCGATCGGCTGAGTTCCGTCGTGGCGGGCAAGGAAGAGGACGTCCCCGCGATCGAGGGTCCCCAGCTGAGACGTCTCGGCCGACAGCGCGTCGAGTGATGGTACGAAGTCCCGAAAGCGTTGCACCGGGTCGTCGGTCCGCAGGAACGTCGTTGCCAGTTCGACGACGGTGGGACCGATGGCGTACCCGGCGCCGATTCGTCGCACCAATCCGGTCTCGATGAGGGCAGCGAGGATATTCGTCACCGAGGAATGGGGGATGCCGGTTTCGCGAGCAATATCGGACACCCGCACATGCGTCTCTGACCGGGTCGCGATCACATCGAGGACGGATGCGGCTCGGAGGATCGCTGGGGAAGGGGTGCCGGGACCGTCGGACGTCATCGTGAATCGATCAGAAGCTTGACGACCTCTTCCCCTGAGGCGAGCCGGGCGACTGCGGCGGCGGTGTCCGTCAGAGCGACGATGTCGGTGATGAGAGAGTCGGCAGTGATCGCCCCGCCGGCGAGGAGCGCAACTGCATCCTCGAAATCCTCCCGCCGGTAGACGCGGGCCGCGGCGATGTCGAGTTCTTTCCAGAACGCCGCCATGAGATCTACTGGAACGGGTTCGGTGTGTATGGCGACGACGACCCCCCGCCCCCTCACCGCAAGTACGTCGGTCAGGGCGCGAACTCCGGCCGGTGAGCCGGAGACCTCGAACGCGACGTCGGCCCCCTTTCGGCTCGACCAGTCGCCGACCACTGCGGCGAGATCGTCGGCAACGGGGTCTACGGTGCGCAGACCGAGTTCGGTGGCAAGGCGCCGCCGAAATTCCGCCGGCTCGGAAACGAGGACGTCGGCACCGGTGTGGCTCGCTACTAGACCGATCAGTAGCCCGATTGGTCCGCCACCGATCACCACGACCTGGTCGTCGGCTTTCACCTCGCCACGGCGGACATCGTGGACTGCAACCGCCACGGGCTCCGATAGGGCTGCCGTCTGCAGGCTGACGTGGTCGGGAACGCGGACCAGGAGATGCTCAGGCACAGTCCATCGTTGCTGTAGCGAGCCCGGCGAGTCGATGCCAACGAAGACGAGGTTCTGGCAGACGTGGCGATGTCCCCTGGCACAGGCGGGGCAGCGGTTGCACCATCGCAGAGGCATGACGGTGACCTGGTCTCCTCGCTGCCATTTGTCGACATTGGCGCCGACGGCGTCGATGGTGCCGGACATCTCGTGCCCAATCGGCCAAGGGGAGGTGAATCGGCCGTCCATGGCACCGTGGACAATCTTGAGGTCGGTGCCGCAGATCCCGGTGAACGCGACCGCGATGGTCACCTCATCTGGACCCGGGTCGAGCGGCGTATAGCGCCGCTCTTTCAGGACACCTTCACCGTGGTAGTCGATCGCTAGAAAGCTCATTGAGCGGACAGTATACTGCAAGTCTCACAACATATTGTCAACTCGTAGGAGCGGAAAGGAACCGACGTGGCCGTTCGCACCAAAGCTGATGTCCTGGTCACCATCGCGGACGAGGGCATCGTCCCTGTGTTCTACAACCCGGACCTGGACGTCGTGACCGAAGTGGCAGCCGCCGTGGTGGCCGGCGGAATCAGCACGCTCGAATTCACCAACCGCGGCGATGGAGCTATCGACGTCATGGAGAGACTGATCGGATACGCACGTCGCCACCTTCCTGAGCTCATCGTCGGTGCCGGCTCGATTGTCGACGGTGCGACGGCAGCGTATGTGATCGACATCGGCGCAAGCTTCGTGTTCGCTCCGAGCTTCTCCGCCGATGTGGCCAAAGCGTGCAACCTTCGCAACGTTCCCTATGTCCCCGGTTGCGGGACCGTGACCGAGATCCTGACCGCCTACGGGGCGGGATGTGATCTCGTGAAGCTGTTCCCGGCGGGCTCGCTGGGAGGGCCGGGCTTCCTCGGTGCGGTGCGGGCTCCGTGCCCCTGGGTGAGGGCGATTCCGACCGGTGGGGTGGACCCGACGGTGGATTCGCTGCGATCGTGGTATCGGGCCGGTGCCCCGGCCGTGGGTATGGGATCGAGGCTGTTCCCGAAGCGGATCATCGAGGAGCGGGATTTCGACGGTCTTCGCGCCCTCATCGCTTCGACCGTAGCCGCCGTAGTTGAGGCGAGGAGGTGACCGTGGCTGTACAAACTCCGTCTGCAGCCGAGACTCGTTGGGACTGTGTTGCCCTCGGTGAAGTCATGCTCCGTCTCGATCCGGAATGGGATCGCATCAGGACAACCCGGCATTTCCGGGTGAATGAGGGCGGCGGGGAGTACAACGTCGCCCGTGCTTTGCGGAAGGTCTTCGGCCTTCGTACGGCCATTGTCACAGCCCTCGTCGATAGCGACGTTGGCCACCTCGTTGAGGACCTCATCATGACCGGTGGGGTCGATCTTCGACACGTCAAATGGGTACCCCATGACGGCATCGGCCTGGAATCGCGGACGGGGCTCAACTTCGTGGAGAAGGGATTCGGCATTCGCCCGGCTCTCGGTGTCTCCGATCGAGCCAACACCGCAGTGTCCCAACTGAGGCCGGGTGACATCGACTGGGATGTGATCTTCGGCGAGGAGGGTGTGCGCTGGTTCCATACGGGCGGCATCTTCGCGGCATTGTCGGACACGACCGCGGAAGTGGCCGGCGAGGCGATGCGAGCGGCACGGCGGGCCGGCACCGTCGTCTCCTATGACCTCAACTACCGACCTTCACTGTGGAAACCGCGGGGCGGCAAGGTACGTGCGGTGGAGGTGAACCGCTCCTTGGCACCGTATGTCGATGTGATGATCGGGAACGAGGAGGACTTCACCGCGGCCTTGGGATTCGAGGTGGCGGATCTCGATTCTGAGATTACGACGCTCGATCCCACGGCGTTCAAGGCGATGATGGGAGCGGTCCTGAAGGCGTTTCCCAATCTTGAGGTCGTCGCCACAACACTGCGGAACGCCAAATCCGCCGGCTTCAACGACTGGGGGGCCATCCTCCACACCGAAGGTGTCTTCCACGAGTCACGGCTGCGTTCCGACCTTCAGATCTTCGACCGGGTCGGTGGTGGCGATGGCTTTGCCAGCGGCATGATTTGGGCACTCCTCGACGGTCGCTCACCGGACGAGGCCGTTGAGATTGGGGCGGCACATGGGGCCCTGACGATGACGACGCCGGGGGACACCTCGATGGTGACCGGCCCGGAAGTGCTCAAGGCCGTCACAGCCTCCGGTGCCCGAGTCGTGCGTTGAATATTCGACTCGGCGAGAGCGCTCGAATCGTCTTGCGAACCGTCAAACGTTGACGCCGTAGGTGCCGGCGGCACATCGCCAGCGAACCCACTCGAGATCCTCGCCGACCAATTCAGAGAGGATCTGCATTGTTGTCTCGAACACCTCGGAGTAGCTCGCGGCCAGGGTTGACACCGGCCAATCGGATCCGAACATCAGTCGCTCGGGCCCGAATAGCTCGACGACGGTCTTGATGTACGGTGCGAGGTCGGCAGGCGTCCATGACGACCAGTCGGCTTCGGTAACCATGCCGGAGACCTTGCAGGTGACGTTGGCCAACCCGGCGATCTGCCCGATCGCCGTAGCCCAGGGCTGGGTCTGACGGGTTGCGATGAGCGGTTTGGCGATGTGGTTGAGAGCTAGCCGGAGGTTGGGTAGTCGGCGGGCGATCTCCGTTGCGGCTGGAAGCTCGCGGGTCCTGACCAGCAGGTCGTAAACGAGTCCTGCCTCGGCGACGGCGGCGAGCCCGCGCTGGACGTCGGCACCGAGGAGCCACTGCGGATTCGGTTCGTCGTGGACCAGGTGGCGGATCCCGACAAGCAGATGGCCGTTGGGCCCTTCCCGGATCGCGGCGATGGTCTCGGCGACGTCGGGACTGGTGAGATCGACCCAGCCGACGACCCCAACGATCCAATCGGTGGCGGCTGCCGTGTCCAGCAGCGACGTCGTCTCCGCGAGGTCCTGTCGAGCCTGGACAACAACGGTGTCGGTGACTGCAGTTTCCCGGAGCAGCGGGGCTAGCTCGGCAGGCCCGTACGCTCGCCGCAGCGGTTCGTAAGGACCGGTCATCCACGGATAATCGGCTGTGTCTGGGTCCCAGAAATGGTGGTGGGCATCAATAACAGCAGTGGTCATGGATTCAGCCATGGTCGGTCTTTCTGCTCCACATCCCGGCCTGATTCAAGCCGCAGGTGACCAGCACCAAACCGTCGCCATTCGCCCATGTCAGCCACCCTTCACACCCGTTGCTGCCCACTCGTTGCCCATAGGATACTCATACGCCTTGATAGTCTCCGGAAGCATCGTGATGCTGGTACCCGGCGCCGTGGGAGCCAGGTAGTGCCCGTTCCTCACGACTGCTGGATCGAGGAAGTGCTCGTGGAGGTGGTCGACGTACTCGGTGACGCGACCTTCGTGAGTCGTGCTCACCGCCAGGTAGTCGAAGATCGCAAGGTGTTGCACGTACTCGCACAGCCCGACGCCGCCGGCGTGTGGGCACACCGCGACCCCGAACTTGGCTGCCATCAGTTGGACGGCGAGCGCCTCATTGATCCCACCGAGGCGACAGGGGTCGATCTGGGCGAATTGCACGGCGTCGGCCTGGAAGAACTGCTTGAACATGACTCGATTGTGGCAATGCTCTCCGGTGGCGACGCCGATGCCCATTGGCTCCATGGCCCGGGCGATGCGGGCGTGGCCCAGGATGTCGTCGGGGCTGGTGGGCTCCTCGATCCACAACGGTTGGAACGAAGCGAGCTCGCCCATCCACTCAATAGCCTGGTCGACATCCCACACCTGGTTGGCGTCGAGCATGAGCGAGCGCTTGGTACCGATGATGTCCCTCACCAGAGCCGCCCGTCGGATGTCCTCATCGAGATCACGACCGACCTTGAGCTTGAAATGACGCCACCCCTCGGCGATGCCCTTCTCGGCCAGCGCCCTCACCTTGTCATCGGTGTAGCCGATCCACCCCACCGAGGTCGTATAGGCCGGGTAGCCGGTGGCCAGTACATCCTCGATGCGCCTGTCGCGTCCTTGCAGCCCGCGCTCGAGGATGGCGAACGCTTCGTCGGGAGTGAGGACATCGCTGATATAGCGGAAGGGAACGCATCGAATCAACTCCTCGGGCGACATGTCTGCGAGCAGCTTCCACAGAGGCTTGCGTTCGTGCTTGGCGAACAGGTCCCATACCGCGTTGACCACGGCTGCTGTGGCCAGGTGCACCACGCCCTTCTCCGGGCCGACCCAACGCAGTTGGCCGTCGTTGACGAGGGACGACCAGAACCCGCCAAAGTCCCTGGTGATCGCCTCGAGGTCGCGACCGACCACCAATGGCGCCAGCGCGTTGATGGCGGCGACGCACAGCTCGTTGCCGCGTCCGGTTGTGAAGGTCATTCCGTGGCCGCTCAAACCCGGCCGATCGGTGTTCAGGATGACATATGCCGCCGAGTAGTCGGGAGCATCGTTCATGGCATCGGACCCGTCGAGCGAGCGCGAGGTTGGGAACCGAATGTCGACCGCGGTGAGATCAGTGATTCTCATTACTACTCCATCGCCGCAAGATGAGCCGGACCGGCGCCACAGGGTCACCGGTCCGGCACATTCTCGGTACGGCGTCTATTGAAAGTCGCCGATGTTGTCGGCTGTAACGACGGCGGTACCGGTGTCGACATTGGCTTCGACACTCTCGCCCATGACTGCCCGATACAGAGTGTCCAGCCCGAGCTCACCCATCTTGGGTGGGAACTGCGCGACGGACGCGTCCTCGGTCCCGGCCGCGATTGCGGCGATCTCATCGGGCAAGGCGTCGAAGCCGACAACGACGATGTCATCGGGGGCGATCCCGGCGTTGTCGATAGCCTCCAGCGCTCCAATTATCGGGGGGCCGCATGCGCCGTAGATGGCATCGACGTCCGGATGGGACGTGAGGAGGTCCTCGGCTGCGCTCACACCCTTCACCTGATCACAGTCCGTTGGTGTTTGTGCAACGATCTCGATGTCGGCGCTACCGAGCCCTTCGATCATCCCTTCGACGCGGTCGTCAAGAGCCGGAACACCAGGCCGACCTTCGAGAACGCCCAAGGTCGATCCGGCGGGTAGGTTCTCTGCCAACCATTGGCCGGCGAGCAGACCGCCCTGGTAGTTGTTGGTGGCAACCACGGCCGACTTGGCGTCCCAATCGGGAAGGTCGTTGTCGATCAGTATGATCTTCACACCAGCGGCGACGGCGGCGTCGAGAGCCGGAATCACCGCCTCTCCGGTCGGGGTAATCGCAATGCCGTCCACACCCTGGGCCACCATCGATTCGATCAGGGCGATGACACCCTCATCGTCCGATGCCGACTCTCCCATCCCGGTGATAAGCTCGACATCCGGGTGCTGGTCTGCCCATGTTTTCGCCGCGTCTTCGATCGTGAAGAAGAAGTCGACGGGGAACTTTGTGATCAGCCCCAGCTTGTACGTGTCGCCTGCGGCGGCCGTATCGGGAGCCGCGGTGGTAGCCGTGGTGTTCGGGGCGGCTGTTGTTGTTTCGCCCGATTCTCCCGAGTCGCCGCAGGCGGCGACAAGCATCGCAATGGCTACGCCGGCGAGGAGCCAGCGTGCTCGTTTCAGATTCATTCTTTACTCCTCTGTCTCCTGTAGCTCGTTCTCTCCGCCCGCCCGACGGTTGCCGCCGACGGACTTCTTCGTCCGTCAACTCCTCATCCATCACCCCCCACGATCAGAGAGACAATCTCCTGGCGGGAATCCTCCGACGGGACGACTTCGCCCACCACGCGGCCCCGGCGCATGACCACCGCCCGGTCGGCTACCTCGATCACGTGGTCCATCGCATGCGAGATGACGACTACGGCCTTACCGTCATCTCGTAGGCGATGAATGAGATCGAGAACCCGGCGCGCCTCTCTCAACCCGAGGGCCGCCGTCGGCTCGTCGAGTATGACGATGCGTGAAGCGAACGCAGCCGCCCGCGCCACAGCCACGGCCTGGCGTTGGCCACCGGACATCAGGCCGACGGGAGCCGCCAGGTCGGGCAGTGTGACCTGGAGCCGATCGAGCACGTCCCTTGTGGCTTGGGTCATGCGGCGGCGGTGGAGCAGTCGCATGCCCGTCGGTAGCCAGTGCGGTCCGGCAATCTCTCGTCCTGCGTAGAAGTTGGCGGCGGGACTCAGGTTGTCGAATAGAGCGAGGTCCTGATACACCGTCTCGATACCGAGCGCTCTGGCGTCCGCAGGACTGTGAATGTGAACCGGTTGCTCATCAACCTCGATGACCCCACCATCTAGCCGGTGTACGCCGCTCATGCATTTGATCAGCGTCGACTTGCCGGCACCGTTGTCGCCGAGAATGGCCAGAACCTGACCGAGATAGACGTCGATGTCCACGTCGTCGAGGGCGAGCACGCCGCCGAAGCGCTTGGTGCCTTGCCGCACGGCGAGCAAGGGGGCACCGTTGTGCACACTCATGTTCGTGCCGCCTGGATGAGACGCACCTTGTCCTCGAGGTGCCCGCGCAGCACATCGGACTCGACAGCGATCAGGATGACCACCCCCACAACGATCAATTGGAAGAACGCCTCGAGGTTGGCCAGGTTCATGGCGTTACGGATCACCCCGATCATCATTGCTCCGATGAGGGCATGACTTACCTTGCCGCGGCCGCCAAGGAAACTGGCGCCGCCGATGATCACTGCCGCGATAGCGTCGAGCTCGGCCAGGTTGCCGAATGTAGGGGCGCCGGCGTTGGTACGACCCGCGGTGAGGAATCCAGCGATACCGGCGGTCAGGCCGCTGAACACATATACCGAGATCAACACCGCCGAGCTCGGTATGGCCGTGCGGCGTGCGGCCTCGGGGTTTCCGCCCACGGCATAGATCCAGCTTCCCCATACAACCCGGGTCAGCAGGAGCCAGACGGCGATGCCGACCCCGGCGACGATGAATGAGGAGATCGGGAGCCATCCCATAACCGAGTCGCCTCCGACCACCCTCACCAGGTCCGGCATCCCCTGGATGGGCCGCCCGTCTGAGAGCCAGAGCGCTAGTCCGCGAGCGATTGTCAACGATGCCAGCGTGACGATGAACGGATGAGGGATTCTGCCTTTGACGAAGAGGATCCCGTTGAAGAGGCCGATGGCTAGCCCTGCTCCGAGCATTGCCGCGATCACGGCCACAACGGAGCCATGTGCCCGGAATACGACTGCGCCGGCCACACTGGACAGCGCGAGCGTAGAGCCGACCGATAGGTCGATGCCCCGGGTGACGATGACCAGCAACTGACCTACGGCCAGAACCGAGATGACGGCGGTCTGAGCAAGGACGTTGCCGATGTTGCGTGTGGTCAGGAACACGGGGGTGATCAACGCGATCACCACTATCAGGATCATCAGGATGAGCAGCGGGCCGGCTCTGAGCAAGAACAGAGCGACGCGAAGTGCCCGACCTTGGTGTGGTTGATTCTCTGTTGCCGGGCCGCTCGAACGACCCCCCTTGGAGACTTTGTCGTTCTCGTTTTGCGAGGACGGCCGACCGGACCGGTTGGTTTCCTGCGCGCTGGTTCCAGGCTCGCTCACTTGTGTCGCCCTCCCTCTGACGGCGAGTGATCGGGTGTATCAACCGATTTGGAGTCAATAGTCCCGCGATCTGGTACTCTAGGAGCCGAAACATAGGATGTCTAGAGGTATTTGAGGCAACCGTGTCGGCACCACTCACCGAAACAGCCATTCGCCGGATCCGCGAGATGATCGCCAGTGGCCAGCTCGTTCCCGGGTCCAAGCTGCCTTCGGAGGGGGAGCTGGCGGTTGAGTTGGGGGCGTCGCGGAACACGGTCCGTGAGGCAGTGCGTGGGCTCGTAACGGCGCGTGTGCTCGATGTTCGACGCGGCGATGGCACCTATGTGACCAGCCTTCGTCCCGAGCAACTGCTGGAGGGCATCGGCGCCGCGGCCGAACTCATGGCGGAGGGGTTTTCGCTCGAGCTTGTTCAGGTGCGTCGGATTCTCGAGTCGGCGGCCACCGCGATGGCCGCACAGAACATCAGTGAGCAAGCCCTGGACGAGCTCGAGACGCTCCTGGGCCGGATGCGCACGGCCGAAAGCCAGGAGGCGCTTGTCGAGATGGACAGCGCCTTTCATGCGGCGGTTGCGACAGCCTCGGGAAACGTGACACTCGCTTCTATGTTGGTGGGCGTTTCGGTCAGGACCACCCGTTCCCGCATCTGGTGGGGCATACTCGAAGACAGTGCGAAGGCGCAGACCATCGCCCAGCACGCGGAGATCTTGCGTGCTCTCCGAGAGCGGGATCCCTCAAAGGCGGAGGCAGCGGCTCTCATCCATGTCGCGACCACTGAGGCGTCGCTGCGGAGGATGATTGACGGATCCTCGCCGGCGCTGGGCGATGGGGAGGATGCGGCTTCCGAGGGGATGGACGGAGTGTCGGCGTAGGCAGCGCACGGCGCTGACCGCCGCCTACTGCTCGCGTATCCTCACGTCCGGCGCTCGGGCGGGTCAGCTGCCGGCTAGCCCGAAGAACACTACGACGGCACGTCCGAGTCCGACCATGTCCTGATCAGCGAGGCGGTCGATTCTTTCACCAAGCTTGAACCGGGGCACCGCAGTGATCCTATCGATCATCAGACTGCTCGCCTCGCGGAGATCGTTGTGTTCATGCACACTTCATCTTCGTAGCCCTACCGGAGTCGACGATGGGGTGCGATCATCCCTCGTAGGAGTCCGGCGGTACCCGCCGCCGCAGAAGAGTGGAGGGAATCATGATCAAGCATTGGCGAGCCATCGCGGTGGCAGTGGCCCTCGGGGGCCTGCTGCTCTCCGTCCAACCCCTGGCGGCCCAGAGCGGGGACAACAGCTACAACG
>Ga0307423_1001727_pt1 | contig 12869 bp, 8 predicted proteins | sample SalMarWE160310MG_FD_202154 | JGI IMG/M metagenome (GOLD analysis project Ga0307423, IMG submission 202154) | Salt marsh sediment microbial communities from the Plum Island Ecosystem LTER, Massachusetts, United States - WE1603-10 | ecosystem: Environmental > Aquatic > Marine > Intertidal zone >...
GTAGCAATTTTATTTACCTTGCCCCAAAATTTTTATGGTCAGGATTATGGAATGCAAACGCCGCCGCAATACAGCGATCGACCGGCACAGTATATTTTGGGGAGCAATGATGTTTTATTAATATCAGTAAATCTTTGGGGTCATGTTCAGAAGCCAGGCATTTATAGTATTCCAAGTTCATTTGGCTTGATCGATTTGCTTTCGTCGGCAGGCGGACCATTAAGCACAGCGAGATTAAATGATGTTCGCGTCATTAGAAAAAATCAGGAAGTTATTACGGTGAACCTGGAAGAGTTTATTAAAACCGGTAATAAGGATTTATTGGTTTCTCTTCAACCGGGAGACATAATTATTGTCTCGGGAAGTATTTCAAGTATTTTCAGAGGCGTAGTGGGGTTTATGCGAGATTTGGCGATAATAGCAAATGTTATTTTAATTGCGACAAGAATTAGATAAACAATAGGTTAGTTATATTTATTACTTGACTCAATTTATCTCTTTTAATATTTTTGAGGTAATTTTAACTGCCGGAGGAATATCATGTTAAAAATATTTACGGGCATACTTGTGGTATTAATGTTGTCTTCAGGGTTAACGTTCAGTGCTATTCATGGAACTCATGGTCTGTTGCATGTCCAGTCAGCCAGCAGCTTAAAACCAGGGAGGTTACAATTCAGGCCCGCTATGAGTTTCTACACAAAAGCGATAGAATCTTTAGGCCAGTCAAGCCCCAAATCTGTCGATTGGTGGACTGTTACCGGCGATTTATCACTGGCATACGGCGTCATTGATCATTTTGATTTTGCTGCTATGTTAAGGCTCTATCAAGATACAAACCGACCGGGCGAACATAATATTCCCGATGATCTCTTCTTGGATTTTAAGGCGGGCTCTATTGCATTGGGAAGTGACCGATCCCAGGCGGGGGCATTGTTATCCTTTCGCATTCCCACGGGCGATACACACAATTATCCCTTTGAGCTTTACTCAAGTGGCGCCTTTGAGTTTGGAATAATGGGATTATATTCATATTTCCTAGATCCTTATTTCCCGGATAGAGATATTAGCTTTCATTTCAATGTGGGCTATTACAGCCATAATGATGATGGGCAAACACTTATTGATGAAGTCAAAAATCCCCAGGGAACCGTTATTCTACCAGCACTTGAAGCAAGCACAAGTGCCGCACAATTTCAATATGGTGCCGCATTCATTTTTCCGACCGAAATGTTTAATATCAATTTGGAATTATGGGGCGGGGCTTTTACATCCGATCCGGATTCTGCAGTATTTAGCCGCGAAAATTATATGTATTTCACTCCATCTGTTACTTTTAAACCTGTCGAAACGGTTAATTTTGACTTAGGGGCCGATATTCGTGTTTCAAAAGATGAAAATACTACCGTAATTCCAGCCGGATACCCTGGTCGTGGTTTAAACAACAGACAGAGCGCGGATTTCCCGAACTATTCTTCCTGGAAATTTCATTTAGCGATGAATTTTGTCTTAATGCGGGAGAATGCTAATTTCGACGCCGGAAGAGGGGTTGATGTAAGAAAGCGCATCAACTTTTATGATTCCATGCTGCAGGAAAAACAACGAACCAAATCTATTGAAGAAGAGTTAAGGAGGCTGAGACGCGAACGCGAACAGGCTGAGAAGGAACTGGAAGAACTCCGGCAGCTATTAGAGGAAGAAGATCAACAGTAAGGTTTATTATTTGAGTTAATTTAAAAAAAATCCTTCAATTTCTGTTGAGGGATTTTTTTTTATAAAAAACAAAAGTCGCCATGAATGAACAGACAATTTTTCAATTACTAAAAAAAACAAAAGAAAAGGCACTGGCGGTATATTCCAAGTTCCATGTATCCGCAGTATTGGTTACCAAGAGTAATGAATTAATTACTGGGATTAATATTGAAAGCAGTTCTTATGGGCTTACGATATGCGCAGAGAGAGTTGCATTGTTTAAGGCACTGTCGGAGGGATATCGCGAGTTTGACAGAATTTATATCATGAGCGATTTGCCGGTGCCATGCCCGCCTTGTGGGGCTTGCCGTCAGGTATTAATGGATTATGCCCCAGACATAAAAGTGATTATGTACTCTGATAATGGTCAAAAAGATGGAGCTTTATTAAAAGATTTGTTGCCTCGCAATTTCCCGGGGCCAAAATCATGACGAACCGGGAATATTATTATCCGCGAGCATTTGAACTACCTGCCTTTAAAATTATTTGAAAATCGAATAGGTTGTCAATTTTAGTTCTTGTATGCAGAGCTAATTTTTATTTTATTTTGATACTGAAATTGCTGCGATTTATTTCAATAAACTATTTTTGTTATGTCAAGTAAGATTAAAACTGCTATCTCACCAACCAGGTCGGAGGATTATTCCGAGTGGTATCAACAAGTCATCAAAGCTGCGGATTTGGCGGAGAACTCTCCGGTGCGCGGCTGCATGGTAATTAAGCCCTGGGGATATGGCATCTGGGAAAACATGCAGAGAATTTTTAATGGGATGTTTAAAGCCACCGGTCACCGCAATGCATATTTCCCTTTATTTATACCGCTGAGATTTCTCGAAAAAGAGGCAAAGCATGTGGAAGGGTTTGCCAAAGAATGTGCAGTGGTGACCCATCACCGTCTGGAAGAAGGCCCTGATAAGAAATTGGTGCCAGCTAGCCCTCTGCAGGAACCGCTGGTAATCCGCCCCACATCCGAAACGATTATCGGAGAAATGTTCGCGAAGTGGATAAATTCCTACCGCGATTTACCGCTTTTGATAAACCAATGGGCAAACGTTGTCAGATGGGAAATGCGAACCAGGTTATTTTTACGTACAACTGAATTTTTGTGGCAGGAAGGGCATACCTGTCATGCGACTGCTGAAGAAGCCCGGGAAGAAACATTTCAAATGCTGGACATCTATGCCCAATTTGCTGAAAAATATATGGCGATGCCGGTTATTAAGGGAGAGAAAACCGAGAGCGAACGTTTCCCCGGAGCCGTAGCAACTTATGCCATTGAAGCCATGATGCAGGATCGCAAAGCATTGCAATCCGGAACCTCGCATTTTTTGGGACAAAGTTTTGCCAAAGCCGCAAATATCAAATTTCTGAATTCGAACGGGCAAGAGGAGTTTGTCTGGACGACCTCCTGGGGTGTTTCAACAAGACTCATCGGCGCGCTTATTATGGCGCATAGCGATGATGACGGGCTTGTGTTACCGCCTAAGCTGGCACCGGCACAAGTGGTCATTCTCCCGGTTATTCCTAACGATGAAGTGAAGGAAGAAATACTTAGCTACTGCCAGGAACTCTCTTCTGAGCTGCAAAATGTCTTTTATAATAACCACCCGGTCGCAGTTGAAGTTGATGACCGCGACCTGCGCGGCGGCGAGAAATTTTGGTCATGGGTAAAAAAGGGCGTTCCTATCAGGGTTGAGATAGGACCGAATGAGTTGGAAAACAAATCAATTACATTTAGCCGAAGAGATAAAGAACATAAACAGCGCATGACTAAATCCCGGGATGAATTTATTGCAACAGTTGTAAGCGAACTAGATGATATGAACGAGTCTCTATTTCAAAAAGCATTCGATTTCAGGGCAAAGCATTTGGCAAAAATAGATACCCAAAAGGATTTTTATGAATTCTTTACGCCTGAAAATTCCGAAAAACCGGAAATTCATGGCGGATTTGCTTTAAGCCACTGGAGCGGCGATTCCGATGTAGAAGAACAAGTGAAAAACGAGCTAAATGTGACTATTCGCTGTATACCGATAGATGGGGATGATGAAGAAGGGAAATGCGTAATCAGTGGAAAACCCAGTCGAAAAAGAGTAATTTTTGCAAAAGCTTATTAATTTAAGTAAAAAGGGAAAGGGGGAGTGAGAGGCAGGAAATATGAAGTTCCTTCTTGCCTTATATACTATACCTATTTACTTTAGCCTTTATACTTTTTGTTTTGTTTTTGCTCATTCTTTAGAAAAGGAAAGATAAATGTATAACGTTGGTTTCGGTATGAGAATAACGCCGGCGGTGAAAAATCTAATTTTTGCGAATATCGCGGTCTTTTTAGGACAAATGATGCTTCCCAAATTAATTAACCCAACTATTTTTGGGCTGGTACCCCAGGCTGTTGTGGGCAGTTTTAGTATCTGGCAATTGGTCACCTATATGTTTTTGCATGGCGATTTTTGGCATATTTTTTTCAATATGTTTGTACTGTGGATGTTCGGCACGCGATTGGAGGGCACCTGGGGGACGCAGGAATTTATTAAATATTATTTTTTAACCGGGGTTGCCGCGGGGGTTGCTAATGTCTTCTGGAATTTTGGTTCTCCAATACCGACTATCGGTGCTTCCGGCGCAATTTATGGATTACTAGCTGCTTTTGCATTATTTTATCCGGAAGAACCGATTTATCTCTATTTTTTATTTCCCATCAAAGCTAAGTATTTTGCGTTAATTTTAGGCGCAATTGAATTCATCTCTGCCTATGGTCAGGACGGAATTGCTCACGTCGCTCATCTCGGTGGAATGGTAGCAGGTTTCTTTTATATTCGCCACCGCTATCGCCAATGGGGAATTGGGCGCGATTTCTTTAAGGATTTTTTCAAAAAAAAAGACTATTTCTAAAGAAGCGTAAACGTGAAAATGAAGAAAATCTTGAGGAATATTATGCCAAAAAAATGGATGAGTTGCTTGATAAGATTAACCGCCATGGCTTGAAAAGCCTGACATGGAAAGAAAGAAAACTGCTTAAGAAAGCCAGTGAGTTTTTAGAGGGGAAGGACAAAAATTAGATCCCGCAGATAATTTATAAAAAAAACCCCGAAACAGCAATGCTTCGGGGTTTTCGTTTTTCTTAATACTGATTAAAAGCTATTCTTTCACATTTATGTTTTTGCTCTGTTCGTAAAATCCCAGTTCATTCTTATTTTTCATTTTTACCTTTATTGTCGAGCCTTCCGAAAATCTGTTTTTCAAAATTTCATCCGCCAGCGGATCTTCAACATATTTCTGAATGGCTCTTTTAAGGGGACGAGCTCCCAGAATAGGATCAAATCCCTGGTTGAGGATAAATTCCTTTGCGCCCTCAGTTAATTCCAAAGTAATATTATGTTCCAGGAGACGGCCTGCCATATCAATCGCCATAATCTCAACTATCTTCAACACATCAGTTTTCTCCAGTTTCCTGAAGAAGATGGCTTCATCTAACCGGTTGAGGAATTCAGGGTTAAAAATTTTGCGCATTTCGGCATCAATTTTATCCCGCATTACCTCATGGTCGCTGTCTTCCTTTGACTGAGTAAAACCCATGGAGAGGTTCTTTTTGACTTCGCGGGTCCCCACATTGCTGGTCAGGATTAAAATAGTGTTGCGAAAATCCACTCGTCTACCCAAACTGTCCGTTAATTGCCCTTCATCCAAAACCTGAAGTAAAATATTAAATATATCCGGATGCGCCTTCTCGATTTCGTCGAAGAGAACTACTGAATAGGGATGACGCCGGACTTTCTCCGTTAACTGTCCACCTTCCTCATATCCGACATAGCCAGGCGGCGAACCTACCATCCTTGATACGGAAAATTTCTCCATATATTCGGACATGTCCATGCGAATGAGTGCATCCTTTCTTTCAAAGAGGTACTCTGCCAGCATTTTTGCCAGGTGAGTTTTACCAACTCCTGTCGGCCCTAAGAAAATAAATGAACCGATGGGACGGTTTGGATCTTTTAATCCGGCGCGGGTTCTTCGGATCGCTTTGGTGATCGTCCCAATGGGTTTATCCTGACCAATGACAACCTTTTTCAAATGCTCTTCCATATGCAAAAGTTTTTCCGATTCGCTGCTGGCAACTCTCTGAACCGGGATACCGGTCATCATGGAAACAACCTCGGCTATATCATCTTCACCCACTTCGGCTATGTTATTATCTTCTTTTCGTTCCCATTTATTTCTTTCAGAGATGAGCTCCTCCTGCAACTGACGTTCAACATCGCGTAATTTTGCGGCTCTTTCAAAATCCTGTTGTTTGGCATACTGTTCTTTTTCAAGACGAATTTTTTCGATCCGCTGCTCCAATTCCAAAATCTCTTTTGGCACTACGATGCTTGAAATATGAACTCGTGATCCCGTTTCATCCAAAACATCGATTGCCTTGTCTGGGAAAAACTTATCGGTTATATACCTTTCGGAAAGGCGAATAGTAGCGAGCAATGCTTCATCGGAGTAACTAACCCTATGATGCTCTTCATATTTTGCTTTAATAAACCGCAGAATCTCTAATGTCTCTTCAGGCGTCGTTGCTTCAATCATCACTTTCTGAAAACGCCGCTCCAACGCGCCGTCCTTCTCAACATACATGCGGTATTCATCCAAAGTTGTTGCACCAATACACTGCAGTTCGCCTCTGGCTAAAGCAGGTTTAAACATATTTGAAGCATCCAGTGAACCCGAAGCGCCGCCGGCGCCAACTATGGTGTGGAGTTCATCAATAAATAATATAACATTATCTGCTTTTTCCAACTCCGTCATAATTGCTTTCATTCGCTCTTCAAATTGCCCGCGGTATTTTGTGCCGGCGACAATACTGCCCATATCCAATGCAACAATGCGTTTGTTGTGCAAGATTCGCGGGACTTTTTTGCTGATAATGCGAAGGGCTAATCCTTCGGCAACTGCTGTTTTCCCAACTCCCGGCTCTCCTATCAGCACCGGATTATTCTTTTTACGCCTGCTTAATATTTGTGCAACCCTTTCAATAATCTGGTCCCTTCCAATAATCGGATCCAGTTTATTCTGCAGCGCCAATTGCGTTAAATCCCTGCCAAAATGATCGAGTGCTGGCGTTTTTATTTTTTGCGATTGTTGAGAATTATAGGAAGACATAGATGGTTTTCCTTCTAATATATTTTTTAGCTCATTATACCCAACGTTATAGTCCAAGTTAAAACTCATTAATACCTGGGCAGCCAGACCTTCTTTTTCTTTTAGTAATGAGAGTAATAAATGTTCGGTTCCAATAATATCTGACTTGAAATTTTTTGCTTCAAGGTAGGTTATTTTCAAAACCTTTTCTGCCCTTTTTGAAAGTGGCAAATTTCCCAACGTCATCATCCCGCCTGCAGGGCCTGAGGCTTCTTCAATCCTTTGTTTTAATTTTTCCAAATCAACATTGATATTCTTTAGAATTTTTACAGCAATTCCTTCACCTTCTTTTAAAATACCAAGAAGCAGATGCTCCGTTCCAATGTAGTCGTGCCCTAATCTCATTGCTTCTTCTTTTGAATACCGGATCACCTTCTGAACTCTGCTTGTAAAGTTGTTTCTCATTGAAAATCCTAACATAACGTTCGCTACCCCTTTGTTTTTCTGTTTAGAATATAATTGCTAACATCTCCCTAATCAAGTTTCATTATCGTATTCAAATAATAAAATGTTCAATTCTTCTTACGATTTAAAGCAATATTATATCCCTTTAACTTTTTTATTAAATTATGGTGCCTTCATTTCATTCTAATTGTGAAATAAAAATAAAAATATTTGCTTATTCCAGTATAGAGAAAAACAATTTTCAAATGGTGATTTTAATAACGGAACTCCAATTTAATTTTTGTTGATTTAGGTGGGATAAACAGTTATGTTAATTATTGAAACAGGAAACTATAAAATTTATTGGAGTTTAAATAAGCAGAAAGAAGGTTTCCTATGAAAGAGCATCTTGTTGGCATTGGTATCATCATAAGTATCTCCCTCCTTTTCTCCGGATGTTATACGCAGCTTAACTTGGTTGATAAAACTGAACGGTATAATTCATACTATTATGAAGAAGACACGGGAGATTCTGTGTATTCTGACCAATATTATGCAGACGATTATTACTACGATCCTTTTTGTTACGACCCCTACTATAATTTTTATTTAGGCTGGAATTCCTGGTGGCTTTCCCCTCGATGGGGCTTGTATGTTGGCTTTTACCCGGGGTATTATCCATGGCGAAATTATTATGATCCTTATGCCTACTGGTGGTATAACGACTATTATTATCCATACTATTGGTATGGAGCAGGATACGGATATGCATACCATCGCAATTATGGCAGGCGGTCGTTTAATAGGCGCTCGCCTTATCACAGATCAGATGACAGGAAAGCATTGCGTACGCCGAACCAGAGAATTTTAACCCAATCAAGAATACCAATAACCAGCGGAAGAAAAGCGGCAATCGATTCCAGGCGGGGAAATGATCGCCCGGCGTATCGGAACCGAACGACAATGCAGAGATCGCCAAGACAGAGAGTGGTTAGAAGAAGTTCATCTGGCAGGCAGGCGTCTTATTCCGGTCGTTCAACCAGAAGTTCGAGTGGGTCATATCGAGGTCGTTCAGGCAGTGGGAGTTCACGCTCATCGGGATCCGGTGGAAGTAGAAGTTCTTCTTCCTCAAGCGGTCGTTCCAGAAGATAAATATTGAATCAAATCGATTTTGAAGTTCCGCCTTTAAAGCCGGCTGCTAATTTCTTTCTGGCTATGTTGCCTTTAGAGAAAACGCTTGTAACTAAATTTCAAAAAATAAAAATTTTTCTTGGAATCGGGGACAACTAAGCATACATTTTGCGCCGCTCAAGTGATAATTTTATTATTTTTTATTTATTTTGGCTCTTGACATAACATTGAAATTTTGTTAATATCTTAATCCCCCAAAAGGGGATAATTTTGATCTTTGAAACACGAGCTTCCTACAGGCTAGAAGTTTCTAGTGAGTAGGGGGAGGATAGTGAGTAAACCCAAAATGCGAAGACAATGATTCTTTGACAACGGAGAGTTTGATCCTGGCTCAGGACGAACGCTGGCGGCGTGCCTAACACATGCAAGTCAAGGAGAAAATCTGACTTCGGTTGGATGAGTAAACTGGCGGATGGGTGAGTAACGCGTAGGTAACCTGCCTCTATGACTGGGATAACATCGCGAAAGCGGTGCTAATACTGGATGTGATTTCGTTTGCGCATGCAAGTGAAATTAAAGCTGGTTCTGCTAGCACATAGAGATGGACCTGCGTTCCATTAGCTAGTTGGTAAGGTAACGGCTTACCAAGGCGACGATGGGTAGCTGGTCTGAGAGGATGATCAGCCACACTGGGACTGAGATACGGCCCAGACTCCTACGGGAGGCAGCAGTGGGGAATATTGCGCAATGCCCGCAAGGGTGACGCAGCGACGCCGCGTGGGTGACGAAGCTCTAAGGAGTGTAAAGCCCTGTCAGAGGGGAAGAATGACTCGGTTTCGAAAGGGATCGGGTTTGACGGTACCCTCAGAGGAAGCTCCGGCTAACTCCGTGCCAGCAGCCGCGGTAATACGGGGGGAGCTAGCGTTGTCCGGAATCACTGGGCGTAAAGGGCGTGTAGGCGGGCTGGAAAGTCAGGTGTGAAATACTATGGCTCAACCATGGAGTGTCATCTGAAACTACCAGTCTTGAGTTCAGGAGAGGGTGGTGGAATTCCCGGTGTAGCGGTGAAATGCGTAGATATCGGGAGGAATACCGGAGGCGAAGGCGGCCACCTGGACTGACACTGACGCTGAGGCGCGAAAGCGTGGGCAGCAAACAGGATTAGATACCCTGGTAGTCCACGCTGTAAACGATGGGCACTAGATGTCGGTCCCGACTCAGTCGGGATCGGTGTCGCAGCTAACGCATTAAGTGCCCCGCCTGGGGAGTACGCTCGCAAGGGTGAAACTCAAAGGAATTGACGGGGGCCCGCACAAGCGGTGGAGCATGTGGTTTAATTCGATGCAACGCGAAGAACCTTACCGGGGCTTGAACTGCAGGGTAAACCTGCTGAGAGGCGGGCTGTTCTTCGGAACGACCCTGTAGAGGTGCTGCATGGCTGTCGTCAGCTCGTGTCGTGAGATGTTGGGTTAAGTCCCGCAACGAGCGCAACCCTTGCCCTTAGTTGCCAGCACGTTATGGTGGGCACTCTAAGGGGACTGCCGGCGATAAGCTGGAGGAAGGTGGGGATGACGTCAAGTCCTCATGGCCCTTACGTCCCGGGCTACACACGTGCTACAATGACCGGTACAGCGGGTTGCAAAGCCGCGAGGTGGAGCCAATCCCTGAAAACCGGCCTCAGTTCGGATTGCAGTCTGCAACTCGACTGCATGAAGGCGGAATCGCTAGTAATCGCAGATCAGCACGCTGCGGTGAATACGTTCCCGGGCCTTGTACACACCGCCCGTCACGCCATGGAAGTCGGCAGTACCCGAAGTCGGTTTCCTTATCCCGCAAGGGAGGGAGCCGCCGAAGGTAAGGCTGATAACTGGGGCGAAGTCGTAACAAGGTAGCCGTACCGGAAGGTGCGGCTGGATCACCTCCTTTCTAAGGTGAAATAGCTATCCTCCCCCTTTACTCACTTATTTTTTGCCTAAATTCGAGGGGCTCGTAGCTCAGTTGGTTAGAGCGTACGCCTGATAAGCGTAAGGTCGGTGGTTCAAATCCACCCGAGCCCACTTTCAAGAGGCAAGGATCGAGGGTCAGGGGATGAATGGAAAATGTGGAAGGATATCTTTTGTGAATTCGCTTTGTCCCTTGAATCTTGACCCTTGCCCCTTGAATTTGGGGCTATAGCTCAACTGGGAGAGCGCCGCCCTTGCACGGCGGAGGTTTGCGGTTCGAGTCCGCATAGCTCCACAACCACGCAATGGTCTTTGACATAAAAGGAGACATATTTGTAAGAGTTTACAGATAGTCTGCCGTATCAAGAAAAAAATGTAGGTTAAGATGCTAAGGGCGAATGGTGGATGCCTTGGCACAGAGAAGCGATGAAGGACGCGGCTAGCTGCGACAAGCCACGGGAAGGTGCCAGCGACCATAGATCCGTGGATTTCCGAATAGGGCAACCTGGCTTCGGTAATACGAAGTCATCCCGATTTATCGGGAAGCGAACCCGGGGAAGTGAAACATCTAAGTACCCGGAGGAAGAGAAAGAGAAATCGATTTCCTCAGTAGCGGCGAGCGAAAGGGAAACAGCCTAAACCTGTCTGCATGTATAAGACCACAATCGTTGTGCAGCAGGGGTAGTGGGATCCTAATGGGATGTGTTGTGGAACATCCGAAGAGTCAAAAAATCTGTTGATAGCCGAATCATCCTGGAAAGGTGAACCATAGTTGGTGATAGTCCGGTAGGCGAAATTAACAGATCTCTTCCGTTAGGACTCCCGAGTACTGCGGGGCACGTGGAATCCTGTAGGAATCTGCCCGGACCACCGGGCAAGGCTAAATATGACTCTGTGACCGATAGTGAACTAGTACCGTGAGGGAAAGGTGAAAAGTACCCCGTGAGGGGAGTGAAATAGTACCTGAAACCATTTGCCCACAACCAGTCGGAGTTTTGATTTTTAGCTTGCTAAAAATTGAGATGACGGCGTGCCTTTTGCATAATGAGCCAGCGAGTTGTGGTAGGTAGCGTAGGTTAATTCCTTAAGGGAAGGAGCCGTAGCGAAAGCGAGTCTTAATAGGGCGAATAAGTTACCTGCTGCAGACGCGAAGCCGGGTGATCTACCCATGGCCAGAATGAAGGTTCGGTAACACGGACTGGAGGTTCGAACCCACTGGTGTTGAAAAACCAGGGGATGAGTTGTGGGTAGGGGTGAAAGGCCAATCAAACCCGGAGATAGCTCGTACTCCCCGAAATAGTTTTAGGACTAGCCTCGAGTAAAAGTGTAGCGGAGGTAGAGCACTGATAGGGTAAGGGCCTGTTAAAGGTACCAATCCCTGTCAAACTCCGAATGCCGTTTACATGTTTCTCGGGAGTCAGGCCATGGGGGATAAGCCTCATGGCCACGAGGGAAACAACCCAGACCGTCAGCTAAGGTCCCCAAGTATAGGCTAAGTGATAAAGGAAGTGAAATGGCATAGACAGCCAAGAGGTTGGCTTAGAAGCAGCCACCCTTTAAAGAGTGCGTAATAGCTCACTGGTCAAGCCATTTCGCGCCGAAAATAGTCGGGACTAAGCCTGTCACCGAAGCTACGGATTCTACGCCTTTGGCGTAGAGTGGTAGGGGAGCATTCTGCTAACCTGCGAAGGTAAGTCGTGAGGCTTGCTGGAGGAGGCAGAAGAGAGGATGCTGGCATAAGTAGCGATAAATACCGTGAGAATCGGTATCACCGAAAGTCCAAGGTTTCCTGAGTAAAGTTCGTCTGCTCAGGGTTAGTCGGGACCTAAGGCGAGGCCGCAAGGCGTAGCCGATGGAAAACGGGTTAAATATTCCCGTACCACCTATACTGGTGTTTGAGCCTGAGGGGTGACGCAGGAGTGAAGATCAGCCCCATATTGGATTATGGGGTTTAAGCATGTAGGTGGGGCAGGTAGGCAAATCCGCCTGTCCATAACACCGAGGTGCGAACAGGAGTCCCCTAGGGACATAAACTGATCATAATCACACTGCCAGGAAAAACCTCGTAGGTGAATCAGTTGGGTGCCCGTACCGTAAACCGACACAGGTAGACGAGGAGAGAATCCTAAGGTGCGCGAGTGAGCTCTTGTTAAGGAACTCGGCAAATTAACCTCGTAACTTCGGGAAAAGAGGTGCCCTAAGTAGGTGAAGGTCTTCGCGACCGGAGCTGAACAGGGTTGCAGTTAACCGGCCCAAGCGACTGTTTACTAAAAACATAGGACTCTGCAAACTCGTAAGAGGAAGTATAGGGTCTGACACCTGCCCGGTGCCGGAAGGTTAAGGGGATTTGTTATCCCGATTCGTCGGGAAAAGCATTGAACCGAAGCCCCGGTAAACGGCGGCCGTAACTATAACGGTCCTAAGGTAGCGAAATTCCTTGTCGGGTAAGTTCCGACCTGCACGAATGGTGTAACG
>Ga0307423_1001729_pt1 | contig 12858 bp, 14 predicted proteins | sample SalMarWE160310MG_FD_202154 | JGI IMG/M metagenome (GOLD analysis project Ga0307423, IMG submission 202154) | Salt marsh sediment microbial communities from the Plum Island Ecosystem LTER, Massachusetts, United States - WE1603-10 | ecosystem: Environmental > Aquatic > Marine > Intertidal zone >...
AGTCAGCTTCATCCGCTTCGTTTCCTCCACGAATGTGACTCAAGTTACGGGGCGCTGACTTCTACCCCGGTGGGACTGACTCCCACTGAGCAGACCAGCCTAAGCTGGACGCACTCCCAGGCGAATTGCTAATTATCACCTGAAAGCGACAACTTAGACAGACTTGTTCCTGGATGCATCCTTCCCTACCCTGCTCTGCCATGAGGGATCTGCTGGTATTTCTCGTACATCTATTGACCACGATCGCCAAACTCCTGGGGCCCAGCGGGGTAAGGGCTGTTGTCGCTGATAGCCTGCTCATGAAGCAGCAGCACCTGGTCATCAACCGCTCGCGGCAACGTGCGCCTATTCTCTCGGCACTCGATCGTGTTTTATTCGGCTTCTGGTCGCTATTTCTCGACCCACGCCGTATCCAGCGAGCTGCCGTGATTATCCGGCCATCGAAACTATTGTAATTCCATGACATCCTGATAAATTGCAAGTACCGGCTACTGCACTCATCAGGCAGAAAAGGTAAACCAGGTCCCAAGGGTCCATCCCCCGAACTCATCCAGGCGGTCATTGAACTAAAGCAACGCAATCCACGCTTTGGCTGTCTTAGAATTGTTCAGCAAATCAATAAAGCATTTGGCATGGATATTAACAAGGATCTGGTCCGGCGTGGATAGTTCCTCCGGTTTAGTGGACACCCTGAACTAACCATTCAGGAGTGCAGAAGATGCCAAAGCCAGGCCCTAGAACTACGTATAAATACAGTGAAGAATTCAAGGCGACAGCCGTACGATTAAGTGATTTGCCGGGTGTGGCGATTCAGGATGTCGCCGAATCGCTTTACATCCATCCTTTTATGTTGTCTCGTTGGCGCAAGCAGATGCGTGAGGGCGGGATCATGAGCAAAGGGGTAGAGGTCGACAAGGAAGTAGCCGCGGAGCGGCGCGAACTGCGGCGTGTGAAGAAGGCGTATGAGCGCCTGAAGATAGAGCATGCCCTTTTAAAAAAAGCCGTCGAGTACACTTCCAAAGCAAAAGCGAGATCTTTGCCTTCATCGACTTCAACAAAGAAGACTTCCCGGTGAAGACGATGTGCGCACTTTACGGTGTCAGCAGCAACGGTTACTACGCCTGGCGGGATCGGCCACCCAGTCGTCGTGCGGAGGAGGATGAACAGTTCATTGGATTGATCCGTGACGCGCATGCAGCAAGCCGGGAAACCTATGGCAGTCCGCGCGTGCACCAGGCGTTACTGCGTTCCGGTGAAGCCATCGGCAAGCGTCGAGTTGAACGATTGATGCGGGAAAATGGGATCAGAGCGTGTTCAGCGAAGCTGTATCGGCGTGTGCCGGGCATCGGCCGGTTCTTTGGCAGCGTGGGTAACCAGGTCTGCGACCGAGCCATCACGCGAACTGACGAGGTCTGGGTGGGTGATGTCATTTATCTGAAGGTCTGTGGTGAATGGCGCTATCTGGCCACCGTCATGGATCGGCACTCGCGCCGGCTGCTGGGATGGGCCTTGGGGCTGGAGAAAACCACGAACCTGACCCGGCGTGCTTTATTGCATGCCTTCCGGGTGAGGAAGCCCGACGCAGGCACACTCTTCCATAGTGATCGTGGTTCTGAGTATCTGGCGCACGATTTCAGGAAAATGCTGGATAACGCGGCACTGGTCCAGAGTGTAAACAGGCGGCGTCGCATGACGGATAATGCGCACATGGAATCCTGGAACAAATCCATGAAGTCAGATATGTATCACCGGCAGACATTTGAAAGTGATTACCAGCTCCGGTCTGCGATCCGGAGCTATGTCGACTTTTACAACAACGAGCGGCTACACTCATCGCTCGGATATCAAACCCCAATCGAGTTCGAGAACCAGTGCAACTAACATTTGGGTGTCCACTTTTTCGAAGGAACTCTCGCCTGACACACCCACCCGAATCGCACTCGTACTGCTATCCAGGCTATTTAACTGGCGGGATGCGCTGGTTATTGTCCAGCCCCAAACATTAGTCCGATGGCACCGTCAGGGTTTTCGCCTGTTCTGGCGCTGGAAGTCAAGGCCGGGTCGACCGCCAATACCCGTTGAACTCAGGCAACTGATCCGCGAAATGGCTATGAGTAATTCGTCCTGGGGCGAGGAGCGCATTGCCAATGAATTGCTGCTCAAGCTGGGCATCTGCGTATCGCCGCGCACCGTACGAAAATATATGCCTAAACACCCACGCGGATATCCGCGCGAGGATCAACGCTGGTCGACCTTTGTTCGTAACCATGCCTCAGCCATACTGGCCTGTGACTTCTGTGTCGTCGTTACCGCAACGTTTCGTCTGCTTTACGTCTTTATAGTCATCGAACATCAGACTCGGCGGATTGTACATTGCAATGTAACAGCCAGCCCTACGGCTGCTTGGACACTACAGCAACTGCGGGGAACCATCACATCAGACCATGGCTACTGTTTTCTCATCCATGATCGTGATGGCATTTTCTCGCCTCACCTTGACCAATCGATTTCGCACATGGGGCTACGTGTATTGAGGACGCCACCTCGAAGCCCCAAAGCTGACAGCCTCTGTGAACGCGTGATCGGCTCACTCCGCCGAGAATGCCTTGACTACTTTATCCCGTTAACAGAATCCCACCTGCGTTGCATCACTACAAACTGGGTGACGCATTACAACCAAGGTCGGCCCCATTCCAGTATCGGCCCAGGCATACCGGACCCACCATCTGACCCCCCTGCCTCGCCACAATTACATCGACATCGTATCCCGGATCATCTCAACGTGGTGGTCCACCCTATCCTGGGTGGATTACATCATGAATACGGACTGCTGCCGAAAGCAGCATGAATATTTGCGGAGCACAGCCGGATGTCACGCTATTGTCTGATGAACTCAACACCGAGCTTAAGCTTCCACACCCCGGAACAATTGAAAGTTGAAAATATATGTTTTATACATGTATTCTTATCTTTTAAATACTAGTTTACACATACTATAGATGATAACTGCAGCGCAAATGCGGGCTGCCCGCGCCCTGCTCGGGATGGATCAGCGTCGCCTGGCTGATGCCGCTGGCGTTTCCTTGCCAACCATTCGGCGGATGGAGGCCAGTAACGGGCAGGTACGCGGTAATGTGGACACCCTGGTCAAGGTCGTTGATTCCCTGGAGCGAGCGGGTGTTGAATTGATCGCCGAGGGTGTGGTGAGCACAAGCGGCGGTCGTGGGGTTCGGCTCAAAGTAAATTCCCTGTCCGGCACGGAAGAGGACTGAGAAATGCCTACGGCATTGTCGTGTGCGGGATTTGCGATAGGGCTGGCTTTGTTGTCCGCTGTTGTGTCGCTTTTCTCGGCACGCATGCCCCGCCTATTGCGGGTGCTGGCGACGCCGCTGTTCAGCCTGGCAGGACTGGCGGCGCTGACGGCCGGTTTGATTGCACTCGTTAATGGCGACGTGGCGACTGCAGAATTGCCACTCGGTCTGCCGTGGCTACCGTGGCAGGTTCGCCTGGATGCCCTGTCCGGCTTTTTTCTCAGCGTGATCGGTGTGGTCAGTTTTGCCGTGGGCATCTATGCACTGGGTTACGTGCGCGGTTTCGAGCATGGCCGTGATTCGCTGCCGGCGCTGGGCGGTTTCACCGGCCTGTTCCTCACCGGCATGCTGCTGGTAGTGCTGGCGGACGATGCCTTCCTGTTCATGGTGGCGTGGGAGCTGATGTCACTGTCGAGCTACTTTCTGGTCGCTTTTCACCATGATCATCCCGCCAATCGCCGCGCTGCGTTTCTTTATCTGCTCATGGCTCACATTGGCGGTCTGGCTATCCTGCTTGGTTTCGGTGTGCTGGCATCGTTCGGTGACGGTTTCGCGTTCGATGCGATACGCGCAGCGGAACTATCGCCCGGCTGGGCCAGCGTGGCGTTCGCGCTGGCATTCTTCGGTTTCGGCCTGAAGGCCGGCCTGGTGCCCCTGCATGCCTGGCTACCGGAAGCCCATCCCGCGGCGCCCTCGCATATCTCGGCACTGATGTCCGGCGTCATGCTGAAAGTGGCGGTATACGGATTTATTCGCGTGGTGTTCGACCTGGTGGGCCAGTACCACTGGCATTGGGGGGTGGCAGTGCTTGCCATCGGCAGCCTCTCGGCACTGCTGGGAGTGCTGTACGCCCTGATGCAGCACGACCTGAAACGGCTGCTGGCGTATTCATCGGTGGAAAATATCGGCATTATATTTATAGGATTGGGCCTGGCACTGCTGTTCATGGCGACAGGCAATGAGGTGCTGGGTGCAGTCGCCTTTGTTGCCGCCCTGTATCACTCCCTCAACCATGCCCTGTTCAAGGGGGTGCTGTTTATGGGCGCCGGCACCATCCTGCACGCTACCAATGAACACGACCTGGAAAAGATGGGAGGCCTGCTGCGGCGCATGCCATGGACCGGGCTCTTCTTCCTCGTCGGTTGTATCGCCATCTCCGGCCTGCCGCCGTTCAACGGCTTCGTTTCCGAATGGCTGACTTTCCAGGCGGCACTGCAGGCCTGGCAACTGGAGAGCGGGGTGTTGCGCAGCCTGGTCGCCATCGCGGCCGCGATGCTGGCGCTCACCGGGGCACTGGCAGCGGCATGTTTCGTCAGGGTCTACGGCGTGGCTTTCCTGGGGCAGGCACGCAGCCGACCCGTGCGCCGCGCCCGTCCGGCGCCGCTCAGCATGCGCGTGGGACAGGGCCTGCTGGCGCTGCTATGTCTACTGCTCGGTGTGCTGCCGACCACCTTCATTGGCATGCTGAATGCGGTGCCGCAACAGGTGCTGGGACACGGCCTGTCACAGACGACGGCGCACGGCTGGCTGTGGCTGACGCCGATATCGCCGCGCGTCGCCAGTTACAGCGCACCGCTGGTCGCCGTCGCGCTGTTCGTTACCCTTGCGCTGGGGCTGTGGCTGCTGGGACGCGGGATCCGGCGTGTGCGCCGGTGTGATGCCTGGGACTGTGGCTTCGCACCACCCAACCCCGCCATGCAATACACGGCGACCGCCTTCGCCCAGCCGATACGGCGCGTGTTCGGGCTGTTGTTTCACATCGATGAAAGTGTCGAATGGCAACCGGACGGGCAGCGGCGTCACCGCCTGCAGGTGAGTGACCGGGCCTGGGAACTGTTCTACCTGCCCGTCATGCGGGTGGTGGAAAACGCTGCACGCCAGGTGACCCGGCTGCAGTCGGGCAGCGTGCGCGTCTACCTGGGGTGGTCCCTGGCCACCTTGCTGGTATTGCTATGGATCATCGCATGACCCTGGCGGCCTGGGGACTGGCCCTGCTGCAGGCGCTGCTGTATGTCGCGCTGGCGCCCCTGCTGGCGGGCTGGATTCGCAAGGTCAAGGCCCGTCTGCAGAATCGCCGTGGCGCCCGAATCTGGCAACCCTACCGCGACATCTACAAGCTGTTCGGCAAGGAAGCGCGCATGGCGCACACTGCCTCGCTGCTGTTTCGTGCTGCACCCTACATCGTGTTTACCGCCACCTGGCTGGCCGCTGCCGCGGTGCCGTTGATCGCGACCGGCCTGCCGACTGCCGCCATTGCCGATGTCATTGTGATCGCCGGTCTGCTTGCCCTGGCGCGCTTCTTCCTGGCGCTGGCCGGAATGGACGTAGGCACCGCCTTCGGCGGCATGGGCGCGTCGCGCGAAATGCTGGTTTCGGCGCTGGCCGAGCCGGCCATGCTGATGGCGGTATTCACCCTCGCCATGACCGCGCACAGTACCAACCTGGTCAGCGTGGTCGATCACCAGCTGGCCAGCGTCGACTTGCTGCGGCCGTCCTACCTGTTTGCCCTGGCGGGTCTTGTGCTGGTGGCGATTGCCGAGTCCGGGCGCATTCCGGTGGACAATCCCGAGACCCACCTGGAGCTGACCATGATCCACGAGGCCATGATCCTGGAATATTCCGGGCGTCACCTGGCCCTTATGGAGTGGGCGGCACAATTGAAGCTGCTGCTCTACGGCACGCTGTTGGCCAATGTCTTTTTCCCCTGGGGTATCGCACAGGCCGCCGACGTTGGGGCGCTGGTACTCGGCCTGGCTGTGGTCATTGCCAAGCTGGCGCTGCTCGGCGCCGCGCTCGCCGTGAGCGAGACCGTGTTGGCGAAGATGCGGGTATTTCGCGTGCCGGCGTTCCTGAACCTGGCCCTGCTGCTGGCCCTGCTCGGGCTGCTCAGCCACGTGATCCTGGAGGTCGGGGTATGAGCATGGAACAGCTGCCGCTGCTGCAACAGCTGATGGTGGTGCTGGCGGCGATGGTGCTGTTCACCTCCTTCGTGCTGCTGGAACAGGCGCGCCTGGTCGCGGCTATCCACGCCTTTGCCTGGCAGGGCCTGCTGGTCGCGATGGTGACGGTGATTGTCGCGGCCAGTACTGAACATGCCCACCTGTTCTTTTCCGCCGCACTCACGCTGGGGCTGAAGGCCATGCTCATTCCCTGGATGCTGCACCGGCTGGTGCGCCGGCTGGTACTGGATCGCCACAGCGAGCCGCTGCGCCGGCCGGCCCTGGTTACCATGGCGGCGCTGGCGCTGGTGATCTTCAGCTACTGGCTGGTGCTGCCCATCGTGCAGCAGGAATTGATCTTCACCCGCAACATCGTTGCCGTGAGTCTGGCCGTGGTACTGGTCGGCCTGCTGATGATGGTGATCCGGACCCAGGCTGTGGCGCAGGTGCTGGGTTTCATGTCCATGGAGAACGGCCTGTTTCTGGCGGCGGTCTCCGCCACCGGCGGCATGCCGCTGATGGTCGAGCTGGGCGTGGCCTTCGACGTGCTGGTGGCCATGGTGCTGTTCGGCGTGTTCTTCTTCCAGATCCGCGCGAGCATCGATTCGCTGGACGTGGACCGGATGAACCGGCTGACCGAACGGGTGGACGAGCAATGATCCAGGCGGTCACTGTCACGGTGTTCATGCCACTGGCCGGTGCACTGCTGCTTGTGGGGGTGCGGCGTCTGGGCTGGGCCGGCTGGCTCAACGTGCTGGTCTGCACCGCCACCTTCGCTGCGGCGCTGGTGCTGGCCGTCGAGGTGGCGCGTCTCGGGGTAGTGACGGCTACAGGCAGCCTTCGGGTCGATGCGTTCAATGTCTACCTGCTGGTGCTGACCGCCTTTATCGGGATGACCACGTCGATCTTTTCCCGGCCCTACATGCAATACGTGTGCGTATCCGGCAAGACCAACGAACGCGGCATGCACCTCTACCACGTCATGTTCCAGGTCTTCATGTTTACCATGATGCTGGCGCTGGCGACGGACAACCTGGGCGTGTTGTGGGTGGCGGTGGAAGGCGCCACGCTGGCCACGGTACTGCTGGTGTCGCTGTATCGCACGCCGGAGGCGATCGAGGCGGCCTGGAAGTATTTTATCCTCTGCGGCGTGGGCATCGCGCTGGCCCTGTTCGGTACCGTGCTGCTGTATTTCGCCGCCCAGCACGTAATCGACGATCCTGCGGCGGGGCTGAGCTGGAGCACACTGCACGGCATGGCGCCACAACTGCAGCCCGCGATCATGAGTCTGGCCTTCGTGTTCCTGCTGATCGGCTACGGCACCAAGGTGGGACTGGTACCCATGCATCAATGGTTGCCCGACGCGCACTCGGAGGGTCCGACCCCCATGTCCGCAGTGCTCTCGGGTCTGTTGCTCAACGTGGCCCTGTACGCTGTCGTCAGGCTGAAGATGCTGGTGGACGGCTCGCTGGCGGGCACCGGTTCGGATCGGCTGGCCGGTTACCTGCTCATGGGATTCGGGCTGCTGTCATTCATGGTGGCGGGGCTGTTCCTGCACCGCCAGCGCGACATCAAACGCATGTTCAGCTATTCCTCCATCGAGCACATGGGGTTGATGACGTTTGCCTTCGGACTGGGCGGGCCGCTGGCCACCTTTGGTGCACTGCTCCATATGCTGGCGCACTCGCTGACCAAGTCGGCCATCTTCATCACCGTCGGTCATGCTACGCATATCGCCGGCACCCAGTCCATTGACCATATCCGCGGATTGATCCGTACCCAGCCGGCCGTGGGCTGGGGACTGTTGATCGGCGTGGCCGCCATCGCCGGTTTCCCGCCCTTCGGTGTATTCACCAGCGAGTTCCTGCTGCTGAGTGCGACCATGCAGTCGCAGCCCTGGTTTACCGTGGCGCTGCTGCTGGGACTGGTGGTGGCCTTTGCCGGCCTGTTCCGGCACCTGCAGCCCATGGTGTACGGCCCTGTGCCGGAGGGACAGCAGCCGGTACGTGCCAACATGATCCCGGTGATGGTCCACCTGGGGCTGGTGTTGTGGCTGGGCATTGCCATACCCGCCTTCCTGGCCCGCTGGCTGGACCGTGCCACCGACCTGATTACGGGGATGCACCTGATATGAACCGCATTGACTGGTTGTCCGGGTACCTGGCCCGCCTGCAGGACGAGCATGCGGTGGTACGCCACGACAATGCACAGTGTCTGGCGCCGGCGCAAATTCTTGAACTGGATCCCGAAGACTGGGGCAGCGCGGCACGCATGGCAGCGAGTGTCGGCTGCCGCTGGGCCGGAGTGTGGGGTGATCAGACGGATGAACACATCGTTGTCCGTGCCTGTCTGGAATACCAGGGCGATTACCTGGTGCTGGTCACGGAAGTGTCCCTGGCCAACCCGGTGCTGGCCTCCCACACCCCCCACTATCCGGGCGCAAACCGTATGGAGCGGCACCTGCAGGACATGTACGGCATTGCCCTGCTCGATCATCCGGACAGTCGGCGCTGGACCCGCCACCGTGCATGGCCGGAACACGTATTCCCGCTGCGCAACGATTTTCCTGTGAGCGGGCATGGGCCTGGACGCGCGCGAGCGGACAGTGATTATCCCTTCGAGACCGTGCTTGGCAGCGGGGTGTACCAGATCCCTGTTGGGCCGGTGCATGCTGGCATTATCGAGCCCGGCCACTTCCGTTTCCACGCTGTTGGCGAGGATGTACTGCTACTGGAGGAACGGCTCGGGTATGTGCACAAGGGCATCGAAAAGATCGCCGTCGGGCGTGACCCGGCGGGACTTGCGCGCCTGGCGGCGCGTGTCTCCGGCGACTCGACTGTGGCGCACACCTGGGCTGCCTGCATGGCCATGGAGCGTGCCGCCGGTGTGGAAGTGCCGCCAAGAGCCCTGGCGATACGGGCCATCCTTGCCGAGCGCGAACGCATCGCCAATCACCTCGGTGACATTGGCGCTATCTGCAATGACGTGGGTTTCGCATTCGCGCACATGCAGTTCAGCCGCCTTCGCGAGGACTGGCAGCGCGCCAACCAATCCGTGTTCGGCCACCGTCTGCTCATGGACTCTATCGTACCCGGCGGAGTATTTCGCAACCTGACTTTTCAGTGCACGAAGATACTGCAGCCGCAACACGCCGCCCTCTCGCAGGAACTGGATAGTCTGCTGAGCATCCTCGACGACCATCCCTCGCTGGAGGATCGCCTGGTAAATACCGGTATCTTTTCCTGTGAAGCTGCACAGCGACTGGGTACGCTCGGTTATGTGGGCAAGGCCAGCGGTATAGACTATGATCTGCGGCGCGACAATGGTTATGCCCCCTATGATCGATTGCAGGTAGAGTCGCCCTGCCTGACGGCCGGGGACGTGGCCGCACGAATGCAAATACGCGCGGACGAAATCCGTCACTCGCTGCAATTACTGGACGCTCTGCTGAAGCGATTACCGGAAGGTCCGGTGTCAGTTCCCTGGCCGGACAATGCTGCCAACGGAGAAGGTCTTGGCCTGGTAGAAGGCTGGCGCGGCGAGATTCTGAGCTATGTACGCCTTGGTGCGGACGGGCGAGTGACGCGCTTTTTTCCACGCGACCCGAGCTGGTTTTCCTGGCTGGCGTTAGAGCGGCTCATCCAAGGCAACATCGTACCCGATTTCCCTGTGTGCAATAAGTCCGTTAACGCCTCCTATTCCGGACACGACTTGTAGGGCAACGCCATGCTGAGAATTCTCAACAAAATCCGGCATACCGGCATCATCACCGAACGTGCTCCACGCGATGCTGAATTAGAGGCCTTGGGTAAACAGGTCAAGCGCCAGATCGATCGACGCATTGGCGGCAGTCTTGCCATTCGCCAGGTAGACGCCGGCTCCTGCAACGGTTGCGAATTGGAGATCCATGCGCTCAACAATTCCTACCATGATATCGATCGCTTCGGTGTGCATTTCGTCGCTTCACCGCGTCACGCCGACATCCTACTGGTGACAGGTCCGGTCTCGCGCCACATGGAACACGCGTTGCGCCGCACCTGGCTGGCCACGCCCGCACCGAAGTTCGTCATCGCCGCCGGTAGCTGCGCCTGCGACGGCGGCGAATTCGGGGTGTCCTATGCGAGTTGCGGCGCGGTGGAAAACGTCATCCCGGTTGACATAAAGATTCCCGGTTGCCCTCCTTCTCCGCTTGACCTGCTCAAGGGTATTCTCGGGGCACTACGAAACGGCAGCGGCTGAAGATATTGGTCAGTATCACATCGTACGCCCGGAAAAGATCCATAACATTCTGGCTATCAATCGAGGCAGCCAAAACAAACGGACTCAAACACTATGCATCTTCATTATCTGTTCACGGTAAAAACGCTGGCGTGTGCCAACATGAAACCCATCGCAAATCAGTCTTCCTTTTATCCGTCATTGAAAGAGGCTTTGGACAATGCGCTACAGCCAAAATAGAATTACAGTTAGCGGCAAACCAGTGCAAGGCGAAAGCACGTGAAACTGTCGAGAGCACGCCAGCAATCTGTGGCAAAAAATCTCATCGAAGCAGAGTTGATGCGTAACCCATCCAATAAATCAGAATGGTTCATCATGCTGCGTAAGCAAACCGGCAAGAGCTTCATGCTGGCCAGCGATGATGATTCACCAATTGTATCCAGCGACATGGAGCAGCTTTTTTCGATAGTGAAAATTCTGGGCTTCAGGAAAGTGATTGTTCACATATAGCGCAAAGTCAGCCCTTGCCAGCTGCTAAACCAGCACTTGTCGCATTCTCAAATCCGGAATGGCGACAGAAAAGTTACTTGGGAATTGAATTATCAGATGCATTACTCTTCTCTTCCATGAAGGATCTGCTGATACTCCTCGTACATCTATTAACCACGATTGCCAAACTCCTCGGCCCCGGCGGTGCAAAGGCCATCGTCGCTGGCAGCTTGCTGATGAAACAGCAGCCCCTGGTTATTAATCGCTGTCGGCCCTCGACAGATTCCTGTTAGCTTTCTGGTCACTATTCCTCAATCCACGCCCCCTCAGGCGGGCTGCCATCATTATCCGGCCATCGACGCAGTTGAAATCCCATGCCCTGCTCATACAGTGTGTTCTCGCCGCACATTACCGGCCAGAACCCAGAGATGGCGGACCGTCGTGGCTGACCTTCATAGGGTTTGCTAAGGATAGCCTCTGGAGCATTGATTTGTTCAGGTGCGAATCCATCCTACTGAAAAGCCACTGGGTACTCGTGGTCATGAACCAGTTCACGCGGTGCGTCATCGGCTTTGGCGTGCATGCTGGCAATGTGGACGATATTTCCTTGTGCCGGATGATCAACACTGCCATCTCAACCAAGAGTGCCTCAAAGTATCCCAGTTCAGACAACGATCCGCTATTCCTGTATTGCCAATGGCACGCGAACTTGAAGATTCTAGGTGCTGACGAGATCAAAACCGTTCCGTACACACCGCTGTCGCATCCCTTCGTCGAACAGTTGATTGGGTGTGGTCCGCAATAATAGGAATCCATTACTTCTATAGACGCGTCACCACCGAATCGCGCCAATATCCATTGTGTGGCAAGATATTGCCCGTAATGAATGATGTCAAAACGATAATCACGCTGCTTGGCGACCTGGCCACATTCCTCTGGCTCTTTCTACGTCCGCAGGGCGCACTCGCAGCCGAAAATCTCTTCCTGCGCAAACAACTGGCCATGTTCCAGGAGCGCAAGCTGAAGGCTCATCGGCCTGACACACCCACCCGAATCGCACTCGTACTGCTATCCAGGCTATTTAACTGGCGGGATGCGCTGGTTATTGTCCAGCCCCAAACATTAGTCCGATGGCACCGTCAGGGTTTTCGCCTGTTCTGGCGCTGGAAGTCAAGGCCGGGTCGACCGCCAATACCCGTTGAACTCAGGCAACTGATCCGCGAAATGGCTATGAGTAATTCGTCCTGGGGCGAGGAGCGCATTGCCAATGAATTGCTGCTCAAGCTGGGCATCTGCGTATCGCCGCGCACCGTACGAAAATATATGCCTAAACACCCACGCGGATATCCGCGCGAGGATCAACGCTGGTCGACCTTTGTTCGTAACCATGCCTCAGCCATACTGGCCTGTGACTTCTGTGTCGTCGTTACCGCAACGTTTCGTCTGCTTTACGTCTTTATAGTCATCGAACATCAGACTCGGCGGATTGTACATTGCAATGTAACAGCCAGCCCTACGGCTGCTTGGACACTACAGCAACTGCGGGGAACCATCACATCAGACCATGGCTACTGTTTTCTCATCCATGATCGTGATGGCATTTTCTCGCCTCACCTTGACCAATCGATTTCGCACATGGGGCTACGTGTATTGAGGACGCCACCTCGAAGCCCCAAAGCTGACAGCCTCTGTGAACGCGTGATCGGCTCACTCCGCCGAGAATGCCTTGACTACTTTATCCCGTTAACAGAATCCCACCTGCGTTGCATCACTACAAACTGGGTGACGCATTACAACCAAGGTCGGCCCCATTCCAGTATCGGCCCAGGCATACCGGACCCACCATCCGACCTCCCTGCCTCGCCACAATTACATCGACATCGTATCCCGGATCATCTCAA
>Ga0307423_1001730_pt1 | contig 12856 bp, 16 predicted proteins | sample SalMarWE160310MG_FD_202154 | JGI IMG/M metagenome (GOLD analysis project Ga0307423, IMG submission 202154) | Salt marsh sediment microbial communities from the Plum Island Ecosystem LTER, Massachusetts, United States - WE1603-10 | ecosystem: Environmental > Aquatic > Marine > Intertidal zone >...
ATCTTCTTCTAAATCTTTACCTAATGTCTCTTCACCATCTGTTAATTCTACAATTTTACTTGATGGAAGAACATCTTTAGATTTTGTTACACCTTTTTCCGCTATCGATTTAGCCATATCAGATTTGACAACAACATCTTCTACTCTCTTGGTAGGAACAGGTTTTTCATCTACATTTAAATTCTTAGGCTTTCCAGTCCTTCTAAGCAACCCGCGTCTTGACAATGATTTAAATTCAAATGTTGATTCATCCAAAACTTCAACTCTAGAATTAGGTCTAACAGATACAGACCTGCCTTTTTTAATCATAATAGGACGAACTACTTTTCCAGAATAATAATACCAACCCATTTTATCCTCCATTTCCTAAATTAATTCCAACAACAGGATCAATCATAGCAGGAGAGCAAACACCATCAAAAGTATCAATTTCTGCACGAACAACAAAAGACATCGTCCAATTAGCAGTTCTATCAGCAATATCAGCCAACTCAGAAGAATTAGAATAAGATAACTCTCCAGCATCATATTCTCTCACTTCTCCCAAACTGTCAACAACTTTAAAATTAAACCATGGTGCTCGCATACGTTTCATAACATAACCAACCATAATCTTAACTTCCTGCTTCCTTTCAGCATATATCTTAAGATCAAACGATATATCATAAGGATCTGGCCTAATTTGATCCTCATATTTACTATATCCAATTCCATATTCTGTATATACAGGAACTGCATCTTTTGCTGGTGCTCTCGCAACGGTACCAGCATACGGTTGCCTATCAAAAGCATCATTCATAGACGATGTTTCAAAAACAAAACTTGGCAAAATATAATCCTGAAATGGATCCTCTGGAGAGTCAAAAAAAACAGGTATCTTATTCTGAAATCTAGCAATATCACTGTTTATAGCTGGAATATCGACAACATATTGCGCCCTTTGACTGCCATCAATGGAATAATAGATAACCTCAGCACCAATTGTAAGCATACAACCTATATCAAAATCCCTAATATCTAAAGTGCCTATTATCGTCATAGCGCCACAAACGAACTCGAGTTCGCCTAATCCTTATCCTCGTCTCCTTCACCTTCTTCATCGCTACAACCATCGCATGTAATATCTATAATTCCATCCTCGGCTGCTTTATTTATGAAATCAACTGCATGCTCTAGTTCCCCTCTACTCCTATCTAATGCTCTTCGCAATAAATCATTCTCAACACCAGTCAAAGTATTATTCAAGTCATCAATTCTAGAAGAATCCTTTGAATCTTTATCCTTTTTCACATCATTCATCGTTAACCTTTCAACTTTCTATTTAATAAATGGTTCAATTTTTTTCTCAAAGTATTCAATGTTTTTAACAACGGACAAATTTATATTATCAACATTTTCAGGTAAATCAAATATATATTTATCGCCGCTTTGTAAATATTCACCTATTTTATTCATTGACTCAGCAGCATATTTTTTTGTTTTTTTAATTGCTGGCCTCCAATGAGATTCCTTTTTGTAACCATCAAAACCAAATTCCCTTCTAAGTACATTATAACCTATATCTTCATAAACTTTAAGACCTATTGCATTTAAATTTTCACCTATATTAACAATGGGTGAACCAGCATTCAACAATGCCCTCTCTATCTCATCACTTTTACTTAGAATTCTATTTTGAATATCAAACAACTCATCTCTTCTAGCTAATCTTGATACTATCTTAGCATCAGCCAATGTTATCTTGAAAGGAATCATGTTTGATGGCCATGGACCATACCTGTTAAGAATTTTTACCCACTTAGGAGATCCAGCATGCGCCATAAAATACAAAACCGTTTTAGATGAATATTCTTCATTTATTTCAGCCAAACTACTATCCAAATAAATAGCAACGTGATCATTATCTATATTTTCAGACAATATACCTATCCTTAAATCATCAGCATATTTTTTATTTCTACCATTAACACTAATTGATACCCCAGCCTTTTTAATTTCATTTAATAGAAAATTAGCGACATCTAATAAATAGAAATTCATCGCATCTTTTATTCTATTATTTAAGTTTTTACTAAAACTATCTATAGAAGCGATAGCTTTCTTACTCGGAGATATTCCCAACGAAATTGTTCCATTGTTTTTACTATTCAACTTTAATCTTCAATTCTAAAATTATATTTTTTTCTTTATATCACTCAAAGCATCCACAACATCATCTCCAGCTTTAACAAAAGCCTTTCTAGCTTTTTCCAACTTTGAATTATCTATATTCAGTCGATCAATACTTTTTGAAAACAAAAACAATTTAACTTCAATATCAGAAAGAAGTTTCATATCCTCTGATAATTCTTTCCAAATATTAGATACTTTTTCTTTACTTTCAAGTAACCCTTCAATTAGCTCTTTCATTTCCATTTTATTACATCCTTTATTTTTTATTTACCAATGAACTTGAATTCGTCTTAATATCTAATGATGGATTTGGAATAGGTATGTTTTCATTATAAAACATTTTTGTAGTTATTATAGTAGCTAATGCAATTCCAATTACAAAAACAATTATCATCCAAGGTAACATTTTAATTATAAACATTTTGGTTGGCATCTGTTTAATCATAGCGTCATCAACTGCCCTTTGAAGTCTTTCAGCATGTATATCTAAAACATTACTATCTTCATTTGTCTTAGACATTATCATATCTTTAAACGCGACCAACCTATTCAACTGACGCTTAATAATACCTATTTCAAGTTGTGCATTACAACCATATTGCTTCTTTTCGATATCCCTTATCCTAATATCATGATCATTTAATTTATTTCTATTATCATTAACTTTCTCGCTTTGAGATTCCAAGAAAGCTTTCGTTTCCCTGGCTATTATTTCTAACTTCCTTAGAGTTTCTTCCTGACGCTTATTAGCAGATGACAAATCCGCATATAGCGTCCCCAAGTACTTAATATCAAGATCATCATTTTTTCTCGACATCTCTTTGTATTCCATTTAAATTTTGGCTCAAAGACAGTGTAACACTAACCAAGCTTTCAAGCAACCTTCCAACTTCTTTTTGATTACGTGATGATTCACCTATATTTTCAACTATTCTCTCTTGACTCTCGTTTAATCTCTCCTGTAAAGAAATAAAACTAGATGGAACCATCCAAGCGTATTCACCGTCTTCATTCCTAACATCGTGCATTTTATATATCTTTACAGAAACCACAAGAGTTGCAATACAAATTGTAATCAATACAATCACGGACATAAATATCAATAATCCCAAAAAAGTTTCCATTTTACCCGCCTATTATTGGTCTGATATAAAATTTACCCATATTTCCAGATCCAGACCAAGAAGGAAATACGACTCTTGCTTGAAACCAATACTCTCCAGATTGATCAAAATCCCCATTCATTACTATATAACTAATATACCTAATATCACTTACCGTTCCAGACCATGTTTCTATATCACCATTTGGTTTTTCAACCACTATTGATACACTGGTAGCACCAGTCAAATCAGAACATGTATCTACTAATATTTCCGTTCCTATATCACCAACATAGTATTTGTCATCGTCTGAATCGCAAGATTGGCACAGATTAGATGAACCATTAGTTATTGGTGATAGATCACTATCTATACCTATCTTTGATATTAATCGCATGATCTCATGTGGACCAGAAACATACCCAAGTCCGTATCCTCTCGTTATTAATAGACCACTTCCAAGACCATTTGTTACAATAAAACTCAAACTGGAACCCTCTCGAATGGATTTTGCGTTGTTGGTTCACCATCCGCATCCAATAGAGAAAATGTCAACAATGGTGTTGTTCCATCAGAATCGTATATAATCATCTGATTATCTGATGTTATCTCCCACCTTCCTGATTCAACTTGTCTTAAAAATGTAATATCAGTCTGTAAACCAACAACTGATGATTGAACTGCTGTAACATCTGTCTGAACTGCTGTAACATCTGTCTGAACTGCTGTAACATCTGTCTGAACTGCTGTAACATCTGTCTGAATTGATGTAACATCTGTCTGAACTGCTGTAACATCTGTCTGAATTGATGTAACATCTGTCTGAACTGCTGTAACATCTGTCTGAATTGATGTAACATCAACTTGCATTGCTGTTATATCAGACTGAACATTAGAAATATCCCCCTGTATAACAGCCTGTGATACAGCAGCATCATTCATAACAAATAAATTTTCTGTAGCATATGTTACTGTTGCTACATTATCCGTTAATGAATACTCAATAAAATATTGACCAGCATCCAATGTAGTAGGTTCCCATTCATATGACCAATATGAACCAACAATATTCACAAGTGGAGTACTCACAAGTACATCTGTTTGAACGCCACTATCAACCGTATATACTCTAACTGTCCCAGAAACAATGTCAGAACTCAACTCACCTGTCTGTGTAACTGCTAATACCGGTAACACAACCTTGCTTTGATTTACAATGGCAATCATTCCAATTTATCTCCTTAACTGGCCGTATAAACAGCAACATTAAGCCAATTCTTGCCACCCTCACCGATGACACCAATTGCGGTTCCTGATTGTGTTCTAGTAAAGGTACCATATTCCTGACCATCTAATATGATTTGCCAACTTGTTCCAACCACTCTTAGAGCAACCGTATGATCCTGATCAACTGACCAAGACGCAGGAAATCCACCAGTTACTGTAATTGTTGATGTGGGTGCTCCACCAGCTTCAGCAGTATTACATATCAATGGATCATTTGGATCAGTAAGGAAAAAGAAACCACAACCATCAAAAGTAGAAGTATTTATATGCGTTGCTATACCCCAGAAGTTATCTGATAATCTACTATGTGGTATAGTCCAAATAACCTCGTGATTCGCAGGTAACGCACCACCTATCTCATTATACAATATTCCATATCCACCTGCATCACTCAGCAACGCATTAGAGGTTATTTGACCATCAGCACCATGACCAGCCCAATTGTTATCTAATACAGTTGTATCAGGACGATCAAATGTATCTTCCCATACAGCTGCGCTTGCTGCAGTTGTAAAATTCCACGTTGTATTATCTGATATTCCAGCATATGGATTTGAATCAATATCCTCAAATGCACCAGAATCTATATGAATATAATAACTAGTATCAATAGTAAGACTTGACGTAGGTGTAAACGTTATCACAGATGTACCAGAACCTGAAATATCCGAAGTCACATCAAATGATTGAACCAAAGCATCTAAACTATCATAGAGATCAATTGTTCCAGTTTGTGCAAATACATTCTCATTAAATGTAATACTAAAACTTGTATCTACAGCAACACCTGTTTCGTCATCATCTGGACTATATATTGTTACATACGGATCTGATGACTCAACATTAACTGTCCATCCTCTTCCCTCTAAGGATGAAACAGATGCAAATCCAGCAACAGATGGTACAGCATTTCCAACTAGATTCACTTCACCATTATTAGTTCCATACGCATCCAAAACCGACAAAATACCGTCAACTTGAGTCTCAGATAATGAATTATTCTGCATATATACATATAATAATAACGGATTACTTGATATATCAACAGTTGCCAATGAATTATTTGCTGCATTAATATACGTTACAAATCCACATGAAGAAATATCTAGTTCTGTATATGCATTGTCTTCAATAGATATGTTTCCAAGATCTGTACTATTAAAAACCAATGATCCAGACTGATTAGATTCGAACATTAAAAATTCATTTAAACTTGTAAATCTATCTACACTTGGAAGCTGATTCAAAGCAGGATTCTGATTGATACAAACGTGATCAAAATTTGGCCCTAACGAACCAAAATTAACATTTGTCATGCCATTGCTTCCAGCCCTAACATCCCTTAGGGCTGAACACCCACTTAAATCCAACGTCCCAACACTTGATCCTTCTAACGCCAACCTTAAAATAGATGTATTTTCCTGTAACTGTACCGTATCCAATGAAGCACACGATAAACTCTCAACATCCTGTAAAGCTGAAAACCCCCTAATATCCAAATCCGTAATTAAATTTCCAGTCAATGCTAATATCTCGAGATATGGAGAAACAACATTTAATCCACTAATATCTGTAATATTTTGTGGAGCCAATAAATCAATTGTTCCAGGTCCATCATCACCAGCATCATACCCTAAATTTAATTCTTTTAATGCTGACCAAGGTGTAACCATTAAGGTTGTATCTCTAGTAGCAGATGTACCAAAATCCTTAGATGGATGATTTGTATCATCAGTCGTTGCATCAGAAAATGTCCATAATATTGTAGCACCAACATCTACATCTATAATGGCTTCAAATGTCGATCCAGTATGTGTAAATGTTATCACATAATCTTCAAAATTCTGATAAACCGGTCCAAAATATATTGTAGTAGCAGATTCTACATAACCAATTTCTTTACCAGCGGTTCCAACATATGACAAATCACCAGCTGTATCACTACTAATATACAATGGTTCTCCAGGTGTTAGAGACCATGAATCATTTCTTACGTATGCACTTGTTCCCCATACAAGAACGTCTCTTAATCCAGTTCCAGCCTCTAAAGCGACAAACAATCCTGGTCTAACAGCAGCAATATCACCATATGCTTCTACAAGTTCTCCAGAAGCATTATAATTTAATATAGCACCAAATCCCAATGCATTTGAAGCCACAGTACGCTTAACAATGACACCAGAATAAGATTGATCTGACGCTAATTCAGGATTAACACTTTCAACGGAAAATTTACCAACTCTTAATTCCATCGAATATCCTCCTATCGACCAAGATTATACTCACATAAAAAAAGTTTTTTTTCAATAAATAACAGGTGCAACTCTTTCAATTACTGTAACTTTTTTCCTACTTAGGATACTATATAATTTATCAATACATGTTTTTCCTTCAGTACCAACATTATTACATACACCTATAAATCTATTATTAATCTCTATACTAGCACAAGAATCCCTACCACAAATAAAACAGTATTTTGACAATGAATTCTCAAATGGACCCTTATACTTCGGAAATCCCATCCCAACTAATGGACCACCACAATTCTGTCCACACTCAACTGTTTTATGTTTTTTACTTTTAGCATTATGCCAATGTTCACAAGACGCACAAACAAAACTCAACCCTGTAGACAATTCAACATCTATCATATACTTAGTAATCATAAATCGATCTTCCTATCAGGAGTGAATTTACTTCTATATTTTAATTCAAACTTGTACCCAACAAATACTGGAGTACCAAGAACATAGCCAGATTTACCAACTTTAACAACATCCCACCACTCATTAAAACAATACACAACATCTCCCTCCTTAGGTTTTCTTCCAACCATACATGTAATCTCTGAATCAGATATTCCACATTCCCAGTGAACAACCGCAATAGTCATAATGGCATCAGACTCAACGATCTTTCCCTCCGGTCTAACCATCGGATTTCTATTCTCTGCCTCTTCATACTGAAATCCACATATAACAACCAATGGATTATCTCCCTGTGCTATATCAGGACAAAAATTCCAAGACAATCTATCTGTTTGAGGTGTTCCCAATGGTGAGTTAGGATTTGTCCCCCCATATAATGGATCATTATCTGGTTCTCCATATAATGGATCCACATTTTTCCCCCTATTCAATGAATAATATTCACATGTAGTTGCAGATTGAGCTATTCTATCAGCTTCTTGCTGTTTGAAATAATCGGCATCTTGATCCGACCAAACTTGTCCACTTCCTCTGCATCCCATTTAAGCACCAATATGAATTATCTATTATATTTTGCTCTCATCTCCATCAAGAACGATAAATCAGCTACATTAATATCCTCTTTAGCTCTCTTTTTACCCTTCATGATTGCTGCAATTCTTGCTCCAGCACCACCACTACCATCCCAACATCTAATATCCTTCCCCTTCATTCTTGCAGCACGACCACATGGATGCTTTGTTGACCCATATTTTACCAACAATCCCCCATCTTTATTTTTACCTTTTCCTGTAAATTTAAGTTTTCTTTTTCCAATAGCCCAAGAACCACCACCTTTTGATGCGTGATTCTCGGCACCAGTAAACTTACCATCGTCTCTATCGTGAAAAGGATTCCCCATTCCAGCTTTCCTCTTCGGAGCACCAGATGTTCTTGTTCCAGAAGCTTCATCGAGCAAATCAGAAACGCCATCGATAACACTCTCAAACGCCTCTATATCTTCATCATCATCAGCATACAACCTATCTTCATATGCTAAAATAGCCGCATTAATTAATTCTGGTTTCTGAACTATAACACTCGGCATAAACGCGACTGAATGCTGTTCCTCAATATTTCTAAGCACTATTTCACCAGGCTCAAGCAATTTAGCCTCAACAAAAAATGTATACATATCAATGGCATCATCCATATCCTCAAACATGAAAACCAACTCGCCATCACTATCTTTACCCTGTATAGGTTTCAATAAAGATCCCATCTCAGGATCGTTATAAGATCCTATCTTATAACCAACGACATCTTCATCCATTTGACGAAATCTATCTTTTTGTCTCCCAACACCAGTCAAATCTTTCTCTTCATCACTCAACAATGACTCGGTGATAATTCTAAACATTGTAATTTCTTCCATTTTATTACCCTCTCTTCTAACGAACTCGAGTTCGTTATATCAATATTAATCAGTCATTATTCCAACTGGACGTTGCAATAATCGCATTTTTTCTTCTATTCTCATCTCCATTGCCTCTGCATTGGCCCACATGGCTTCTCCATCCATAGTATAAGTTCCAGTAGCAGACACTTTATCTGGATATTTCATCCTAATTGTAGCCAGTGTCTTCATGGCTCGCATAAGTGCATATTCCTTAAATAACCCCCATTCATATGTACTTAAATAGTTATAATCAAAACATCTAGATAAATAAACAACTTTCACAATATTCGTGCTACTATATCTAGGAGATATAATCAAAACACGCCTAGATCTATCCCATTCCCAATCCATATCCGATGAAACAATTTTTTTAGCATCATCTCTATACATCATATACTGAACCAAACTAGAATACCCACCCCTACTCTGATAAACATATTCAAATGGATTAATTTCTACATCAGCCCAACCATATATATCCCTCAATGATGAATCATTAGAATCGAAATATACATCAATAACACTGTCAACATCTGATCCAATAGTAGCAGCAGGATATTCCCTGGCACTTGTAAGTGTCAAATCTACTGACCTTTTCCTACCAACCCACATTAACCAATATTCTTGAGATTTCCTTATGGCATTATCCAACTGGTTATCACTTAATTCTACTGAAATAACATCGCATCCTAATTCTTCAAGAATATACTGTTTAATAGCATCGGTAGCCCTATCATCTCTCCATTCTCTTCCACAATTCATAGCTATTTCTTCTTGCTATTACTCTTTATTGGAGTTGTTAAAATATGCTCTATATAATCCTGTATTTCACCCACAACTTTATATATTTCTGGATCTTTAATATTTATACGCTTCAGTGCTTTAATAGCAGAATCACCTATTTCAGACAAAACAGCATTCAATTGATTTTCATTCATTTGAGTTGTTGATATTACAGCAGTTTTTATATCATCAGGAAGACTATTAATATCAATTGACGAATCAGTATTAGCTAATGGCTCATCATTTTTTTCTTTACTCTTACTATTAATATCAAATTTTGAATTTTCTTTTTTATCCTTATCTTTATCTCCAGTAGAATTATCATCCAAATTTTCAGCTTCAAAGACTGGAATATTTTCACCAAATTCTTTTAGTTTTTCCAGTACTCTTTCATCAGGAGAACTTAATAATTGATAACCAATTACATTTGGTTGCTCTTGCTCTATTACGGCAAATAAATACAAGTCCCTATTATAGAAATTACCGTTTTTCAAAGAAACTCCAAATGGTGTCGATGCAGCAACATCTCCAAGATCAACATGAACACCCATTCTGTTTCTAATTTCTACAGTTTCTCCAATACCAATAGTACAAGGATCTACAGTATTATCCAACCTACCTTCAAATAAAGTCTTTTTCATTGAAAAATCCAATTTATAAATCACCTACAATGTTTAATAACATGTGTAATCATTCTTTTTTCACTTTTCAAAACCTTACCACAATATATACACCTAAAACCTCCAGCTGTTTCTTTATATTTATTAGCAATATCATCCTTATCATCATTTACAATAGTATCATATTCATCACCTTTTTCTAGATCTATATCTTTATCATCGACTTTTTCTTTATCTTCATCATCAGTTTCATCATTATCTTCATCATCAGTTTCATCATCATTATTTAAACTATCATCTTTGTCATCAGTTTCATCCAATATATCATCTTCTAAAGTATCAACATCTTCTCCACTATCAATACAAACGATAATTCCGGCATCTACCCATGCACTCATATCAGCATCAGTATGGATAGCCTTCTGTGGTTCAAATATATAATCAACTCTTCTCCTTACGTGTATTCCATTTATCTCCTCATGAAAATAACCACATAACGGCTGTTTTTTATTTCTTTCTCGCGTCAAAATATATGTCTTCATTTTTATCTCCTAAAAAAAAGGTCGGGCCGATACCGACCCGACCAAAAACTAACCGGAAACAGAATACCACTACGATTTAGACTGTAGTCGTTACTGTCGGAAGACCACTTACAGTAATAACACCATAATACTCTGGTCGAAGCATCTTTGTAGCATGTCGAGTTCTGATTCCCTTACGATATGTGAAATCATCAGGATCCAAAAATGTCGGTGTGATCTGCAACGGCACATAAGGACTGTAACAGTACCCTGCATCCAAAAAGCTCCTACCTTTCAATCCCATGAGAATCTGAGTATCATCTTGGTATGGATCTAGATAAATTGCCCATTTTCTAAGAAGAGTTCCAACTCGAGTAATACCATAATCTGCCGTCATTGGACCGTATGAAGCAGATTGAATGTTTTGTTCAACCGCAGCATAGTCACCATGCGTTGAAAGCTGATCAAGCAATGCCGCAACAGCTGGTCCTACAACAGCAAAGTTAGCAGGAGCACGACCGCTTGTCTTATGGATACGTGCTGACATTGCACCCATCTGCGTCAATAACTCTCGAATACTCTCGATTTCGCCAGGAACTGTTGATGAATAAGTATAAGATGCCGCATGTTGAGCACCAGCAATCAGATCACCAATGATTTCCCTATCAATTTCAAGCATCACTTCATTGCTAAACGTAGAAACAATCTCAGTTTCAACGTCCAATCCATGAAGTGCACGCATATCATCGACAGCTTCAACCGTCCAACGCGCTTTTAATTTCTTGCTCTCGGCCTGAACAGTCTGAAGTTGAATATCCAAACTAACACTTGGAATCTTCGATCCACTTGTTTGATATACTTGCTCATAATTTATATAATACTGGAAGTAAATAACAGTATTATTTGTAAATGGACTATTACTTCCAGCTGAACCAGCCGCATTAATAGACCAATTACCAGTAGTAATATCAAATGTACCAACCGTATTGGTATTTGCAGTATTATCGATAAGATTTCCAGCATCGTTCATAGTTGCAGTAACAAGCGTTGGTGCACTAGCGGCATCAGCGTCATTCATACTGTAAAATGCACGAACAGTAAATGTTCTCTGTCCAGCAGTACCATTGGCACGAATCGGAGACCAACCTGTAACTCGACAATTTGAGGAAGCTTGCGTTAAAGCACCTGATGTTGCTGTTCCAGTATCTGTGCAAACAGCATCATAATCTATAAATTCAGATGCATAGTACTTACCAAGGTTCTGCTGCATATTATCTTCAGCAGCTAATTCCCCATCATAAGACATTGCAGTAGGAGCATTTGAAATTCCAGAATATGGAATCTTAGAACCCTTCCTATCTGTATACTTTTTCTCATAATAGAAAATACCGCCAACTGGTGCTGTCATCGGCTGAACTGATACAATTTGATTCGCAATCAGATTCGGCCAAACTCTCCTCAAAATAGGAAATGTGTATTTGGTGAAATACCCAGTGTTAGTACTAAGCGTATCCTCGTTAAGTTGCTTGAGATGCTGCATCTCATTTTCTAACAAGACCGCCGTAACTTTCCTCACATAAGGAACCTGGATAGGATCTGTTTTACCAGTTGATTCCAAAAGTGGTTTCCACTTTGAAATACAACTATTCGCATAACTATCATCGTGAATAGTACGCGGACCAGCCATTTCTAAAAGTTGTCTAGCTTCTGTACCCATGATTTCAATCTCCTAACATTAGGGTCGTGTTGTTTCACTTGTTTCCAATAGTAATTCCAGACAATGACGCCAATTCGTGCACATTATGACCCAACTCTGTGACTATCCTTTTATCATTGGTGTAATTGCTATCCTCAACAATAGGATTACTACTTGTTTTCCCCTTACCAAGCGTTTTCCTCATATATTGAAGATCTGGATCACTAACCTCAGTCAACCCTCTTTTTCTAACAAGCTCATCAACACCTGATCTGCTATGGACATCTTCCATGATTCCCATCAACTCTCTACCATTTGTATATTGCGCAACCTTTTGAAGCTTATAGACTTCCAATTGGGCATCGGCTACTTTCTTCTCTGATTCAGTAAAGATATTTCTGGCCTTATTTTTAGCCTCTATCGCTTCCAATAAAGCCTTATCTAGTTTATCTTCTAATTCTGAAATCTTAGAATTTGCCTCTTCTAGATCGCCCCTTCTCTGTTCGTCTATACGCTCGCTCAACT
>Ga0307423_1001731_pt1 | contig 12854 bp, 13 predicted proteins | sample SalMarWE160310MG_FD_202154 | JGI IMG/M metagenome (GOLD analysis project Ga0307423, IMG submission 202154) | Salt marsh sediment microbial communities from the Plum Island Ecosystem LTER, Massachusetts, United States - WE1603-10 | ecosystem: Environmental > Aquatic > Marine > Intertidal zone >...
GTAGAGCCACAAACACATTCGAAAGTTGGCCGAGCGATTAAGACGACACTGAGGCGGAATGACGAACGGTAACATAGAGTGATTTTCTGCCTGTTCGATGGTACTGATCACGAAGAAGAACGTGTTCCCGGACGAGAACAATTGAACCTCTATCGAGGCTTAGACTCAGACGGCCTTCTTGCTTCTACTGATTTCTATGATTGGTTATTAACATACAATACCTTTGTAGCGATGGGATGATCAGCTTCTTCGCTTTCATGAAAGGTAACAGCGACAAACGCTCCAATCTTCAGTTCATCATATTTTGTTGAGTCATCGATTTTAAAATCGATAATCTTATCGTCTGATACCTTTATTGTAACAAGACCGTATTTCTCTCCTGTTGCTGGATTGTTGCCAAGATGTGAGAATGTGATTTCTCCGGTAGTTGTTTCAGTCACTTGTGTTCGCCTCTAGAACAATATATTCTAGCTCATTTGCTAATTCTTCTTTACGATGCCAACCAACTTAATTGTTAGCATATATGCGCCTTATTGCTACCGAAATAGAATCTTTTTTTGCTCTATCCTCTCTCAAAGGAATAATCCGCTGTCATATTGAACTGATAAATGAACTCTGACAAAATCAGATAACAACATCTTTTTTTCAGATTCTATACTCAATGCAGTAAATGGCCTGAGTAATTGGACATCTAATGTATGCTACTACCTGTTTTGTAACGGAGAGTACCCAGACAATGAAGAGTAACATACCTATTTAGAATAGAATTCATCTCACTTATATTTCAGAATTATCCACATTGTTATGAAGGATTTCAAAGTGGAGTTTATCAATTGACATCCGTGTATATGAAAGCCTTAGAGCGTAAGGCAGAGAAATACGATGCTGGTATGCATACCCTGACTCGTGGGCGTCTTGCCATGATTAAACAATACATTGCCGAGAATCTTGTGCAGTCTGGGGACCGACTTCTTGATATTGGGGTTGGGACCGCAACATTCGCTCTTGCTGCGGCAAATATGGGTGCTATCGTAACAGGGATTGACAATTCAGAGAAAATGTTGGCAGTCGCGCGCTCCAATCTTACAGCTGAAGGATTAATTGATAGAGTGACGCTAATCCACTTACCTATTGTGGAGTTGGACAAGGAGTTTCTAGATTATAGTTTCAACAAAATTACTGCGATACTTGTCTTTTCCGAGCTGTATCGCCAAGAACAAGAATTTTGCTTAGATCAGATCACGCGATTGCTTGAGGATGGAGGTGAATTCATCTTGGTAGACGAGGTACGCCCTCAAGGTCTTTGGAAAAGGATTGCCTATTACATCGTACGCATTCCTCTCGTTATTGCAACTTATTTCACAGCCCAACTCACAACGCACCCATTATCCCACATCTCAGATATGGTAAAAGAACATGGTTTTCAAATAGTGGAGGAACGATTTTATTTACTCGATAGCCTTCAATTACTCCGCTTACGAAAGACAACGACCTCAGGTGATGCTTGAACTATGAGCTTCAAGGAACGATTACGACTAGTTGGGGGGTATTTCTTCCGCTGGATTGGATTTCCGGTGGAGCCTACTCTAATACCTGTTGGAACGCCTAATCAGAACAGCCCTGTCCTTCTAACATGCAATTTTAACCTCACAGTGAACCGCGTGTTGAAAGAAATCCAGGGACTTGACTGCTATCTTCTGATAGCTCCCTCTAAAGGAATCAACGTGTGGTGTGGAGCAAGTGGAGGCGACTTCAATACAGACTCAGTGGTAGCTATACTGAAGACGAGTAAAATTGGTGATCTCGTAGACCACCGCACACTTATCCTCCCCCAGTTAAGCGCCACTGGAATCGACCCTAGCGCTTTGAAGCAGAGGACAGGGTGGACTGCTAAGTTTGGTCCAGTCTACGCGAAGGACATTCCTGCGTACCTTGCTCAAGGGATGGAAAAGACTTCTGATCAGAGTACAGTCACCTTCCCCCTCTCTGCTCGTTTGGAAATGGGAAATCTGTATTTCACTCTTCTAGCATTACTCATATCCGTCATATATGGTATCTTTACAATCTTCCTGCCCGTACTGGATATTTGGTTATACCTGCATACAATTGTAATCTTGACGTGGATTGTCTATGGGTCGCTATCCATCTTACCGAGCTTTCACGGAGGTTCGGGGAAACGGAAAGTAGCCTGGTTTGAGGTGGCAGCACTTGTTGTTATCACTCTCTTTGATTGGATTCTACTTTTTAACGCACTCTATTGGATTTGGGATAGCATAGTGTCGCTCCTCGTTGCGCTCATCATGAGTGAGGATTTCTATGGATTGACACCGATTTTCAAGAGTGAATTAGGAGAAAAGACTTGGCAGAAAGGACAAAGTAAAATGAAATTCCTATTTGGGGAATATGCTCTAAACCCCTATGGTACCATCCAGATTGAGCGGGAAGAATGTATTGGGTGCCATCTATGTATAGAGGTCTGTCCACGCGGTGTTTACACATTTAATGATGGAGACCTCAAGGTGGAGCTCATGTTCCCAGAGATGTGTATAAACTGCAACGCATGTGTGAAACGCTGTCCAGTGGACTGCTTATATATCTCCTGACCATCAGTATGCTGCTAGGTATGCCAGTCCATCACAAAATCTGGATGAATTCTCGATTTTCTAAAAGGTCTTATAACAACTCTTAAGTCAATTTTCCATGCAAGGATTCTCGTGATTGTATTTTGTCTTCAATGTTTGGTACTAACGGAGTTCGTGGTATTATAAACAAGGATCTTACCGTTGAACTGGTTCTTAATCTGAGTCGAGCTGTAGGTACTTACTTTAATTCAGGTCTAATTGGAATCGCGCGAGACTCGCGTAAGGGCGGTGAAATGTTCACTCAATTGGTGACTTCTGGATTAATCTCAACAGGTTGTTCGGTTGTCAATCTTGGTTATGCGCCAACCCCAACTCTACAGTTTATGATTCCTAAATTGGGATGTATCGCTGGAATCATGGTTACTGCATCTCACAATCCCCCTCAATTCAATGGAATCAAAGTGATAGGTTCTAATGGAATTGAAACATCTCGCGAGTCTGAAAAAGAGATAGAAATACTCTACAATTCAAACAAATTCAAAGTTGCAGATTGGAATAAAATTGGTCAAGTCACACATTATGATTCTTCTATTGATGTGTATTTAGAGGCAATCAAATCGCACGTTGATGTAGAAAAAATACAAAATAGAAAACTGAAAGTGATTGTTGATGGTGCTAATAGCGTAGGGAGTCTAGCGACGCCCCGGCTCATGAGAGAACTTGGATGTACAGTGGTTTCACTTAATGCTCAGTTAGATGGTTCTTTTCCGGGAAGAAATCCTGAGCCAATTCCTGAGAATATTAAGGACCTCGCGCTCACTGTAAAAGCCACTGGAGCTGATTTGGGGATAGCACATGATGGCGATGCAGATCGAGCGACCTTTGTCGATGAAACGGGTAGGGTGTTGTGGGGTGACCAATCCTTTGCATTGATTGCTTCACGAGTACTAGCAAAGAAGCATGGTTCGACCTTAGTCACACCTGTTTCCAGCGGCCGCCTTATTGAAGATGTAGCACGAAAAGCTGGTGCTACTATTGATTGGACTGCAGTTGGAAGTGTTGATGTTTCACACAGGCTCGAAGAAACTGGTGCCGAGTTAGGTGGTGAGGAAAACGGAGGGGTCTTTTATCCAGATCATCAGCCTGTTCGTGATGGTGCAATGACTGCAGCACAAATTGTTGAAATAATCGCTCTAGAAGGTAAGACCCTCTCAGAGCTTGTCAGTGAACTGCCTACATATTTCAATACAAAGGTGAAAGTGCAAGTCCTTCAAGAAAAGAAGGAACCTCTAGCAGCTGCTCTCCTGGAACTAAGCAAGGACATGAACCGAATAATAATTGATGGTGTAAAGATTATTCATGATGATGGTTGGTTTCTCATCAGACCATCGGGTACCGAACCAATCTATCGTTGTTTTGCTGAAGGAAAGACCCAAGAAACTGCGGACCGTCTCAGTGATGAAGGAGTGAAGCTCATCGAACGTGCAAAGACACTGGTATAAACCTCCTTCCATTATCTAAAATGATATCTAAATGAAATGATGGACTGATTTGATACTTGAATTATGACTACTGAAAATGCCAGTTCATAATGCTTATCTCTTTCTGTAAAGTAGGTTCTTCAATTGGATTGTATCTTTATGTACCATGGTGATGTGATAGTTAATGTTGAAAATAGGTTATGTTAGCAGCTACATACCCAGAGAGTGTGGAATAGCGACATTCACTGAGGATGTTATAAAGAATATAGACGCGCTTAATGTATTCGAACCTGCAGTTATTATTGGTATAAATGATCATGGTGCATCATATAACTATGGAAAAGAAGTAGTAATGCAAATTGATGCGAACGACGAAAGAACATATCGCCAAGCAGCTGATCGAGTCAATGATTCAGATCTCGATTTGGTAAATGTACAACATGAGTTTGGACTTTTCGGCGGAGATTGGGGGAATTATCTCTTGACCTTCCTCCGAAAACTGAACAAGCCTAGCATTACTACAATGCACACAACACTCTCGCCTAATTCGAAGATATTCCAGTCGCCTGAAAGTAAAGCAGCTCATGACAAGGTGGTGAAGGGGATAGGACGATACAGCTCCGCTATTACAGTCATGACTAAGACGGCGGCTAGCATCCTTAGAGAAAACTATGATATCGATGCTGACAAGATTCGAATCATTCCACATGGAACCCCACCCATACCATTTGTGCCAAGCGCGCTAGTAAAAAATGACTTAGGCTTGAATGGACGAATTGTCTTGTCTACCTTTGGGCTCATAAGTCGAGATAAAGGAATTCATAATGCAATCAAAGCTCTGCCAGAACTCGTCAAAGAATGGCCCGACATACTCTATCTGGTGATTGGAGCGACTCATCCGCAAGTTAGACTGCATAAGGGCGAGAAATACAGAAAACGCCTAGTGCGTTTGGTGAAGAGTTTAAAGCTAGAGAATAATGTTAAATTCCACAATCGTTTCCTGACAAAAGATGAATTGATTCAATATTTACAAGCTACAGACGTGTATATTAGCTCAACCGTCAACGTTGATCAACTCTCAAGTGGGACTGTGACTTATGCTCTTGGGGCCGGGAGAGCTATTGTTTCCACTCCTTTCTACTACGCTAAAGAAGTTCTGGCTGAGGGTCGAGGATTACTTTGCAAATTTAAAAATCCTGGTTCCATTACCGCACGCATCAGACAACTCTTAGAAAACCCTGAACAGAGAGCAAGTATTGAGAAGCTGGCATATGAGTACGGTCAGGAAATGATATGGCCCAAAGTTGCTTTGAAATATGTTTCTTTATTCAAAGAAGTGATTCAGTAGACAGGAGGATGGGATCTATAACACTTCCTTCTATCAGCTTTAGATGGCTCCAAGATTTGACCGATGATACAGGCATATTCCAACACGCAAATTTCTCGATTGCTGACAGAAGAGAAGGATATACTACCGACGATAATGCTCGTGCACTCATAGCAGCCCTCAAATATTATAGATTGAGCGGTGATGACAAAGCTTTGACACTTGCACGGACCTATCTGAGTTTTCTTCTTCTTATGCAGAAGGAAGATGGGCGAATTCACAACTTCCTTGGATACAATCGCAGCTTTCTCGATGAAGCAGGGTCGGAGGAATCACTCGGTCGGATTCTCTGGGCCTGTGGCTATTCTCAAGAAGCGCTGATTTCTGATGATTTGAGAATGATAGCAAAAGAGATTTTCGACAAGAGTTTGATTTGGGCGTCGAGGTCTGGTTCGCCTAGAACACATGCTTTTGCCATCCTAGGTCTTTATCATTATGCTAAAGCATTTCCTCAAGACAAGAACCCTCTGATGAATGTGATTCATCTGGCTGATTGGCTCTGTGAAGTCTACAGGCATGAATCTACAGAGTCATGGCAATGGTTCGAGCCAATCCTTACGTATGCAAACGCTCGACTTCCTCATGCACTTTTCAGGGCATATCAGATAACAGGAAAACAAGATTATCTTCTCATCGCTGAGAAGACTTTCGAGTTTCTTACATCGACGGTTATTAATCGTGGTACGTTCAAACCAGTAGGAAACAGGTCTTGGATGAAAAGAGGTGGGAAAAAGGCGCTCTATGATCAACAGCCAATTGAAGCATCATGCATGGTGCAAGCGGCTTCTACAGCATTTGAGGTAACTGGAAAGGAGCAATATGCCAAAATTGCGTACATTGCATTTGATTGGTTCATGGGAAAGAACTCAAAGAAAACAATGGTCTATAATCCCGCCACTGGTGGTTGTTTTGATGGAATCACACCTGAAGGACCCAATAGAAACCAAGGGGCAGAGTCAGGTCTCTCCTATCTCTTGGCTCGGTTTGAGATGGAAACTCTGAATAAGAATGCACCATCGAGTTTATTCAGAGAAGAAGAACTAACCTAAGGAAGAAGTTCTCCAAGGTCAAATTCAGCTCCACATACTACCGAATCAGCACCACCGTAATAGACCAGAAGCTTGTCATCCAACATGACGCTCCCACAGCTAAACACAACATTAGGAACTTTGCCAAACCTCTCATACTCCTCAGTTGGTTCCAATATTGGTTTTTCCGAACGATAGAGTATATTCTCAGGATTATCTTTATCAATCAAGAGTGCGCCGAGTCGATAAACGTAGTTATAATCCACTCCGTGATAGATGAATAGCCAACCCTCACTGACCTCGATAGGCGGTCCCGTTGATCCGACCTTGAGGCAGTCCCAACTATCGTGTCTGGGCTGCATCACTGCCTTGATATTACACCATCGCTTCAGGTCGTCGGAATATGCTACGCATAAATAGGGTTCAAGACGGTGATACATCACGTAACGCCCATCTATTTTCTTAGGGAATATTATTGCATTCTTGTTGAGGATGCCATCAAAAGGTAACCATCTCTCTCCCCAGTTCCAATCGTTTGATATCAAGTCTTCTACAGATATCTTTGTAATAGCGACTTGGTACGCGTTTGTGGGAAGACTCCTGTAGGCTGTGTAGGTCATCAGGCATTCTCCGTTCATTTGTGTGAGTCGCGGGTCTTCACACCCTAGATCCTCATTGATATTTGCGGGAACAAAAGCTGGTTCTGGTTGTCGAAAGTCAATCGAATATCCATCGGAAGAATTCGCGTATCCTAAACGTGACACTCCATCATCTCCCATAGCACGATAGATGATATGGACCTTATCTCCTGCATAGAGAGCGGCTGGATTGAATACTTCTCGATTTTGCCAATAATGACCTGGCACTGGTTCTATAATTGGATTATTACTAAACCGCTTCATTAGTTTCTCTCCTGGTGGTATGTCAAGGTTTTCTAATGTATAACTGACTTAATATCATGGACTTCATCCAAGATTGTTCTGAAACTGAGGAGTCCGATAAGATGTCCTTCCTTATCAATCACTGGCAAATGTCGTATATTGTGAGATTTCATGATATTTTTTGCCTCTGAGAAAGTAGCTCCCCTTTGGATAGTCTGGAGATTGGTTGTCATGACCTCCTTGAGCGGTTTACTCAATGGAATATCAGAAGCTACGACTCTAATAGCGTCTCGCTCTGTAAATATTCCCTTGCACTTTCTCTCCTTATCGATTATAACAATAGAGCCGATATGTCTGACGTAAAGGGTGTGAATCGCCTCCTTTATAGAGATATCTCCCGAAGTTGTTACTACATCTTCAATCAGCATACTGTCAATCTTCAATTAATCATCTCATCTACTAATTGTTTGGCAGAGGTAATTAACATGATGGTCTGACGACACAACATTGTATTGGCAATTCCTTTCGACATCCATCTCTCTTGTTGAAACTCAGGTCCAAGTAGTAGCACACATTGCAGTTTGGTACAAAAAGCTACATCTTTTACCTATTGCAACATTACTAGACTGTATGGAAAATGGGAAATGTGTTAGAGCTGCTTTGATTGTTGCTCATCCTGATGATGAAACGATCTGGGCTGGCGGGACTGTGCTCATCCACTCTGACTGGCATTGGACAATTGTATCGCTCTGTCGTGGAAGTGACACAGACCGAGCACCAAAATTTATGCGTGTTGTCCAGCAACTTGGTGGAGTTGGTGAGATTGGTGACCTTGATGATGAAACGGAGCAGGTACCTCTATTAGAAGATGATGTACAGCAAATGGTGCTCTCCTTATTACCCCAAATTTTTTTTGATATTATCTTGACCCACAGTCCACGTGGAGAATACACACGACATCGACGCCATGAAGAAATCGGGACCGCAGTCGCTTCACTATGGGAGAAAGAACTGATCAAAGCAAAAGAGGTCTGGATGTTCGCTTACGAGGATGAGGGAACGGGTGGTAAGGATGATCTCCCTAAAGCAATTAAGACGGCACATCTACTATCGACCTTGCCCGAAGACATATGGCAAAGGAAATATCATATCATCACTGACATGTATGGGTTTGCTTCTGATTCATATGAAGTTGATATCATCATGAGAGAAGAAGCATTCTGGTGTTTCCAATCGCCTGAAGAATTTCGAACATGGTTAAAAACTGAGAGGAAAACGTGATGAGAGTACTAGTTCTATATGACTATCCACCTCCCCCTGGAGGACTGGCTACCCAAGGTGACCTACTCTACAAGGGGCTCAAAGAAATAGGAATTGACGCTCATGCGGTTCATTATGCGTCTGCACAGGAAAAGGAATGGTACTACCACTGGTTCAAACCGGATGTAGTTGTGGGAATAGGTTATTGGGGAAATGTTCCTGACCTGGTTCTCCATGCACAGCGATATGGGATTCTAGCCATACCTTGGTTGGTGGCTGATGGCTATGTAGCAAATTATCAGGAGATTCTTGACGCACTACCTCTCATTCTGGTCACATCACAGTGGGTCAAAAATGTCTACAAACGCGATGGTTTGAACGGCGAGAATATAGAGGTTTTACCTGTCGGAGTGGATACTGACTCCTTCGTACCATATGACAAGAGTGAACAGAAAGTAGCCTGTGTACGTGACGCATTAGGTGTTAAGCCTGATGAAATTATGATTCTTACTGTTGGCGGAGATGCCGCATCTAAAGGCGCACAGGAAGTGATGCAAGCTCTAGCGATTATTGATGGCAAAGCGCCGGCTTGGAAATACGTTTGCAAGGTCTGGCCACAGCCCAGGACATTGCAGCAGAATCTCATGGATCTTCAGCTGGCAACCTCCCTTGGCATAATGAACAAGGTGGTTTACACTACTAACATCATTTCGCGGAATTTCATGCCGTACCTTCTAAATGCATGCGACATTTACGCTGCTCCTTCAAGGTTAGAGGGATTCGGGATGCCGCAAGTTGAGGCAGGAGCTTGCGGCAAGCCGGTAGTGTCTATCAAAGCTATGGCTATGCTTGACACATTAGTCCATGGTGAAACAGCTTTCTTGGCTAATATTGCCATGGAGGTTGTGATAAAAGAAACAACTGTCGGTGAGGAGTCTGGTTGGGAGTCAGGACATAGGATAGTCTTTCAGAATCCACATACAGTCGATTATCGGGCTAGTGTTCATGATATAGCTGAACATCTGTTGACTCTTATGAACGATGAGAAACTGCGACAGCGGATGGGGAAAGCGGGGAGGAAAAGAGTGGCTGAGAACTATGACTACCGAATTGTAGCAAAGAAATTTGTTCAGATCATTTCTGAAAAACTGGGGATTAAATGAGATGAAATCAGAACAATGGATTAGAATTAAGGAAGCCAAGAAAGCGGCATTGGAGGTCTTGCGGCATAATGCACGAGGTCCGTACCAATCACTGCCTCGTACTGCAGGATGGGGGTACCCAGAGCCTTACTCCCGCGACCTCTTAATCAGCGGGTTAGGTGTATTAGCCTGTGAGGATCAAAAATTAATAGGAGATTTGCGACTTGTTCTCCAGACGCAAGCTAGAAATCAAAGTCATTTAGGGCAAATTCCGCCACTTGTTCATGATCCAAATGAACTTAATTCAAGTGATGCGACACCACTTTTTCTTCTAATCGTTGGTCTATACAGAAAGGTAACCGGGGAAGCTAACTTCCTTGATGAAGCGGTGCAGAAAGCGATGACATGGATGGAATACCAAAGTCCGGCGAATGGAGTAATGGTCGCCCAATTGCCAACCAGTGATTGGCGAGATGAGCAATGGATATTGGGGTATGGGCTTTATGTGAATACCATAGTCTGCAGTTATCTTCTCCTGCACAATCAAACCGAGAGGGCATCCAGGCTCCGGGACGAGATGAACAAATGTACGATCAACGGTGAAGCTCCGCATAAACAAGTCCATGAAGGGTTGGCGCTCCGTAAGAAGCCCCATTATGCTGCCTGGGCGTATAAAGTCCTCAGTGACGAACATTTCGACCTCTTAGGCAACAGCCTTACTATCCTCTCAGGTGTTGCCTCCCCGTCGAAAGCTAAAAGTATTGTTTCGTGGATTGAGCGTGAATGTAAAACAATGCGTGAACAAGGCCAGCTAGCTCTTGATCTCCCACCCAATTTCTTCCCCTACATTCGTCCAGAGGATCGAGATTGGCGTCCCAGGTACGCTGAGTTCAATCTTCCTGGTGAGTATCACAACGGAGGAGTCTGGCCTTTCATTTGCGGTTTCTATGTAGCTGCGATTGTAGCAACAGGTAAGATTTCTTTGGCGGAAAAGAAACTGCTCGCACTAACTGACCTGGTTAACCCTTCACGTGAAGCTGATGTCGACTTTGGTTTCAATGAATGGTTTCGCGCTCAAGATGGGACACCAAGAGGGCAAGATTGGCAGAGTTGGTCAGCAGCAATGTATTTGTACGCAGCGATTTCTGTCGAACAAAAACAAACCCCGTTTTTCAATTATATTCGAAGTTTCTCACAAGAAGCATTTTCAGAATGAAATGACGGCTTACGTATAGGTTCAGCTGATTAGGAAGTTTCTATGAACTATTGGAACATGAATATTTTCTGAATAAAGAGATCAATTTTCGAAGGTGAATTTTTGGAAGAATTATGACTTGTGTATTCCTGCTTTTTATGACAAATCAGTTGCTTTGTCAGTTATTTTTATCAGATATCTAAATAGTATTCATTTATGAAAGAAAAAAGGAACTTCTTACGTTTTTTTGATGCTGAAGAATACGAGGAAATCGTACCGGAATCTGATGAGAAGAAGAAAATTCCTCCTCCGCTTTTTCAACGACCTTTTCCAGAAGATACCCAACTTATCGATCTAATTCATCCTGATGAGTTTTCTATTGGTAAAGCTCCTTTTCTTGATCTTGTCAATAGTAGAATAAGTAGGAGAAAATACACTGACAAATCTCTTTCTTTAGAAGAATTATCGTTTCTACTTTGGACTACTCAAGGTGTAAAAAAGGTTCTAAAATCAGGTCTTGGAGTTAGACGTACAGTTCCTTCCGCAGGCGCAAAAAGTCCGTTGGAAACATATCTTGTTATTAATAATGTAGATGGGCTTAAACCAGGTCTCTATCGGTATATCTCTTTTAGTCATCAATTACTGTTCATTAAAACTATAGATAATGCAGAAGAAAAAATGGGTGAGCTCGCTTTCAACCAGAAGTTTGTAGGTACTGCTCCTGTTATTTTCTGTTGGACCGCTGTACCTTATCGAACTGAGTGGCGGTATACTATTCTATCGCATAAATTCATCGCAGTGGATCTAGGAATTGTGTGTCAAAATCTCTACCTGGCCTGTGAAGCAATCAATTTAGGAACCGTGGCTATAGGTTACTACGAACAAAACAAACTAGATGAGTTGTTTGATCTAAACACAGATGAAGAATTCGTTGTATTGTTGGCTCCAGTAGGAAAATATCGCAAGAAAAAGAAACTCACAGAGTTTTTCAAATACCCTAAAAAAGAAGTGACTCCTGAGAGTCTAAAAAGGCTAGAAGGGAGATATAAACGGAAAAATCTTGTTGAATATCTCGTTAAAGATGGTGATTTAGTGATCAAGATTGGCGACTTTGAAGAAGCGCTTGAACCTTACAACGAAACGGAATTTATTGCTGAGACCAGTGCAAGAGCAATAAGATTTGAATTCTTGGAAGATGGGAAACCTGGAAAAGTAGTTGTACTGACTCAAGATGATGAAGAAATAGAATTACAATATACAGAATAGACAGAGGTTTGAATTCAGCTGAATAAATTGGTATGTCTTCTAGGGTTCTCTGAGTGAAGGTATTCTCAGCTGCTAAGTAGTCTATCAATTAGAGGAAGGAGTGAGTTAGATTACATTGATAGTTAACCTTGGCCAATTACTAGTTCCATTAAGAGGAGTCCCATCAAATTGGATTTGTTGATTGTCATGAATATCTGTTGCTCTAGTCTGCAAAGTGATTTGACCCACGCTACTGAAACTAACAGTAATCTCCCAAAATACCCATACGTTGTCTGCATCAATCTGCTGAACTATCGTTGCATTACTCCATGTTGTGCCACCATCGATTGTGTATTCTACCAGCTTGACGCGAGTGCCTCCATACGCACAACCTCCAATCCTCAGATTCTGGCTCACATTTGCAGAGGTGGGCCCTTGAGGAAAGAATATTTTCGAGTCAATTGCAATAGGTTCTGAAGTATCCCATCCACGATCTTCCCAGTAATCCTCTAAGGGCCGATCAATAACTTCGATTTCGGTCACCCATGCAGGTTGTTTAATGCCATAATACCCGGGATTCAAAATACGTAAAGGAAATCCTTGAACCGGTGGTATTTCTACACCATTCATGTATAATGCTCCAAGGACACCAT
>Ga0307423_1001732_pt1 | contig 12853 bp, 6 predicted proteins | sample SalMarWE160310MG_FD_202154 | JGI IMG/M metagenome (GOLD analysis project Ga0307423, IMG submission 202154) | Salt marsh sediment microbial communities from the Plum Island Ecosystem LTER, Massachusetts, United States - WE1603-10 | ecosystem: Environmental > Aquatic > Marine > Intertidal zone >...
ATACCATCACGGTTTCCGGTGACAGGGTCCGGGAACTGGAATTCGTGCTGCACCCCGGGCTGACGCCCGAGATGCTGACCCGTGGGCTGGGGCTGAAAGCCATCGGGCCTGAAGCTGAACCGGACACGCCTGCGCTGGATGCTGCGAAGGACACCGCCGGCCCTGAACCGGCGCGGTACCGGATCGAACTGCCTGCCGGGCAGACCCGTTTCACGCTGCGCTACCAGGGCGAAATCCGGCATGAGCTGGAACAGGGTGGTGGGGAGTACGCGCGGGGTTTCCGCGAGACAGCAGGCACGATCACGGCGCAGGGCGTGTTCCTGGCAGGCCGCAGTTTCTGGTATCCACGCATCACGGGTGAACTGATGACCTTTGATCTCACCCTGCACCTGCCGCCGGGCTGGTACGGCATGAGCCAGGGGGAACGGGTGGTACGCGAGACAGCGACGGAACACGCCCTGGAACAGTGGCGCTGTGATTCGCCACAGCAGGAGATCTACCTCATCGCCGGGCAGTTCACCGAATATACCCGGGCGGCCAACGGCGTGCAGGCGATGGTGTTGCTGCGCGAGCCGGACCCGGCACTGGCGCAGCAGTACCTGGACGCGACCGCAGACTATGTCAGGCTCTACAGCGATCTGATCGGGCCGTACCCCTACGGGAAGTTTGCCCTCGTGGAGAACTTCTGGGAGACGGGTTACGGCATGCCGTCATTCACCCTGCTGGGCCCGAAGGTCATCCGCTTTCCGTTTATCCTGCATTCCTCGTATCCCCACGAGATCCTGCACAACTGGTGGGGCAACGGGGTCTACGTCGATTATGACAGCGGCAACTGGGCCGAGGGCCTGACCAGCTACCTGGCCGATCACCTGATCAAGGAGCAGCGCGGGGAGGGTGTCGAATACCGGCGCAGCACCCTGCAGAAGTACACCGATTATGTACGTCAGCAGCAGGACTTTCCGCTGACGGCATTCCGCAGCCGCCACAGCGCCGTTACCGAGGCCGTGGGTTATGGCAAGACACTGATGCTGTTTCACATGCTGCGACGCGAACTGGGCGATGAGCACTTCATCCGGGGACTGCAGGCACTCTACAGGCAGAACCTTTTCAGGCTTGCCGGTTTCAGGGCGGTGGAGCGTGCGTTCAGCGAGGCCGCCCGCCGACCGCTGGATGATTTCTTTGCGCAATGGGTGCAGCGCCGCGGGGCGCCGCAATTGCAAATCGCGGGGGCACATGCCCGGCCGCAGCATGACGGCTTTATTCTCTCGACAGTGATCGAGCAGGTGCAGGACGAGGCCCCCTATGTGCTGCAGGTGCCGCTCGCCATACGGCTGGAGGGCAGGGAACAGGCCTGGCAGACCGTGGTGAGGCTCGATTCAAAACGTGTGACGCTCGAACTGGAACTGCCTGCGCGGCCGCTGCAACTCGATGTCGATCCGCAGTTCGACGTGTTCCGGCGTCTGCACCGCAACGAGATCCCGCCGGCCATCAGTCAGGCACTGGGTGCCGGGCAGCTGCTGATCGTATTGCCGGATGCGGCTCCGGCCGGGCTCAGGTCCGCCTATGAAACACTGGCACGCGCCTGGCAGGCAGATCAGCCGGGGCGCATCGAGCTTGCTGCCGACAGCGACCTGGAGCAGTTGCCCGATGACCGCAGTGTGTGGCTGTTCGGCTGGCGCAACCGGTTTCGATCGTTGCTGGTCCAGGGGCTCGAAGACTATGACTACGCGGATAAGGGAACGGCCGTGCAGATCGATGGCACAAACCTGAGCGAAGATGAACATGCCATCGTCGTCATGGGACGCCGTCCCGGGAACCCGGAGCAGGCGCTCGGCTGGCTGGCTGCCGGACAGGCCGCTGCGCTGCCCGGTCTGGGCCGCAAGCTGCCGCATTACGGAAAGTACAGTTACCTGGCCTTTACCGGGGAGGCGCCGGACAATGTGCTGAAAGGACAGTGGCCGGTGGTGTACTCGCCGCTGTCGGTGGAGGTGGTGCAGGATGACGGCATGCCGGTGGCACCCGGGACCGCGCGGCTGGCACCGCGTGCACCCCTGGTGTCGCCCCCGGTGGCGTTCTCCGTGGAGCGCATGCAGACCGACATCGCCCGGCTGGCCGATGCATCCATGGAAGGCAGGGGTCTGGGTACCCCGGCGCTGGATCGTGCCGCCGACTACATCGCCGGTCAGTTTCGTGCAGCGGGTCTGCAGCCCGGTGCGGATGGCGGCAATGCCTGGCTGCAGGCGTGGCGGGCGCAGGTGCCGGCGCTCGGCAAGGCCGTCGACCTGGGCAATGTCATCGGGATCCTGCCCGGCAGCGATCCTGCCCGGGCCGGCGAGAGCCTGGTGATCGGCGCGCACTACGACCACCTGGGTCACGGGGAGTACGGGGCCCATACCGGTGAACGGGGCCGGCTCCATCCCGGCGCCGATGACAATGCCAGCGGCGTGGCCGTGCTGCTCGAGCTGGCGCGGGCGCTGGCCGGCAAGCCGCAACCGCGCAGCCTCGTGTTCGTCGCCTTTACGGGCGAGGAGTCGGACCGCCTGGGTTCGAGATATTTCGTTCAACACGCCACGCGCTATCCGGTTGACAGCATGATTGCCATGATCAACCTGGACAGCGTGGGCCGCCTGGACGAGCGGCCCCTGCTGGCGCTCGGTGCCGGTAGCGCACAGGAGTGGGTGCATATCCTGCGCGGTGCCGGATACGTCACCGGGGTTCAGGTCACGCCGGTCGCCGATGACATCGGCTCCAGCGACCAGACCAGTTTCATCGAGGCCGGCGTGCCTGCCGTGCAGTTGTTCGGTGGCGTGCACCCGGACTTTCACCGGCCCGGTGACACGCCGGAAAAGATCGATGCCGCCGGCCTGGTCAAGACGGCGCAGGTGCTGAAGGAGATGACGACCTATCTGGCCGGGCGGCCGGAGGCCCTGAATGCCGGTCCGGGCCAGGCGCGGCGCAGCCTCGCAACCACGTCCGCGCCGGGTGAACGGCGCGTCAGTCTGGGTATCGTGCCGGACTATGCCGTCAGCGGGGACGGGGTGCGGATTACCGGGGTGCGCGCACAGACGCCGGCCGCACAGGCGGGACTCCGGCCGGGGGATATCATCACGGCGCTGAACGACGCACCGGTGCGCAATCTGCGTGACTACACCCAGGCCTTGAAGGAACTTGCTCCGGGTGATGCGGTCCAGATTCAATTCAGGCGCGATGACAGCGAGCACCTGGCCACCGCCCGGGTTATTGAGCGGTAGTGGTAGAACTGCGGGATGCACTCCGTGAAACAGATATACTGCGAGCATGGCTCGGTGCGTAAACGCACCCTGCGGCAGCGATGGATTTACAGGGTGCGCTCTGCGAATCAGGCAAACATGGAGGATGGCTTTGCGCATCAGGCGAACATCGAGTACGTCTATCAATGGCCATGGAATCCACGCAAGGACACGGAAAGGTTTTCCAGCGGGTACTGATTCTTTCTGCGGTTTCCGTGGATTCCGTGGCCATAACATGTCTTGTACATAGAGGGGGGCGAATCACCATGACGCTCAAGGCAAACTCCGGAATTAGCGTCATTCTGCTGATGTCATGGACCGGGTGGCTGGCGGCCGGTGAGGTGACAACACCCGGGGCAGATACGCTAGCCTTTGCGGGGGAAACGCATCTGAAGAATATCAGACAGCTGACCTTCGGCGGTCAGAACGCGGAGGCCTACTTTTCCCGTGATGGCAAGGAGCTGATCTTCCAGTCCACGCGCGATGCACTGGCGTGCGATGCCATCTTTCGCATGAACAGTGACGGGACCCGGGTACGCCAGCTCTCGTCCGGCAAGGGTGTGACGACCTGTGCCTTTATCGCACCCGATAACCGCTCCATCATCTATGCCTCCACCCACCTGCGGCAGGCAGGCTGTCCACCGAAGCCGGACCATTCCCGCGGCTATGTCTGGCCCCTGTACGAAGACTACGACATTTACAGCGCCGGGCCGGAGGGTGAAGACCCGGCCCGGTTGACCGACACGGCGGGTTACGATGCAGAGGCCGTCTATTCACCCCGGGGGGACCGGATCGTATTCACCTCGGTACGCGGTGGCGACCTGGACCTGTACCTGATGAACCCGGACGGCAGCGGCGTGGAGCAACTGACCTTTGCCACCGGCTACGACGGCGGTGCGTTTTTTTCGCTGGATGGCGAGTGGATCGTATGGCGCGCTTCCCGCCCGCAGGGCAAGGACCTGGCGGAGTACCGGGCCCTGCTGGCCGAGGGCCTGATCCGGCCCGGCGTGCTGGAGCTCTACATCATGAATCTCAAGGACCGCAAACCGATCCGGATTACCGATAACGGAGCCGCGAATTTCGGCCCCTACTGGCACCCTGACGGGCGGCACATCATTTTCTCGTCCAACATGCATGACCCGCAAGGGAGAAACTTCGATCTATACATGATAGATATCGACACCCGCCACATCGAACGCATCACCCGTTATGAAGGTTTCGACGGCTTCCCGATGTTCTCCCATGACGGGAAACAGCTGGTGTTTGCCTCCAACCGGTTTGGCAAGGTAGCAGGGGAAACCAATGTATTCATCGCCGACTGGCAGTAACGCCGGGGTGCCGGGGCCGGCGGCGGCCGTCACGGTCCGATCCGCGATACTGATGCTGCTGTTGCTGACAGGTTGTGCTCCCATGGTGCCGCATGGCCAGAATGTCAGCCCGGGGGCAGATCAGCACACGTCAACCGGTCATGACCCTGAGCCTGTGTATCTTACGCCGGCCCTGGACCTGGCTGAGGCCACGGACCTGGAAGGCATCATCCCGAAACTGGCCGACAAGCGCGTGGTGTTTGTCGGCGAGAGTCACAACCGTTTCGATCATCACCTGACGCAGCTCGAGATCATCCGCCGCCTGCATGCCATCCACCCCCGGATGGCCATCGGCATGGAGATGTTTCAGCAACCGTTCCAGGGCGTTCTCGACGACTATGTCGCCGGCAGGTTGACTGAACGGGAATTGTTGCAAGGCACCGAGTACTACAGGCGCTGGCGGTTCGATTTTCGCCATTATGCCCCGATCCTGCGCTACGCACGCGAACATCAACTGCCCGTGGTTGCCCTGAACCTGCCGGCCGAGCTCACGCAAAAGGTAGGGCGCAACGGCCCCGATGTCCTTGCCGCAGAAGAACGGGCGCAGTTGCCGTCCGAAATCGACCGCTCCGATACCGCCTATGCGCAGCGGCTCAGAGCGGTCTTCAATCTTCACCCAAATAACGGGCGCAGTTTCGACAACTTTCTCGAAGCGCAATTACTCTGGGATGAGGGGATGGCGAAACAGGCCGCGGACTATCTCGTGGCCCACCCGGATTTCCACATGGTGATACTGGCCGGCAGCGGGCATCTTGCCCGGGGCAGCGGGATCCCCCGGCGGCTGGCGCGCCGCCTGCCGGCGGCAAGCAGTGCCATCGTCCTCAACGGCTGGGAGGGTGCCCTCGAACCAGGCCTGGCCGACTTCATCCTGCTGACGGAGCAACGCATGCTGCCCCCGACCGGCAGGTTCGGTGTGTTGCTCGACGACGAGATTGACGTGCCTACGGTCGATGCCTGCCTGCCCGACAGTCCCTGTAAACGTGCCGGCCTGATGCGCGGCGACCGGTTCCTGTCCATCGATGGCGAACCCGTTGACGATATGACGGCCCTGCACCTGGTGATGTGGGACAAGCAGCCGGGGGACACCGTGACCTTGCGGGTCAACCGTACGCGCTGGTTCTCGCCGCCGCGGGAGCTCAGCTACACCATGGAGTTGCACTAGAACCTATCTCAAAATCGCCCGGTCCCCGGGGGTTGCGCGGGATTATGAGATAGGTTCGAACAAGGAGATGCGTGACATGAGCCGGCCAATGGACTTTTTTCCTTTCAAGTAACCTGTGATGCGGCGATACGCTAAAGCCGCATATAACGATACCCCTTCTTACACGCCCCGTCGGGGACCTCTGTGAGGTTCTCCGGTTCCGCCGCTGCGTTGTGCGTGGTAATGCACCCCGTCGCGTATCCCGGCAGATCCTGGCCGTCCCTGAACGATACCCTCGATGTTCGCGAGCGTTGTCCACAGGGGTGCTTCTGATCCGCTCACGGGATCGACACACAAGGTTGTCAGCAGGGCAGGTTCTGTGGCGCAAGATGAAGCAACGGGCTTAGTGAAATTTTCAAGAAACCGGTCGAGCTCTGCATCATTCAGTTCTGCAAGCAGGATTGCCATGTGATTTTCCTCCTCTGGTATTTACCCTGGCATTCTTGAATTCCGGGTACAGATTAGCGCAGGGAAACAGTCGTATCTCTGTGTTATTCACCCTTGAAATGTGAAAAATTCACGCCAGCAGAAAGAAATCGCGCGGGATGGCCCGTATGGGCCGGTCTCGGGAGGTGGTCAGGCAAATGTAACCGGCAGAACTGCTGTCCAATAACTGTTTATAGAATCAGCTGTAACACCATGAAAGAAAATTTTACAGGGCCTGTTATTGCCAGCTGGACATGAATGCCAGTCACCACAACATAAACAGGGCATTCCCTCGCCTTTATGCCCGCTTTTCGGGTACACCGGGAGGGCCAGGGAGAGGGGGTGCAAAACAGGCAGTCAGCTTAATTTATCCCCGCTCCCCGACCCTTTTATGCCCTGCGGGTATTTATGCCCTGCGGGTATTTATGCCCTGCGGGTATTTATGCCCTGCGGGTATTTATGCCCTGCGGGTACTCCCTGTGGGAGAAGGGATTTGTAGGTCAGCAGTGGACCGGCAGGAATCTTCTTGCGGTGTCGGGATTGCCCGGTTTCGGTTGTCACGGCCGAGCAGAAAGTCAAACAGGTCATGCCGCGTACGTTACGCTCTGCCGGTGAAATCCTGTGTGCACGTCGCGGAGTGTTATTACACGTTCTGTTCAACGCATCGGCCATTGAATATAGCTCGTTAATGTTCGAGCCAGGATACTGCTAAAAAGGCTCTGCAGCCGGCCTCGATCCGTTTTCCCGGGCCAGCCTTTGCGTGGCATTCACCAGCCGGCTGGCCAGGATTTCGTTCAGGTTGTGGGATACCTTTGCGGCGATTCTTGGATAGCGCCGGCGTAAAATATTCAGATCGTTCTGATTGATGCATAGCAGGCGGGAGTCCTCTATGGTATCTACATCCGCAGTGCGCTGCGCATAGAACAGGCCGGCCTCGCCGACGATGTCACCGCGCGTGTGGCTGTCGAGGTTGATCCTGCCGTCCCTCCCCTGGATCGAGGCCTGCAGCTTGCCATCGATCACCGCGTACATCTCTGTGCCTGGTTGTCCGATTTCGATGATGCGTTCGCCGGCCTTGAATTCACGGATGCTTGTCATGCGTGCAACGATACGTGCCTGGAAATTGGACAGGCCCTTGAAGAGGGGGATGGTCTCCTGCGGACGTTTGCCGAGGTCAAGTGTCAGCACATCCCAGATCGTTGCAATCCGGAGTTTGCTGCAGAGTGCCGGCGTCAGCGTGAAGTCATACAGCCATGCAAAAAACAGTGCCAGGCTGGCCATCAGGCCGACCTGCTCCTGCATCTTCAGTTCGCTGCTCGTCAGTACCAGAAATCCCAGGCATAGTGCGATCGAGGTATAGGTGACCGGTCTCCCGACGGTCATGAGTGCCTTGATTGCGGCCTCGCGCGAGTCGGTTCGCTGCTTCATGTATTCGTTGAAGCGGGCCAGGTAGTGCACGGTGTCGTCAATGGCGATGCCCAGCACCATGGGTGCGATCAGGCTGTTGCTCGGGTTGAGACTGATGCCGAGGTAGCCCAGGGCCCCGAAATAGGTAACGACCGGGAATATATTGGGTATCAGGGCGATCAGCCCGATCCTGAGAGAAAGAAACATGCCGGCCAGTACGCAATAGACGAGTATGAGGGCGGCAAACACGCTTTGTATTTGTCCACGGATAATCCGGTCAAGTACATCATCATACAGGACCGGCGTGCCTGTGATGCGTGCATGGAGGTGATCCGGCAGCAAACGCAGCCTCGCATCAACCCTGTCGACGAGATCGCTCAGGTCGCCCGAATTGACGGCCCTGGTTCTGACGACGATGTTGGCCGTCTGGTAGCGCGAATCAACCAGTGTTTCGAGGTCGTCATTGGCACCAAAGAACAGCAGCTGGCCGATTTCCTTCTTCGTATCGGGTATTACCCGTTTTCCCGGATCATTGTCGTTGAAGGCGCTGTTGAGCTGTTCAAGATAGTTTGCGATGGAAATGCTGCCGCCGATTTCCGGCTGTTCATCCAGCCAGCTCTGCAGGTCCCTGATGGCCTGCAGGTTGACCGGTTCCTTGATGGCATCGCGGTGTCCGGTCTCGATGACCACGTAAAAAATATTGGCGCCTCCCAGCAGGGTGTTCGCCTTCTCGTAGGCCTGTCTGACCGGCGAATCCTGATCGAAATTGGTGATGTACTCGATGCCGACACGGATATTGGTCATGCCGGCCAGGGCAATCACGAGCAGGATGCCGGCAATTGAAAAAATGGGGATCCTGTAGCGGGCATCAAACCGGCCAATGCGCATGGCGGCGTTTTCAAAACGGCTTTGTCTTGTTCTGCGATCTGCCTGTGCAGGATATTTTTGCATCGATATCAGCACAGTGAGTATCGCCGGTGTGTATACGAGCGTCGCCAGCATGGCCATGACAATGCCGATCACGGAGAGTAGGCCAAACTCGCTGATTGCCGCCAGCGGACTGAGTGTGAGCGACAGGAAGCCGATGGCGGTGGTCAGACCGGTAAACACAACCGGCAGGAATACGCTGCGCAGTGCATCGGCAGCCGTCCTGTCGCCTGGTTCTCCGGGTTTCGCGAGTTCAAGGAACTCGCTGACGACGTGAACGGAATAGGACAGGCAGATAATCAACAGCAGCGTGGGAACCAGCACTGTGACGATATTCAGCGTATACCCCAGCTTCACGATGACTGCGAGGGTCCACACCAGGGAGATGCCTACGGTAGTCAGCGGAACGAGGACGCCGCTCAGCCGGCGAAAGCACAGGAGCAGGATGATTGCCATGACCAGTGCAACAATGGCCGGGATGCGGACCAGGTCGTGCAGCAGCGTGTTTGTCGTTGCCAGGTTGAGAACCGGAGCGCCGGTCAGCCAGATCTGCTTGCCGTGAGCTTCTTCGGCGATGACAGCGCGCACGTCACGGTCAATGCGGCTCAGGAACGCGTATCCCGGTCTGTCGGCAAGGGAGATGAGTATCGCGGTTGCATTGCCTTGCTCGGCGACGAGGGTGCCGGCCTGCGTGGGATTTGAAAGGATACGGTCACGGAATACCTGCAGCTGATCCCGTGATGCCGGTGCCAGGTCAGACCAGGACTCAATGTCGATACCAAACTCGCTGCCATGGACGGTCAGGGCATTCGAAAGCGACACCACGCGCATCACGCCGTCGATTCTTTCGAGGCCGCGGGTCAGCCGGGAGATGGTGTCCATGTTCTCCAGGGTGAAAATGTCGTCCGCCTGGAGCAGCAGCACTATCGTTTCATCGCTGCCGAAGATACGGCGGGCAGCCTGGTAAAACAGGTAGGCTTCATCATCCGGCGCCAGCAGGCGTTCTACCGACGGGTCTATCTCGAGATGGATTTTTCCTGTCCGGACATCGACGATTTCCAGGATGGCCAGGCCGGTGAGAATGATGACCACGCCGAGCAGGAGGCGCGCATGCCGGGTGATCAGGGCGGGTATGGCCTCCCAGTGCAGGAGCCCGGCAGATTCAGCGGATGCCACGAAACTCCTTCAGTCGTTCGTGGTTGAAGGTCGCGTCGTCCAGCGGCACATCGAGTTCTACCTGTTTGATACTCAGTTGTGTCTCGGTTCGGTTGCGCAGGTCGGTCATGGTGAACTCGCGGGGCAGCCTGATGCTCCCTGCTGTAGTGATGCTGCCGGCATCTGCGATCAGCTGTTTACGCAGTTTGTTTCCAGGCTCAAAAAAATCGACCTGCCGGATAACACAGTCCTGCCGGCCAAAATAGGCGACGACAACTTCATACTTCGAGCCGGATTCTTCCGTGGGTCGTGTCTCGAGTACATACACGGGCTGTCCGTCCAGTACGGTGTCCGGTGCCTGGACGGGATGTTCGGTCGAGAGCATGCCGTAGAAGCGTTCAATATCCTCATACGAAAAATCACTGCCGTACATGGACGAGGAAATACGTTTTGAGGAAATGCGCCTGATCTTGAACAATGCAGGCATGTACATGTACATCTCGTTCTCAGGCGGTTTCTCGATGACCAGCAGGCGGGTGCCGACGATGTCATCGGGTTCCCGGAAGTAGGCGATCATTCTTGATGTCTCATCCTGGAAACGCTTCAGGTAAATATCCGCGACCAGGATCTTTTCATAACCGGAACGGTCGGTGGAACGCATCTCGATGCGCTGGATGGCTGTAGTCTGTGGTGCGTTCTGACGTATACACGATTCCAGCTGCGGATCGATAGCCTGTGCGGCCGATGACAGGCACAGCGCGAACAGTGCAGAGAGAAACGCGGTTGTGCTTGTTCTGTTTGGCATGTCGGGTGCCGTATTATGGTTGTTATAGAAAAAGCGGGTCATTGCCCCGTAAGCAGTTACCGCTACAGAACAATATTCACCTATTTCCCGGGTTGATACAAGCCAGCCGGATTCGTGATTATTCACACGTACGGCCGTGAATATTGTACAGTTACCCCTGTACCCGGTGAATTACAATACGCCTGTCACTGATGGCCGTATCCTTGTCATGGGCCCTGTCCCATGTCTCTTGTACAGGCCGGGAAATCGGGGGGGTGGAACATGGCAGCAAGCGGAGCGAGGGCAGGTGTTCGGGAGCTTGCGAAGTTGCCCCCGGTTGCTGCCAGTGCCATTGCACTCCTTGTTATCACAGCGTTGCTGCTGGCCCGCGGCACCGGCGGCCTGCAGTTTCTCGACATGGCCACCTGGGACCTGTTCATTTCGTTCAAGTCAGGTTCCGCTGTTCCGAGCGACCGGCTGTCGCTGGTTGCTGTGACCGAGGATGACATCGCAGCCCTCGGCAGCTGGCCGCTGTCCGATGAAACACTCAATCGTGCACTTGGAATCATTGATGCTCAAGGTGCGCGCGTTATCGGCTTAGACATGTACCGCGACACGGCAATTCCGCCGGGGTCGGACGAGCTGTACCAGACCTTTTTACAGAATGACAGGATTTACGGCGTGAAGAAGTTTGCCTCGGCCAATGCGCCGGGCGTGCGCCCGCATCCGGCCCTGGAGCAAGCGGGGCGGGTCGGTTTCAGTGATGTGGTGGTGGACCCGAACGGCATAGTCAGGCGCGGTCTGCTGTTTCTCGACGACAGGAATACCGTGTCCCTGAGTCTTGCCCTGCAGCTTGCACTTGCCTACCTGGCCGGGGAAGGTGTCGCACCGCAGCCGGGTGAGCCTGATCCATCCTACATCCGGCTGGGTGAAGTCACGATTCCACCGCTGGAACGCAACGATGGCCCGTACTTTGATGCAGACACGGCGGGTTATCAGTTCATGCTTGATTTCAGCGACGGCAAGCACGGATTCCCCGCTGTGACGCTGACGCAATTGCTTGAAGGCACCTTTCCCGCAGGGTTCTTCAGGGACAGGATCGTGATTTTTGGCGTCTCGGCGCAGAGTGTGAAGGATATATTCTTTACACCCTACAACAGTGGCACGGGGCTGGATGAGGGCACGCCCGGCATCCAGCTGCATGCAATGATCACCAGTCAGCTGCTGCATGCCGGCCTGGACGGCAGCAAGCCGCCGCGGTCGGTGCCGGAGGCCTGGGAAATGCTCTGGGGGCTGTTGTGGATTGTCGCCGGGGCAGGTATCGGTCTGTCGCTGGCATCGTTCTATCGTTTGTTCGTCGTCATGCTGGCCGGCATGGCCGTCATTGTCGCGACCGGCTACTTCGCATTTTCGCAGGGCTGGTGGTTCTCGGTGATGCCGCCGGCACTGGGCTGGCTGGCCTCGGCCGGTCTCATGACGGCCTACCTGTCCCGTTACGAACGCCGGCAGCGCGGCCTGCTGATGAATCTGTTTGCGAGGCATGTCTCGACGGATGTGGCCGATGAAATCTGGCGTAATCGGGAGCAGTACTTTGCCGGGGGGCGGCTGCGCGCGCAGAAGCTGGGCGTCACCACGCTGTTCTCCGATATCGAACATTTCACGACCGTGTCCGAGAGGCTGGACCCGGAAGCATTGATGGGCTGGCTGAACGAGTACATGGAGGAAATGGCGACCCTGATCATGGAACACGACGGCATCGTGGATGACTTTTACGGTGATGCGATCAAGGGAGATTTCGGCGTCCCTGTCATCCGCACCACGAAGGAGCAGGAGCGCCAGGATGCGGAAAATGCCGTTTCATGTGCGCTTGCCATGCGCGAAAGACTCCTTACAATAAATAAAAAATGCAGTGAGCAGGGTATGCCGCACCTGCGCATGCGCGTGGGTATCTGTACCGGCAGGGTGGTGGCCGGTTGCCTGGGCAGTTCGATGCGCATGAAGTACACGACCATCGGTGATGCGGTTAATACCGCGGCGAGGCTGGAGAGTCTGGACAAGCAGTCATTCATGTCCGGTCTGACGTCTACGGATTGCCGGATACTGATCGCGGACTCGACCCGGGAAATGCTCGGCAACCGTTTCCTGGTAACGCCGGTCGGGGATTTTGAATTGAAGGGAAAGGAACAGCCGGTACGGGTGTTCAGCGTGGATGGTCTTGCAGACGCAACGGTTGTTGCACTGCATGAAAGGGGGGTGAAGTCATGAATAACGTTGTTTTCAAAGCGCTGGCTGTTCTGCTGGCAAGCGCGCTGGGGCA
>Ga0307423_1001733_pt1 | contig 12852 bp, 10 predicted proteins | sample SalMarWE160310MG_FD_202154 | JGI IMG/M metagenome (GOLD analysis project Ga0307423, IMG submission 202154) | Salt marsh sediment microbial communities from the Plum Island Ecosystem LTER, Massachusetts, United States - WE1603-10 | ecosystem: Environmental > Aquatic > Marine > Intertidal zone >...
CAAGCGTCAGATCCGCAGGAATCTCGCTCTCATCGGTGTTGATGATCAGATCACAATCACCCGTGTTCGCAATAGTGATCGTAAATGTCACATCGTCACCAATCGATGCCGGCTCCGCGCTCTTACAAACCTTCTCCACCGTGAACGACGGATGGATCAGGTCCACCGTGACTTCCTCGGAATCGTCACTCACAGGATCGCGAGAATCTCCGCACAGGCCGTTCGCATCCACGTGAGCCGTGTTCAACACCGGCCCGGGCTCATCGCCCGCAACTATCGTGTAGGTGAACCCGCGACACGCGCTGTCTCCCACTGCTATCGTAGCCGGGAATGAACTCGATACGTCACCAAGAATGTCGTCGGTCACCACCAGGTCCGTCAATGCAACATCGCCGCAGTTCGCTACGCAGATGATGTACTCAACATCATCTCCCACCTTGGAAATGCCGCAGTCAACCCACTTAGTGATCTCAACGCAAGGTGAGCAAGACACCGGACAACATACCTCAGAAGAGTCCACAAGCACGTTCTGCAAATTACAGTACTCAGGAGGTATCGTCGCCGTCACGATGATCTTGTTGTACTCACAAGGTGGCTGGCCATTGCTACGCGTCACGTCCTTAACGTAGGGCGAATCACCATGCACAAGCGTCAGATCCGCAGGAATCTCGCTCTCATCGGTGTTGATGATCAGATCACAATCACCCGTGTTCGCAATAGTGATCGTAAATGTCACATCGTCACCAATCGATGCCGGCTCCGCGCTCTTACAGACCTTCTCCACCGTGAACGACGGATGGATCAGGTCCACCGAGGCAAAGTCGGTGTCTATGACCGAAAAGCCGCTGAGGTCCTCGCCATAGGCCGTGACCGTATTCTCCAGAGGGTTCGGGGCACCCGCTGGGACCACATAATCGAAAGTCAGGTGGTCTGACTCATCGCCGGGCGCAAGCTCACTCGGGAAACCGGCTAGCACGCCACCCAGCAGGGGATCACTGACCTCGATATTGTACAGGGTTGTAGGAATCGCGGGGCCTCCCGTCGGCGGGGCATCACTGCAGTTCTTCACCCAAATGGTATAGGTGATAGTGTCGCCTTCCTTCGAGTAACCGCATACTTCCTTGTGAACCTCGATGCACGGAGCAAGCACCCAGTTAATCGATGCCTTCTCATCCTGCTCCGGAAGAGGTGGCGGACCAACCAACTGGTCACCGTCAATGCAGTAGTGGGCAAGAACCGCAGGGTTCCCGCCAAACATGACCACGTCGGCCGCGCTCACGGTATAGTCGAGCGCCGCGTAGCTACCGCAGTCAAACACCAATGCCGGACTACCCACCGGAGTCTGAGGTATGTACAGGTTGGACTCCAACACCGTACCGCCCGGCGATGTGCAAATGTTGTTCGGATCAACTAACGCGGACAGAGCCGGACTCCAGAATGTCACCAGGGCGTCCTGGATATCGCACGCGTTGGGGTCAATCTTGAAGGTGATCTGGTAACATATCTGGTCACCCACGTGGAAATACTGGCCTGACGGTCCGAAATTGTCATTCAGTCCCGTCTGACTGCAGCCGGGCGGCGTCCCCGCAACGGCGAGTCCGGCCAGACCCAATGCCACAATAAGGACGGCCAGGGTTACTAACCTTAAGCCTCTCATCTTCAGTCCTCCTTTTAAAACCAACCGCTCTCCTAAAACCTTCCATCCCTGGGCTCTGAAAGATCACCTGCTATCGCCCGCTCCGATATCAGTTGGCTCGAGGCAACCCTTCAATCAGACGCCGCTCATCCTTGAAAAGCGGCAACAATAACTCTATTGCGGGAGCAACAGCGCGGATCAATCCTTCCTCTCCTTTCGTTCAAGCCGGCTGCTTCTCCTCTCGCAAGATACATTCCCATTCCAAATGGTTACCTAAAGTGCTACATTTCTGCTCCTGCAGCAAAAGCTCATTGATCTGGAATGCTCCCGCTTACACAAAGAGATCTCGCTTTGTTCTCTCAGATGGCTTTCATGCTACCACCGGACTTCGTCAAAGTCAAGCGGACTTCTTCAAAGTCAAGAAACATCAAGAAAGAGCTTGACAGAGATGTACCTTCTGTATATACTGTATATTGACAGTATTGACAATAATAACGGGTAAACGAAGGAGTGTCAAGATGCTGCTCAACCTTACGGATCACTCGAAGGACCCCCTGCATCGGCAGATCACGGTTCAGCTGGCCAGGCATATCATCGAGGGCGACCTCGGGGCCGGCCAGGAACTTCCATCGCTGAGGACCCTGGCACGGGAGCAGCATGTGAGCAAGACCACTGTGGAGCGGGCATACACCGAGCTCGCCAGCAAGGGGCTCTTGAAACTCAGGGAAAGAAACACTCCGGTGGTCGCCGATATAGAACCCGGCCAGCGCCAGGCAATCGCCTCCAGGATCGGCATCTCCCCCAACTCCATGCTGGATGCCTTGAAGGCTTTCTCGAAACGCCTGGCTTCGCTGATCGACCCGGAGTGCATCTGTGACCTCCTCAAGGAGAGCCTTGGTGAATACGTCGGGGCGACCGGCATCGAGGTCGCGATCCGCAAGGGCGTCTCCGGACGAATCACATTGCTCGCGAACGGGAAGTACGGCCGCGCGCTTGTCATCGGGACCGACGATGCCCTCCTCAGACATGTAAGCGCGATGGACTCCGCCCTGCTGATGAAAGACGCCACGATCGAAACACTCCAGAGCGATCTGGGCGAGGCCCTCATGGACCGGCGCGTTGAGATACTGTACGCCCTGAAGCATGCGGGAGAGATCCAGGGCCTGGTCGCCCTCGGCCGCTGCCGCGATGCCCACGAGTACTCCCCGGGCGACATCGAACTGCTCACGCTCCTATCGGACCAGTTCGCCACGGCACTGGCGATGGCCAGCCTTTACATCGATTCAATCGAGAAGTGCAAGCTCGAAGAGGAGCTGAAGACTGCCCAGCAGATCCAGGCCGATCTCCTGCCGGAGAGCCTCAAACAGGGGGACTCCCTTGAGATAGCGGCCTTCAGCTCACCATCGAGCGCGGTCGGCGGCGACTTCTATGACTACTTCGCCCTGGATGAATACCGGACGGGGATTGTGGTCGCCGACGCCTGCGGCAAGGGAATGCCAGCCGCCATGCTGATCTCCCAGATTCAGGCCATGGTTCGGAGCGAGGTAGGAAATGGCAATACTATAGAAAAGACACTCAAAAGCCTCAACCGGCAGCTTCACCGCCATGCGGAATCAGGTTTCTTCGCCACGCTGTTCTATGGAATCCTGGACCGGAGGAAAGGGACGCTTAAGTATGCCAACGCCGGCCATGACTTCCCCGCCCTCGTGCACAGAAACGGCCAGATCACTCTCTTAAGCAGCACCGGGCCGGCCCTCGGGGTTGTCGAGCACCTCGACCATCATGCCGAGAAGGTCGAGATTCATGAGGGTGACTCCCTCCTGCTATATACCGACGGCGTGACCGAGACTACCTCAAGCAGCGGCAGGCAATATGGCGAGACCCAGCTGAGAGACCTCTTGATAAGGAACCGTCACCGCAGTCCGGGCGACATCCTCAACTTCATAAGATGCGACGTTGAAAGATTCGCAGGCCCCGAGCCTGCCGAAGATGACAGGACCATCATGGTGATCAAGATCAACAGGCTTGCGGAGACGAGATGACATGTTGCTCAACCTGACGGACCTGTCGGACGAGCCGCTTCAAAGCCAGATCGCGAGGCAACTGAGGGCGAAGATCCTGGCGGGTGAGGTACCCGCAGGAGAGGTCCTCCCCTCCATCCGCGCCTTGGCGCGGGAGACGCGGGTAAGCGTCATAACGGTCCAGCGGGGCTATGAGTCCCTGGAGCGCGAGGGGCTGATCCACTCAAGGCGCGGCAAGGGGTTCTTCGTATCGGAAATAAGAGACAACAGAAAAAAAGAGATGGCAGCGGAGCGCCTGAGCTCGCAGCTCGGCCCGCTGATTGCAGATGCGTTCTCCGAGGGGATGTCCGCGGAGGAAATTCGGGCGGTGTTCAGAAAAGCCCTGAGCGAACGCGGCGGAAATACAGGCAAATAGAGGAGGCGTCAAACCGCAATGAAGGCTTTTGAGATTGAGGGACTCGTAAAGACCTATCCGGGATTCCGGCTCGGGCCACTGGATCTGGAGCTCGAGCCGGGAGTCGTCCTTGGATACGTGGGGCCCAATGCATCGGGAAAAACCACGACATTTCACTGCCTTACCCGCCTGGTGAAGCCGGATGGAGGCCGGATCTCCATCCTTGGGCGCAATACCGATCCCGGCGACCCGGCTTGGAAATCCGAAGTCGGTTATGTGGGCGATCGCCACGTTTTTTTCGAAAACTGGACCGGGGAGGCCAACCTGAGGTTCCGCTCAGGGTTCTATTCCGATTGGTCGCACCAGCTCGCAGCAGACCTCGCCAGGCGCCTCGAGTGCCCGCTGGACCAGAAGGCCAGGCACATGTCGAGCGGTAATCGCGTCAAGCTCTCGCTCATCGGCGCTCTCGCTCACTCGCCCAGGCTGCTGTTGCTGGACGAGCCGACGGCCGGGCTGGACCCGGTGGTCAGGCGGGAGGTTCTGGACGCGCTCTTTGAGATTCTCCAGGACGGCCAGCGCTCGATCTTCTATGCGACTCACATCCTCTCCGACATAGGAAGACTCGCCGATGAACTGGCCTTCCTGATGAATGGAAGGATCATGCGGAGAAGCAGCAAGGACGACCTGATGGACACGTGGCGAAGGATCACCTTCCGCAAGGCCGGAAACACGATCGACCCTGCCGCGGCCGTGACCCACGAACGCGAGGGTGACAACCACAGGATCGTGACATCAGACTCGAAGACAACCCTCGAGGAACTAAAAGCCCTGGGTGCCGAATCGATCCAGGAGACCCGCATGAACATAGACGAGATCGCCGTGGAGATCCTGAAAGGGGGGCGACATGTGGCGGATTCTTAGAGCCGAGTTTGCGTACAGTAGAATCAACTACGTGATCTTCCTCGTGTTCATTCCGATGCTGCTCATTTTCGGCCTCTACAGGCCTTCTTCCTCGGCCCTTTACGTGGCGTGGCTGGCGACGTTCCTGATGATAAACGGCTGGAATGCCACCAGGATAAAGGAGAAGCGGGAACTCCAGCTGGCGCAGCTCCCGGTCGCCTCGCCAGAAGTGGCACTTGTGAGGCTCCTGATGGTCAGTGTCCCGCCCGCCTTCATTCTCCTGCTCTATGTCGCAGTCCATCTGCTCCTCAGACCTTCGCTTCCCGTGCCGGCAGATGCCGGCATTGCCATTCCAGTGAGCAACTGGCTTTCAATGCCCGTGAGAGCCTTGCTCACGCTTTACGGCCTTGTAGTCCTCGTCTTTTCCCTGATCTTCATCTTCCGAGACACCTTCCTGGGGACACGGTTTCTCAAACAGGGGAAGATACTCCTCGTGATTCTCATCGGGTTCGGTGTAGCGGCCAACATCTACGGTATCGCTCTCGCCAGGCGCGTGTCCGCAACCGGCGCCCAACCTCCTGCTGCCATCAGGGCGCTGGGTTATCTGATAGAGAACAACCCGTCGACTACCACCGCGCGGACGCTCGTGTTCCTGGTCGTGTGCCTGGCATGCGCCCTGCTCTCGATCTTGACCTTCACCCGGAGGCGCACCCACCTCGAGTAAATAGGGGACAGCGCCCTTTTCCAAAAAGGAAAAGGGCGCTGTCCCCTTTTTCCGCTCTGTGCCGCCGAATATGGTGAGACTTAATGGTCTGACTTTGACCTTGTCCCGGGAAACCTCTGATTTCATCGGACAGTCCTCTCAGTCGAGAGAACAGAATTACTTGAAGTCGATGGCGAAGTATCGCTTGTAACCCATTAACATATAGGTAATTACAGATGTCGCGCGGACCATATCCCCTATGGCATCTGCCGGATACTCTGGTTTAGCCGTTTGATATTGGACTCCACGTCACCCTTGAAGACAGCGTTTCCGGCAATCAAGTGAGTGGCGCCGGCTCTCACCACACCTGGCGCGGTCTCGGTGTTGATTCCACCGTCCACACCGATCGAAATCCTTTTGCCTTCTCCATCCAGCATATCTCGAAGGCTCTTCACCTTGTCGTCCGTACCCTCGATGAACTTCTGACCGCCGAAGCCGGGCTCCACGGTCATGACAAGAACCATGTCCAGCTTATCGAGCAGGCCATCAAGGGTCTCAAGTGGCGTGGCGGGCCTCAGGGCCAGTCCTGCGTCGATTCCCATGCTCTTGATCCTGTCCAGGGTCCCACCGGGGTCATTGCAGGCTTCCCTGTGAATTATGATCGCGTTCACCCCGGCCTCAGCAAACGCATCCAGGTACCTCTCAGGTTCTTCGATCATGAGGTGTGACTGGAAGTACAGGCCCGTCAACTTGCGGATAGATCTTATGACCACCGGACCGAAGGAGATATTGGGGACGAAGCGGCCATCCATGACATCAAGATGGAGCCTTCCGCAGCCGGCCCCCTCCACCTTTCCGATCTCCTCGGCCAGGTGCGCGAAGTCGGCCGAAAGCAGCGACGGCACTATCTCAGCATTCTTCACGGCGCAACCATCTTGCCTTTGATAGCCTCAAGCAGCGATTCGAACGCCTGCTCGAACTTGACGACACCTTCCTCAAGCAGTTTTGCGTTCACCTCGTCGATATCGATCCCGAGCCCGGCCAGGTCATCAATCACCTTCCGGGCGCCGGTCACATCGGGACTCAGGGCGATCTTTGCCTCTCCGTGATCGAGGAAGGCCTCGAAGGTATTATCCGGCATGGTGTTGACCGTCCCCTTGCCGATCAGCTCGGTGACGTACTTGAGATCAGGGTACGATGGGTCCTTGGTGCTGGTGGATCCCCAGAGCACGCGCTGAGGGCGGACTGCATGCTCTCCATCAATGTCGAAATCCCTGGCGGAGAGGATGTCGAGATATCTTCTGTATATCAGGGCGGAATTCGCCACGGCAGCCTTCCCCTTCAGGGAGAGGATCCTGTCCTTCTCGGCCTGATCCCCGGCTGCGGCGGCCCTGGCAGTGAGCATCTTGTCCACCGCGGAATCGACCCGGCTGACGAAGACGCTTGCAACCGAGGCGATGATGCCCGGATCACCCGCGGACGCGAGCCATCGCTTCATGCCCCTGCAATAAGCGTCGGCCGTCCTCATATACTGGTCCTGGGAGAAGATCAGGGTGATGTTGACGTTCACGCCCGCGGCGATCAGCTCCTCAATCGCGTCAAAGCCCTCAGGAGTCGCCGGGACCTTGAACATCACATTGGGCCGGTCGACTTTCTGGTAAAGTCTCAGGGCCTCATCGATGGTCTCCCGGGCCTTGCGGGCAAGCCTGGGATCAACCTCGAGACTGACATATCCATCGAGCCCGTCGCTCTCCTCGAAGACCGACTTGTACATATCCGCCGCATCCTGGATATCCCTGACGGTGAGCTCGTCATAGATCTCCATCACAGTCTTGCCGGCCCTGCTCAGGGCCGCGATCTCATCGTCATAGTCATCGCTCTTGGAGACGGCATTGTTGAAGATGCTCGGATTGGAGGTCATCCCTCTGAGTCCCAGGCCGATCCGTTCCTTCAGCTTGCCGGACTTAAGCATCGACCTGTTTATATTGTCCAGCCACACGCTCTGACCGGCTTTGTTGAGTTCATTGATCGTTGTCTCTGCCATCGTTCCCCCCAGTCTGTACCTACTTCCTGCCCCTGCTCGATCAGGCACTCGACCATGTTTGCGCCCATGCCACGCGGTCCCACAAACCCTTTCTACATTCTCTCCTCCTCGAACACACAAAACAATACCATTTGCGGCCGTGCGTGACCAGCGTCAAAACCGCGCAAGACCGGCCGACCCGCTTCTACCCTTCCCTGTGCGTCAAGAACCACCGGTACCCACAGGTCGCGCAGGTCTCCGGATTGACGAGCTGCTCCAGATGTTAATTCACGAAGGTCACGATGGTGGCCTTGACACGCCCTCTGTGACGGTGCCACATAGCCATACGGCTGATCAATCGCCGGGGGCCTTCAAGAAAACACCCTTGACAAACTGCGACACTTGTCATAGAGTGGCTGTGACAGATGTCGCAATAGTGAATGAGGTGACACGCGATGGGGAAACTACCGGACCTCTCAAGATTTGAACTCCAGTGCCTGAGAAAGCTCTGGGGCCGCGGGCAGGCGACCATAAGAGATATCCACGGCGACCTGAATAATCCACCCGGCTACTCGACGGTCAAGAAGATCGTCGAGCGCCTGGAGGAGAAGGGCGCAGTTGTCCGGGTAAGGAAGGAGGGCAGGGCCTGGGTCTATCGCTCACCGGTACCGGCATCGGCCATGATCAGGAAGGAGATTCATCGCTTCCTCGACACCCTGTTCGATGGCGCGGGCTCTCCGCTGGTGGCCCATCTCGCCGACATGGATGAGGTCTCGGTGGAGGATCTTCGTGAGATCGAGCGACAGTTGGGACGCAAGAGCAGGCCGGGCCGCGGGCCAAAGCCGGGCCGGGACCGGAAGCCGAAGTAGGGGGACGCTCCATGCTTGATCCGCAGGTGCTCAGGCAGTTGTGGGTGGCAGTCGCGACACACCTCTGGCAGTCAACGCTGGTGATCGCCGTACTCCTTCCGCCCTATCTGCTCCTTCGCAATGGACCGGCCAGGTTGAAGAACATGCTCTGGACGATTGTCCTCATCAAGCTCTTCCTTCCACTTCCCCTCCTGGTGAAACTCTGGAGGCCGCTTGCGGCGCATGTCTTCCCCGCGCTTCCCTCCTTCCTGCTCGGGGCCTTCGGTTCCGGGCTGGCGGGAAAGGTGACCTATATTCTCGATCCCGCGGGCTTTGGCGTTACGAGCATACAGGCGGCTGAATCAGGAAGTGGCGCCCTCTATGTCACGTTCTCCATCGCCTGGCTCTTCGGGGCGGGCTGGCTTGCATTCAGTTGGGCGCGGCAAACGAGAGCCCCGGGGCTAAAAGGAGGAACTCCGGTTGCACGTGCGAATCCCCGATTGAAGACGCGCATGCTCGCGGCACTTAAGGACACCGGCCTGCCCCCGCAAGTCATGTGCATTGCGCCCGGTTCGGCTCTTCCTGCCGTCACCGGGCTCATAAGGCGGCGGATAATCGTTTCAGAGCGTATGGTGCTGGGGCTCAGCGCCGAAGATCTCAGGGCGATCCTGCTGCACGAACGGGAGCACCGGCGCCGTTTCGATCCGCTGAGAGCGCTCCTCAAGCGGATCGCCCTCGCGGCCTTCTTCTACTATCCCCCGCTCTGGGCGGTGCTTCGCCAACTCGACCTCTCCTGTGAGATGGCCTGCGACCAGGCCGCCATAAGGGCCGGAGTCAAACCGCCGGCATTCGTGAGAGCGCTCGCCCGCGCTCTGGAGCTTGGCTTGAGTCCGGCGCCAGCTCCCGCCGGGCTCGGCATAAAGGCAAGATCAACGATACAGAGTCGTTTCGAGCAGATCAGTCAACCGAGGAGGTTGGTCACGATGAGAAGACACCGCTTCGCCTTACTGAGCGCCATCACGCTGGTCGTCCTTATTAGCGCGCTTCCTCTTCCGTCCTGTGTCAAGGAGGCCGACCCGCAGCCTACTCCGGCGACGCCCGGGACAGCGGAAGTCACGCCCACGCCCGCCCCCGTGATCGCGGGCGATGAGGATTCGGTGGTTCCGCCTTCTCTGATCCGGGAGGCGATGGTGCTTCCCGAGTACCCTGATGCCGAGAGAAAGGCAGCTATCGAGGGGGCGGTCATGCTGAAAGCGCGGATATTGAAGGACGGAAGCGTGGGCGAGATCACTGTCGTCGAGGGTGTGGAGGGCCATCCGGCGCTGGAAGAGAGCGCAAAGAACGCTCTGCGCCAGTGGAAGTTCGAGCCGGCCACCGAGAACGGGGAACCCGTCGAGATGGACGTGCAGATACCTCTTGCCTTCAGGCTCGACGGTCATGAGAAGACCGGTGGTGAGGAGACAGGTGGCGAGGAGACAATGCCCCAGCTCATCCAGGATAGCATAGTCAGGCCTGAATACCCGGAAGATGCGCGGAAGGCGGGAATCACGGGAAGAGTAATCCTCGAGACCGAGGTGAAGCCGGACGGCACCCCGGGAAACATCACAGTCAAGGAAGGGATTCCCGGTTTCCCGGCCTTTGATGAGAAGGCCATCGAAGCCGTGAAGCAATGGAGGTTCAAGCCGGGCACCAGGGACGGCAAGCCGGTTGCCTCGACAGTGATGATCCCGATGGAATTCAAACTGGATGATAAGAAGTAAAACCAGGGAAGGCCGGTCTCAGTAGACCGACGCGGCGCTGCGGATGACACCGTCAGGGATGCGGTGCCCGATGATCTCGGCGGTTCTCAGGTTGAGCGAGAGCATCACCTTCCTTGGCGAGGCCATAGGCAACTCCTCTGGGTCTCTCCCCTTGAGTATCTGCGCCGCAAACTCTCCCGACTGCCTTCCGACGTCGGTAAAGTCGGGCCCCACCGCCAGCAGGGCTCCCATCTTGACGAAATGCTCGGACAGACCCATCAACGGCAGATTGGTCTGGAAGGCATAGAGGAAGACATACTGCAGGGACTGCGTTGTCAGAACCGTACGGTCACTGACGAGCCAGAGAGCGTCGATGTGAGGCCGGAGTGCCGTCAGACCCTCAGGAAGCTCGGCTTCGGAGCTTATCGGATGGGTGACGAGCCCGAGGCCCATGCGGTTGGCCGCCTTCCTCGCCTCGTCCACGATGAACTGGCTCTCATCGGGGTTATAGATCACGCCTATCTTTCGGACGCGCGGCACCACGTCAACAAGTGATGCGAACTGCTCGTGCACCGGGACATCCAGGCATACACCGGTCATGGGAGTGCCCCCGTCTCCTCCGGAATTCAGGAGCCCGCTTTGCGCCGGTTCGGAGACCATCGAGAATACCGATGGGATCCCGCAGTTGCAATCCTTGACCATCTTTGCGGCGCTGGTTCCCAGGGCCAGGATCAAATCGCTGTGTGTGCTTTCAACTATCCCCCTGAGCTCCTTGGGAGTATTGACATCCACATCGACCACGTACCTGGTGAGGGTCGGATGGAAGCCCTTATCATTCATGACGTTCGTGAAGCCGTCCAGCGCGAGATCATAAGCACCTATTGTCCTGCTCTCAACGACCGTAACGTGCACTTCCTCTGCACCCATCACAGGCTGGAGACTCAGGCACACCGCCATGACAAATAGAATGAGCCGTGCCCAGACGCACGCGTACCCACTCCTGCCATGTTTCACAGCCGTCCTCCTGAGAAGGGTTATACTCCCGACTGTTGATACTCCTGTCACGACTTCCCCTATGGGACTTCTATCGGCTGGAGGACTCTTATCCTTTATTGTAAACTGGGTTAGCGGCAGATGGCGGAAATCGAGACCGCCTCGGTGACGGAGTCGCAGACCTTGAAGCCATTGGGAGATAACTTCAAGGAGTTGCCGATCCTGGCAATGAGGCCCTGCCCGACAAGGCCGGCTATGGCATCGTCCAGGCGGCGATCATCGATCTCGCGGCGTTCACTGAGCGCGGTCAGATCCAGACCACGCTCAGTCCTCAGGCCAAGCATGATCTCTTCGAGCAGGATCTGATCCTGTGTGAGACGCTCGCGCATGTCCACCGGGTCGATGCCGCCGCCGATCCGCCCGGTGTATTCCTCAGGATCTTCCACCCTGGAATACCTGAGTCCGCTTCGATGCGAATGGGCGCCGGCTCCGATTCCCGCATAGTCACCACGCTCCCAGTACATCAGGTTGTGAAGGCACTCGGATCCGGGCCGGCTCCAGTTGGAGACTTCATATCTTGAGAATCCGCCGGCCCGGAGCTTCCAGTCCGCGTAATCATAGAGACCGAGGACCGTGTCTTCGGCCGGCAGGTCCAGGCGTCCCAGGGCCGCCATTCGCTCGAATTCCGTACCCGGCTCGATCGAGAGAAGATACGCCGAGACATGATCCACCCGCGCCGATAGTTGCTCCAGGGTCGCGTCAAGGCTCTCGATGCTCTGACCCGGGATTCCAAGCATCAAATCGGCGCCCACTTTCTCAAAGCCGGCCGACCGAACGGCCTCCAGGGCCGCCAGCGAGTCCGTAGCCTTGTGACGCCGGCCCAGGGCTTTAAGCTCGGCATCACATAGTGACTGCACGCCGACGCTCACCCTGTTGACTCCCAGATCCCGGTATGCTCCCGCGCGGGCAAGATCGAGTGTGCCGGGATTGCACTCTATTGTGACTTCGGCGCCTGTATCAATCCGGAAGCGGCGTCTCAGGGCGCCCATTATGGCGCCCAGCTGCCGGGGCGAGAGAAGACTGGGAGTTCCGCCTCCCACATAGACGGACCCGAACCTTGTCGGCGCCCAGACGGCGGATTCCGCTTCGATATCAAGGAGCAGGGCGCTCACATAGTCAACCGGTACTCCGGCCCGAGTCGGGCGGGAATTGAAAGCACAATAACAGCACTTGCTTTCGCAGAAAGGGATGTGCACGTAGATCCCGCCCGCCATGCCCATCATCTGTCCACCTTGAGGAGATAGAGAAACGCCTCCTGGGGTATGACCACCCTGCCCACGCTCTTCATCCTGCGCTTCCCCTCTTTCTGCCTTTCCAGGAGCTTGCGCTTGCGCGTGATATCGCCGCCATAGCACTTGGCTGTCACGTTCTTCTTCAAGGGATTGATGGTCTCCCTCGAGATCACACGCGATCCGATAGCGGCCTGCAGCACCACCTGGAATAGCTGCCTCGGTATCAGGTCCTTGAGCGTCTCCACGATCTGCTTGCCCAACTTGTGCCCCCTGTCCCTGTGGACTATCACCGAAAGAGCGTCG
>Ga0307423_1001735_pt1 | contig 12847 bp, 9 predicted proteins | sample SalMarWE160310MG_FD_202154 | JGI IMG/M metagenome (GOLD analysis project Ga0307423, IMG submission 202154) | Salt marsh sediment microbial communities from the Plum Island Ecosystem LTER, Massachusetts, United States - WE1603-10 | ecosystem: Environmental > Aquatic > Marine > Intertidal zone >...
ACTCGGCAGACGTTTGCCACTTCTGTAGCTTCCCCTCGGATACATCTCTGCGGCTGTGTAGTCATTACAGCCTTTATGGTTAACGCACCTATTCTCCGCGATGGCACAGTCTCCGAAAACAGGACCTTAATTTAGCGAAAGTTGAGGATGCCGCAGCTGCAAGGCGTCACGGGTTTGGCTGCCCCCCTGGACGGGACGCCGAACCCGTGATAACGCAGCTCGTCAGATCCCGCCTTAGCGGGGAGATGCGGTATCATCGGCTTTCCCGGAGGGTAAACAAAACGGAGAATTTCTTTTAAATCCAACTTGTTCATAGGGGAGATGTCAGAAGGCGACTCAAAATGCACAATGGCCCGACGTCGTTCTCTTTGCTTTTGCCTCTCCGTATTGGTTACGCTCAATTAAGGTAGGACACTTTCGCCCCCAAATTCGAATGTCGAAGTGAGAGGCATTTTCGCGGAGCGCCAAGCGTATTTTCAGCCAGCCAGTCAACACGTATGTCTGAGAACTGCTTCGCTGAGAAGGCAACCAAAGAGTCCGATTCACGGACCTCCTATTTTTCTGCGAGCCGAACCGACACACTTCCATTCGTGCTCTAAGGTGGGGATAGCCTTTTCCCCGGCCAGCGCATGGCAAGACCCGCCGGTCGGTGCTGCGATCTATATCTGTATATTGTCAGCGCGATTAAAAGGTGGTAAAAAACGAAACCTGTTTGGTTTTGTGGTGTTTCAGAATCGGGAGGATTCGGATGGCTAAAAGAACGGATCGAGAGGAACTGGAAGCAAAGGTGGCAAGGCTTGAACAGCGGTTGACCAAGCTGAACCGCACTCAAAAGGCCCTGGTGGAATCTGAAAAGCGGTACCGGGCCCTTTTTGAAAGCGTTGCCGAGGGTATCGCTGTCGCTGACATCGAAACAAGAAAATTCCGGCATGCCAACCCGGCCTTGTGCAGAATGCTGGGGTACACTGAAGAAGAACTGCAGAACATGAGCGTTGATGACCTTCACCCGAAAAGAGATTTGAAGCGCGTGCTTTCTGAATTTGAGGCTCAGGCGCGAGGGGAAAAGACCCTGGCTAAAAAAGTCCCGTGTTTAAGAAAAGACGGGAGTGTGGTGTATATGAATATCAACACGACCAGAGTGTTGGTCAACGGTGCAGAGTGCAATGTGGGCTTTTTCACGGATGTCACGCAACAACTGCAGGCGATGGGGGCGCTTCGAGAAAAGCAAGCCGCATTGGCCATGAAGACAAAAGAGTTTAAGGAAGTCAATCGTGCACTCAGAGCGTTGCTCAAACAACGGGACGAGGACAGAACCGAAATTGAGGAAAAGGTCGTGGCGAATGTCAAGGAGCTGGTTCTGCCCTATATCGAGAAGCTGAATAAAAGTCGTCTCGATGCCAGAAGTCTGGCCTATCTGAGCATACTCAAATCAAATTTAAAGAGCATTATTTCACCATTTGCCCATTCACTCTCCTCCAAATTTACGGGTCTGACGCCCAAAGAGATCCAGATAGCCCATCTCATCAGGGAGGGCAGAACAACAAAAGAACTTGCGGCGCTGCTCAACGTGTCAAAAAGAACCGTGGAATCCCACAGGCAGAACATTAGGACGAAAATCAGCATAACCAACAGAAAGATCAACCTAAGGTCCTACCTGATGTCCATGTAGGTTTCGCAGCTTCTATATAGACTGCACCCCGGCTAAGATGGGCAAGTTCACACTTCGGGTCCCTTTCGAGGACCCTGGAAAAGCTCTCAATACTTTTCTCGTATTCCTTTTTGTCGTATTTCGAAAGAAGTTCGCTTTTGGGTTGGTCGTTTTAGTGATAATGATCAACGGGGAAGAGTATTTGTCCGTTCTTTGGCAAAAGTGTCTCACATGATGGATATACATTTTGAGAGTATATGGCCCGTAGAACCCTCTTCGCAACAAACACAAGAAGACAGGAGCAACGCGATGGGAACGTCTAAAGAAGAATGTCTGGAGGAACAATTCCCGAAGGTTGCGCACAGCCTGGTTGAATTGGCCGAGGAACATAACCGGCTGACGACCAACCTGATCAGCCTGGCGGAAAAACGGAATACGATGGCCGAGGAGCGCACGGTCGCCGCCGGAAAAAGGACCTTTCTCGCCGAAGAACGCACAAATCTCACCAGGGAACAGTCCGTATTCAGCCGCCGAAGCACCGACCTTGCAGAGGATCGCACTCGACTGTCCGAGTCCAGAACCCAATTGGCCGAAAAGCGCACCGGCTTCTCGGAGAGACGGACGGATCTGGCGAACGAGCGCACCGGACTATCTCAGTCCCGGACCACTCTTTCCCGTTACCGTTCTCTTCTGGCAAAGGGCAGGACGGAGTTGGCCTTCATCCGAACCGGACTCGCATTCATCGCCTTGGGGATTGGCATGATGCGATATTTCGGCTACGGGCCTTGGACAATACTCGATGGCACCATGGTGCTCATCGGCGCAGCTTCGACTATCTACGGCTCCACCCGCTTCATGACCACGGTAAAATTCCAACGTTTGTTCGAGCGCAATGTGAAAGGTCTTCTCACGGCGGAACCTAAGGCGGTGGGAGAATAGCCGGATGATATGCGGCGTCGGGTTCGAGAGTTGGTAACCTTGAAGGATTCAACCACGCCGGGATAATCGCATTCTTTTACGGGCGTCTCGGTCAGCGCCAGAAAGGAGACCGATCATGAAAAACGTATTGCCTTTAGCTATGCTCATGTTTGTGATGATTCTGCCTGTTTTCTCTACGACAACGTCCGCACAGGGACTTAAACCGATCCGGCTTTTGCCGCCCGAAACGGATGGAGGCTGCCCACTGATGCAGGCGTTGAAGCGAAGAAAATCTTCCCGGGTGTTCAGTACCGAGAAATTGCCCATGCAGGTACTTTCGAATTTGCTTTGGGCGGCTTTTGGAGTCAATCGCCCGGAATCAGGGAAGCGCACTGCACCCTCTGCGAGAAATTGGCAGGAAATCGATATCTATATCTCCACTGCTGACGGTCTTTACGTATATGATGCGCCGGCACATATATTGAAGCCAGTGCTTGCAGAGGATATACGGGCTATGACAGGTTACCAGCAGTTCATGGGGGAGGCGCCTGTGAATCTCATCTATGTGGCGGACTTTTCAAGGATGGGTCAGGCAACCAAGGATGAAAAGACGTTCTATTCAGCAGCCGCCACAGGTTTCATCAGCCAGAATGTCTATCTGTTCTGCGCATCTGAGGGGCTGGCGACGGTTGTGCGAGGTTCCGTTGACAGGTCGGCCTTGGGAAAACGGATGGGGCTGGCACCGGATCAGGCGATCACCCTCGCTCAAACGGTCGGATATGCGAAAAATTAGTCATTTCAGGCACCGGGGAATGAGGTGAGGAGGCCTGCTACCGAAGTCTTTTGTTGGCGAAAGCGTTGCCGGAATGAGATTTCAAATATTTCTAAAATGACAAGGCCTTGGGGCGGTCCTGGAAGGCAACATATGTCACCAGCTCCCAGGGCTTGAATTTCGCTGTGTGCGGCGATTGGCCGTGGTTGTGAGCGGATAAACGGGCTTTCAGATCTTCTGTAAATCCGATGTAAGTCTGATCGAGGTCGGAGATACTGCGGAGCAGGCAGACGTAATACATGAGGTAGTGAGCCCCGCTTCGCCTTTCAGGCTTCGCAGGGCACGCTTCGCAAATGGATCCAATTTTTTTCTAAGTTGAATGGCCTTCTTCATGGCCTGCCACGCGTAGCCCACAGGGCGAAGCGTGGTGGAGGCGGCGGGAGTCGAACCCGCGTCCGGAAATACTCCACATAGGCTTCTACATACATAGCCTGGATTTTGGTTTTTGCTCCTCAAGGCTCCTCCAAGCGAGATACTTGAGGTGCTATCTTGTTATAAATTTCGCCTCAACCTTAACAAGCAACCGGTTGCGGCTATCCTGCTAGTCGACGTCCTTTCCGGACTCGCAGGAAAAACCCGGAAGGACGTTAGCCTTCTTTACGCGGCTAAAGCGTAGTTATAATCGTCTGCGATTATTGTAAGTCCCGCCTTTTTTACGAGCCGGCAGGCGCTCGGTATGCAACCTATGTTTCGTTACCCCCGTCGAAGCCGTTTCGCCCCCATACAAAAGAGTCTCATGAAAAACAGCGTTGATCAGCGCAGACATAATAAGAATTTAATCCATTCCCGCCAAATTGTCAAACCCTTCTTCGTTCCCCGCGAGCACGCTCCAGTTCCCGTTTTCCCTCACGCTCTTTCAGAGCGGCCCGCTTGTCGTATTTTCGCTTTCCTTTAGCAAGGGCCAGGCTCACCTTTGCCTTGCCATCCTTAAAATAGACCTGAAGGGGTATCAAGCTCTGGCCCTTCTCCTGGACTTTGCCGGTAAGCCGTTTTATCTCTTGTTTCCGGAGCAAAAGCTTTCTGGTCCGAAGGGGATCGTGATTTGCATGGGTTGCATAGGGATACGCACCGATATGCATATTCACAAGATAGATCTCTCCGCCTCGGATTCTGGCGTGGCTGTCCTTCAGGTTGCCCCGTCCCAGCCTCAAGGACTTCACCTCCGTGCCGAGCAGGACCATCCCTGCCTCATATTCATCCAGGATGAAGTAATCGTGCCGGGCTTTTCGGTTCTGGCATACCACTTTGATACTGGACATGTCGGACATGACCTAACCCTGGACAGACTGAAAAAGGGCCCCCTTTGAAAACGCCGAGCCGTAGGTATCCCGCACCAGCGCAACCACATCAGCTGCCGTGGGCTGCTTCATGGCCTCATCCATGAATTTCTTCGACTCCTTCAAGGAGAGTACTCGTACCATCTTCTTCACGGCGGGAATCGATATAGGGTTCATGCTGATGGCATCGAGTCCCATGCCGAGAAGCACGGGTAGATTCATGGGGTCCCCGGCCATCTCACCACACATGGTCACCTCGATACCCGCTTCCTTGGCCACCTCCACCACCCGGCGAATCATGCGCAGTACGGCCGGATGAAGGGGCTGATACAAATGGGCCACATGCTTGTTGCCGCGGTCTATGGCGAGAGAGTATTGGATCAAATCATTGGTTCCGATGCTGAAGAAATCGACTTCCCTCGCCAGGACATCAGCCATCATAACGGCTGAAGGAACCTCGATCATAGCCCCCACCTCGATGTCTGCCCGACACGGCATTTTGGCCTTCACCAGAGACTCGGCCGCTTCATTCAGCAACTGTTTGGCCCGGATGATCTCGTCAACCTCTGAAATCATGGGAAACATGATGCGCACATTCCCAAAATGGGCAGCCCTCAGGATGGCGCGAAGTTGGTGATTGAAAACCTCCGGCGACTGGAGGCTGAATCGAATGGCCCGGAGTCCTAACGCCGGATTCATCTCTTCCGCCAGTTCGAGGCCGTTTGCAAATTTGTCCCCACCGATATCGAGGGTCCGTATGGTCACCGTTCGGGGAGCCATGATCTCTGCCACGTCCCGATAATTGTCAAACAATTCCTGCTCTGTGGGCAGGGTCTTTCTGTTGAGATACAGAAACTCGCTCCGATACAAACCGATGCCGTCTCCCCCGTGGTCAATGACCGATACGACCTCTTCGAGTTGGCCGATGTTGCCCATGACCGACAAGCGAAATCCATCCGTTGTTTTTGCGGGCAGGTGGCTCGACCGGGTAATCATGGCCTGATATTCTTCGAACAGGTCCTTGCGCTCTTGATACCGGGTCAGAGTCTCCTCATCCGGATTCAGGATCACCACGCCAACACTTCCATCTACAATGATAAAATCGTCGGTCTTGATAAGCTGTGTGGCGTTTCCCAGTCCTAAGACAGCGGGGATCTCGAGGGACCGGGCGATGATGCCGGTGTGGGAGGTTTGACCCCCCAAATCCGTCAGAAACCCCCGGACTTTTTCCAATTGCATCTGGGTTGTCTCAGCAGGTGACAAGTCATGAGCCACGATAATGACCCGTTTGTCGATCCCGGAGATGTTGGCTGGCTTGGAACCAAGCAGGTGTTCCAGAATGAGATGAGAACAATGAGAAACATCTGCAGCTCTTTCCCGAAAATACGGATCCGGCATCTTCTTGAACATCGACTTGACCTCATCGACGGTCATTTTAAGAGCCCATTCCGCATTCACCTCTTCCTGCTGAATGTGTTTAATGGTCCCGTCGTAGACCATGCGATCCTTCAGCAGCATCATGTGAGCATCAAGGATATAAATATGGTCCTTCAAGTCCTCGGGCACCTGGTCGATCAGTCCTTGAAGTTGTTTCTCTGCCTTCTTGACCGCCCCCTTGAACCGTTTGACCTCGGAAGGAATCTTCTTTGAATCCAGAACACGCTTTTCTACGACGTCTATGTCCTCGTGCTCCAGCAGATAGGCCTTCCCAATGGCGATGCCGGGTGATCCGGCAATCCCTTGAAGTGTTATATTCACTTCGGGCTGAAGTTCCTCTGTCCTTGCGTCATTACTCATTGCTAAATTTCTCCAAAACCGGCCTCAATCAATCGAACAATCCGGTTCAGCACCTTGACATCCTTCGGGTCCGTTATCCTGACGGACACCTCTGTACCTGAAGGGCAAAAGAGACCGATCACATCAAGAATGCTTGTGGCGTCAGCCTCCTCACCATTCTTAACGAGATAGACCTTCGACCGGGCCCCCTCGGCCAATTTGGCAACCTTGGCTGCCGCACGGGCATGGAGACCGAGTTCGTTGGGAATCGTGACTTTTCGGATTAGCCTGAGACTCATGAGGCTCTTCTTCCCCGAAAATTTTTCATGTTACTCCGATAATTCGCCATTTGGAAGGAAAAAATCGAACAGGGCGGGCTTCAACGGGTTATCGGGTTTGATCGTTCATGATACAGCCTGACCTGATGCATGAACGCTTCGATGCGGGTGAGCATGTTCGTCTCTTTCTGCCCGTCATACACCGCCGAGAGAACCGGAAGACCCTTGAAGCCTCTCAACGCCTCTTTGAAAACAGGGACCGTGATATTGCCGAGCATGCAGTTGAGCACGAACAGATTGCAGATGCCGGAAACCCCCGCTGCGGCAAACCGCCGCACCCGGGTCGTAAAGGTGGCGAGGATCGGATCGATATCATAGTGTATAAAGGGTGAAACCTCGTCCAGTATCGTGCGCGCCTCGAGGGTCCCAAAGGCCCGCAGGTCATCGGTCAGAAAGCTTTCAGTCCGCCTGACCCACGACATCAGCCATCGGTTGCGAAGAAAATAATAGAGCGCGGCGTTCAGTTTTCCCTCTTTGAATCGATTTCTAGCATAGTAATGTTCGGAAAAGAGCGAGAAACAATTCGTGGCCGTCAGGCCGTGTATCCTGACCTCCGCGCCGAGTGCCTCTAAAGTCCGTATGAGATCATGGTTCGACCACCGATTCAATACGGTGTAAAATTCTCCTACGATGCCGACAATTGGACGCTTCTTGGACCGGTCAACCGGGACCCTTCGAAGACGTTTGACCCCCCGCCGCAAGACCGAAAGCACGTTGCGCCTCAGCCATGCGGACCTGCCGTCGGGTCGGCCGACGGCCTTGGCAATATCCCGGACACAGGATTCAAAAACAGGATCGGTCTCCCCTGGCCTTTTCTCATAGGGCCTCACGTTCAGTCGCAGCCTTTCCAGGACCTCGGCGGCCATCCACCCCTGCCAAAGCCGTGCGGTAAAGCGCAGCCCGAAAAGCCGGGACATCTCGTCAACCCTGGGGGAAGTCAGGGGCGCAACGACCGGAATCTGGTGCAATCCCAGACGTCTGAACAGATCCGCATGTCCAATGCCATATTGAGAAAACCTGCAGGCCCCGTCATAGTTCGCCATCCACACGGCCGTTCGGTCCGGATCAAAGGCTGGCTGGCGGGTCATCTTCACAAAGTCGCCGCACGTGACGATGAAAGGATGACACTCCCTGCCGGAGGTGACCTGTCGACCAAGGTATTCACTTTCATCATCCGCCTTCGGAAGGATTCTGGCCTCCAGTCCCACGGCCTCCATGGCGGCCTGGACCACTGCAGAGAACGCATTGGATACATAAGGAAAATAGATGACCCGATTTTCCAGGCGTCGCATCAACCTTCGATTCGGACCTAAGGGATCGAACGTTCGGGGCTCCCCCTTGATGACGAGGTTGAGCGGCTTTTGCGACAGCGGCACTCGCTTTTGGGACGGCTTGGCCACGGTATCCAGAAACGCTTCAATCCTTGTAACCATGCCTGCATCGCCGGTATGTTCGTCCACTTCCAGAGTCAGGCAGGGCTGTCCCTGAAGCTCCGCTTCCATGTATTTCATCAAAAAGGAATCGGGGCCGCATCCAAAGTTGGTCAGGAAGACCGGGAAGAGATTGTGAACGCGCCGCAGCAGGACCATACATTTCATCAAATCCCGGGTGTTTTTCCAGACCACATTCTCATAGTGAACCGGGAGCGACACGTCATCAAAAGGCAGCATATCATAGGGTATGACGACATGGCCGGTCCGCCTCAGTTTCCGGGCGGCGTGCAGGTTGACCCCCTCGTCAAAGATGTTGTGGCACTTGCCGAGGAGGACCAGTGCTCGCTGATCCGCACCCAAAGCGTCGAGAATCTGTTGACCGCGCATTCGCCGCCATCGGTCAAAACGATCCTGGGCTGTGTACGCTTCGATAAGAGCCCTCTTGACGGCCTTGCGGTCATGCCCGAGAGAGCGGCCAAGCGCCATGAACGCGCGGTCCCTTTCCTTTCGGGGGCGACCCCAGTCTATGATCGGTTTAAGCAACCTCACTCCCGAACCCATGGCGGCCTGCACCATATAAGGCATGGATTGAACATACGGGCAGTTGAAACCCCGAAGTCCCTGGTCATTGGATGACGCATGGGCCACTTCGCAGGGAAGCAAGATTTTCTCCGCACCTTTGGACATGAGATCGCACACGTGACCGTAGACCGTCTTCACGGGATAACAGGTCTCCGAAGGAACGTAGGAGAGCCCCGTCTGCACGAGTGACTTATGGCTCTTGTCCGACAGGACCACCGGGTGACCCAAGGTTCTGAAAAAGGCTTGCCAGAAGGGGAATGACTCATAGAACATCAGCGTCCTCGGAATGCCGACGACAGGGCCCATGTCATGGTTCGAACGTTTCCGTTCGTCAAAACCCGCCATCAAATGCATCTCCCGTTCCCGAATCAAATCCGGCAGATGGCCGTAAAGGGCCCGATCAGACACCCTTTCGTAACGGCCGCACACGCTGCCGTAATACGATCGAAGGCGCCCACTGATATAAATTTCATGGACCCGACAAAGATTCGGGCATTTCCCGCACTCAAACGTATTGACCTCGTAGGGACGATCCTTCAAATCAAACCCGGCAAATTCACTCGAAGGGGGCGCCATGTCCCTGGCTGTAAGCGCGGCGCCTACGGCGCCGGTGACATTGTGATGGGCGGAAACCGTCAAGGATTTACCAAGGATGTTCTCAAAGGCGCTTGCCACACTTTGGTTGCCGGCCACGCCCCCCTGGAACACGATGCGGTCGCCGACCTTCTTGGTACCAACGACCTTCTCCAGGTAATTGCTGGCAATGGCGTAGGAAAGCCCTGCTGCCAGATCGCTCACGCCTTCACCGGCCTGCTGGTGGTGAATCAGGTCCGATTCCATGAATACCGTACAGCGCGCACCGAGATCCGCTGGTTTTTTCGAAGAAAAAGCCAGGTCACTGAAGGCCCCTCGAATCGGTATTTTCAGGCGTTCGGCCTGCTCCTCAAGGAAGGAACCGGTCCCTGCCGCACAAACCTTGTTCATCTCAAAATCGACAACGCTTCCCTGTTCACACCGGATGTATTTGGAATCCTGCCCGCCAATCTCAATCACGGTATCGACGTCCGGGTTCAGATAGAGGGCGGCCCGGGCCTGGGCTGAAATCTCATTGACCACCGCGTCTGCCCCCACAAAGTCGCCAATGAAGTAACGGCCGCTGCCGGTGACTCCCACACCGCAAACACGAACCCCTGAGCCCACACGCCTTCCCATTTCCTCCAGGCCGGACCGCACGGTTTCAACCGCCTCACCACGGGTGTACCAGTACTGTTTGGCCACAAGGCGACCAGCCTTGTCAATGAGCACGATGTTCGTACTGGCGGCACCCACATCAATACCCAGATAGACCTCTATAAGATCTCCTGGCTTGATCCCATAATAATGTTCTTCACTCTTATGAGAGTCTTTGGGAGGAACCAGCCGTTCCAGGCGGGTCGCCCGTGAACGCCCCCGCGTCGCGTCGATGGCTCCGCGCACATCTTCAACGAGGCGCCGTGTCGGTATCGTCTCCCTTGAGCTTTCAACGCCGGCCATCAGCGCCGAGCCGAGAGCGCCCATGATAAGGAAGTGCTCAGGGATAATCAGATCCCCGGAACCAACCCCCAAGAGTTCTTCAAATGCTTTGACCACACCAGGGTTGGCAGCCACCCCGCCCTGGAAGAGAATCGGCACAGGGAACTGCCGCCCTCTGCCAAGGTTGGTTATGAAGTTGCGGGCCATTGCAAAGCAGAGCCCTGCCACGATGTTGGCCTTCGATACGCCTTCCTGTTGAAGGTGGACCATGTCACTCTTGGCAAAGACGCTGCATCGGCCCGACAGCCTGGCAGGATGACTTGAGCAGAGGGCCAGAGCTCCCAAATCCTCGATGTTGATTCCCAGTCGATGAGCCTGTAGATCAAGGAACGATCCTGTGCCGGCGGCACAAACGTCGTTCAGCACGTGGTCGATCACAAAGGGTTCCCTGCTTTGTTCATCACGATCCATAAAGATGAGCTTGGAATCCTGTCCGCCGATTTCGATAATGGTCCGAGCATCGGGGTGGGAATAACACGCGGCCCGGGCCTGGGTGACAATCTCATTGACATCCGGAACACCCAGAATTTGGCTCAACAGCTTGCGACCGCTCCCCGTAACGATGAGGCCGCTAACCGTCTCAAACGCTTTGCTCAAAGCATCGAGAGCGTCGCGCAAAACCGTCAGTGGGCGGCCGTCAGTTCGCCGGTAAACCGTGGCCTGAATGTTGTCGCCCTCATCGAGGACCACAATGTTCAAACTCACGGAACCGAGATCGATTCCCATATAGAATTGCGATTCATTCATGATGCTCTGCGTACCCGGAATCTATGGGAGAATTTAAATTGGACCGATCGAAACATCTTTACCCTAACGTTGCAAAAGTTGAGGATGCCGCATATGCAAGGCGTCAAGGGTTCGGCTGTAGTCGTCTACGCCGCATCCTTGACAACGAAGCAGATGTGGTATCATCAGCTTTCCCGAAGGGTCAACAACAGGGCAATTATAAAGGATCCCTTGACCGCGCCTGACGCGCGCTCCACGAAAGGCATCGCAGCTTCACAGAAGCTGCGTGCTCACAAACAGTTATTATTTCTCGGCCCTGTTGTTTATGCAACATTAGGGTTTATAGGAACCCTTATAGCAACCTTGAAAGGCTTTGACAACGCTCCCGATGGTTGGTAGACGGGTAGACGATAGTGATTCTCAAAAATATGTCCGATTGCCACAAGCTGCTTGGCGGCGAGTAGATTCACTAAACGAAGGCCTACAGCCATTTTCTGCAGCACAATTTGCACAGCACCTTAAGGCATTGGAGGCCGAAGTGAAGTGAATGTGCTCGCCACCTTATATTGCTGCGCTTTGGATTCAGCAACCTCTGTATAACGGAACGTTATTCTGAGAATCACTATATAAATGCTAATGGAAGGGGGGAGGCTTGTCGTGGATCGTGAAAAGGTTCTGATATTCGGCAAGGACACCTGACCTTTCACAAGATCAGCCCGTGAGGCCTATGCCCATGCAGGCAAGCAGGTCGAGTATATGAATGTGGTGAAAAACCCCAAACAACTCGAAGCCATGCTCGAACACTCCCATGGCAAACGCAGGGTCCCGGTGATCGTGGAGGCCGGCAAGGTCACTGTAGGCTTTGAGGGAAAGACATGAGGCGTATAGGAAAACGGCGGGGTCAGTTTGACCCCCTTTCTATCATCTAGTCCTCGGCCTTGCGGGGCCCGGCGTCACGGTCGGCCCTTTCCATCCCGGAAGCCACCTCTGCCGGCTCAAGGTGCATCACCTTGCCGTCCAACTTTCCACCGGTTTCGAGCTTCATCCTTTTGCAGGTTGCTTTTCCGGAAAAGGCCCCCGTGCTCAGGATCTGCAAATCCTCATAGACGGTAATATCACCCTTAAATGCCCCGCCAATTGTCATTTCACGAACCCTTGCAACAGCATTCACGCGACTTCCCGAAGCCGTGACCACCGTATTGCCAAGGAGCGTCCCCTTCACCGAACCGGCGATAATCAGTTTTCCCGACACGTTCACAATGCCCTCGACGGAGCAGTCCTTGTCGATAATGGAGAGACCTTCTTTTTTCCTTGCCATGATGGGGCGTCCCTTCCGGGAAATGGTGCGTCTTGAGAACTCTTCGATGACAGATATAAAGGACCGCCTACGATCGAAAAATTTTCCCCAGCTCAAAGGTTTTTTCTGCGAGGAGTTCTCCCTGGTCGGAATAAACGAATAGCGTTGCTGTTTTGAAGGGGTCCATCCTCGTGACATCCGGGAATGTCCCGCGTACGAATTTGTAGCGAGCTATGGAAAAATACTGCCCCTGCCTAAAAACACTCGGATTCCCATCCTTTAGAGTCGTCGCCGGAATCACCCTAGGCGACTCCCCAGTGCCTTCTCCCGGACGGAGGACAATGAAGGTATAGCCTGAAACCTTGCCGCCCCGTGGCCTGATCCGTTGGACAATAAACTGGAATCTGAAAACCAGCCCGTCGTCCGTCTCTTGCCACACCTCCAAATC
>Ga0307423_1001737_pt1 | contig 12842 bp, 10 predicted proteins | sample SalMarWE160310MG_FD_202154 | JGI IMG/M metagenome (GOLD analysis project Ga0307423, IMG submission 202154) | Salt marsh sediment microbial communities from the Plum Island Ecosystem LTER, Massachusetts, United States - WE1603-10 | ecosystem: Environmental > Aquatic > Marine > Intertidal zone >...
TCTTGGCCGCGGGTCCCCGATCGCTCTCTTCCACGTCAAACGTTACCCTTTCTCCTTCGGCAAGGGTTTTGAATCCATCCATAGTGATGGATGAATAATGGACAAAAATGTCTGTTCCGTCTTCCTGCTCGATGAATCCAAATCCCTTTTTGTCACTAAACCACTTTACGATCCCATCTGCCATAACTCTGACCTCCTTCTAAATCCTTTCAATTTTGACCTAAGCTTCAGGTCGTCACGCCAGCAAAAGGGAAAGGTCCTTTAGAGCGAAATCGACCCGCAAAACCAACATGTCCCCGATACTAAAAAACAATCAAATATTCTCATCTCAAAGGACAAACCAAATGTCAAGGCAAAATAGATTTTTGGAACGATTTTAGATGGAAATCTCTTTAAAATGAATGGAAATAACTTAAACCTAAGTTGAGCGATATTTTACTCGATCTGCACCGATCTCTTGCGCATAAAGGCTTTGCAGAAATCCTCGACATATCCACGGGTATGCCTGTCGAAGGTCCCGGTGTCTTTTCGGGGCGGTTTGTGCAAATTTTTCTGCATCAAGACCTCGGCACATATCTTCGCAAAAATCGCTCAACTTAGGTTAAAAGATGATAGGATGAGCAGAAATCAAAGGGTACTGTCGGATGTATCTTCCTGTTCGTATGTCAGTTGCGGGGGACGATCATCGATTTTGTTGTATTCCAACCGGAGGCGATATTTGTCGATTTCAGACTGACGGTCAATGGTTTTTTTGGCCAAAAGATACCTTAAATAAATGATCCATATAAACAGGCACAGGAAAACAATGCCCACTGCCAAAAATGCCCATTTATATTGCATAATTGTTTCTGTACCTGTCCGTCCGATATAGACGAGCAGGTTGGGAATAACCCAGTATAAAAAGACGGCAAGGAAAACAAGAAACCCTATGATAAAAATATTGAACCTGCTGATTGCAGCGATGATTTTTTCGAATCGGTATTCATATTCCGTTCTTTTTGAATCCGTTTCATCAGTGATTTTTTCTTCCTTTAAAAAAAGGGACTGATATGCACGCACGATAAAAGCAAATAAAAGAAAGGCCGCAACAGGTATTCCTACAGCCGATGCAAACCATGCTCTGAACGGAAAAGGGAGGTCCTTGGTTACGAGTTTGACCTGGTATTGTTCAAAGGGACCGAATGTTTTTTCAAAATAGTATTTGTTGAACTCGCTGAGATTTTTGCCGTCTGTTTCATAGATGACATTCCCCTTGGCGTCCATCACCTGCAACCAGGATTTTCGACCGGACTTCATGGCGGCGAGCGCAAAAAACTCGAGTTCAAGCAAAAAAAGAACAACTGAAATGATGACGAAAATCGTCTTGTTTTCTCTCATGAAAGACGTTATATTTTTATTTTTTGACACCCTGTTTCCCCGGACGGTTGTGCTTTAGCGGCGTTGTTGAAAATTAAGGATGAGAAGTTTGAGTAAAAACGCCATGACCGATCCATCATTTATCACAACGATGAAGCCATATACAAGTTTTAAGTTTTCATGGCACCTCTTACGGAAATTCAGATTCAACATACCAAAAGAGATAGGATTGAGCCATGGAAAAACAGGAAACCGCATCATGAAAAAAATTGTTGTCTCCGTGCTCGGACAGGACCGTCCGGGAATTATCGCCGCGATTACAAGGGTTTTATATCAAGCCGATTGTAATATTGAAAATGTCAGCCAGACCATTTTGCAGTCGGAATTTTCGGGCATATTCATCGCTTCAATACCGGCAGATCGATCTGCCCAAGATCTTTGCTTACAACTGGAAAAAGCGCTGACACCGCTTAAACAGCATGTGTATGTAAAATATCTTGAACATATCGAAAAAGATTATACTTTTACTGAAAGCGAGCCGTTTATTATCGTCACCAAAGGACCGGACAGCAAAGGGCTCGTTGCCGGTATCACCGAAGTGATCGCCAGATACGGCGCAAATGTTACGAACCTGCAAGCTGTTTTTGAAGGCGGAGACGATCCTGAAAAAAACATCATGATTTATGAGGTCGACATTCCGACCCGTATCGACCAGCAAAAATTTTATGAAGAGCTGAGAAACCGGGCCCAAGAACTCGGGCTGAATATCAGCATTCAGCACCGAAACATTTTTAAGGCCATCAACAGAATCTAATCCGATTTATTATAAGAGGCAGGACATGTTAACGGACAGAGAAATCATTTCAACACTTGAAATGCTTCAAAACGAACATTTGGATGTTCGTACGGTGACCTTGGGCGTCAATCTGCTGGATTGTGCCGCTAATGATTTGAAGACGCTTAAGGACAACATCATGAAAAGAATTACAACCCTTGCCAAAAACCTTGTAAGGGTTTGTGATCAGGTGGGCGATAAATATGGCATCCCGGTGGTTAACAAAAGAATTGCCGTGAGTCCTATTGCTGTGGTGGGTGCCCCTTTTTCTACGTCACAGTTCATTGAAATCGCCAAACTGCTCGACAGGGCTGCCGAAGAAGTCGATGTTGATTTTATCGGCGGATTTACAGCACTTGTGGAAAAAGGTATGGCCCGGGGAGATCGGACGTTGATCCGGGCAATTCCCCAGGCACTTGCCGAAACAAAACGGGTTTGCGCATCTGTAAATGTTGCATCGACCCTGGCCGGTATCAACATGGATGCTGTCCTGCGGATGGGCCGAACCATCAAGACCGCTGCAGAGTTAAGCGCACAAAAAGATGGTATCGCCTGTGCCAAGCTTTGTGTTTTCGCCAACATTCCCCAGGACATCCCGTTTATGGCCGGCGCTTATCTTGGGGTCGGTGAACCCGATGCCGTCATCAATGTCGGTGTCAGCGGCCCCGGTGTTGTGAAAAAAGCCATCGATCGCGCCCTTAATTCCGAAGAGAATCCGGATCTGGGGCGTATTTCTGAAATTATTAAACGAACAGCCTATAAAGTTACGCGGGTAGGAGAATTGATCGGCAGAGAAGTGGCTGAAAATCTGAATATCTGTTTTGGTGTGGTGGACCTTTCCCTTGCCCCTACGCCCAATGTCGGAGACAGTGTGGGCGAAATATTCCAAAGCCTCGGCCTTCGAAGCATCGGTGTTCCAGGAACGACGGCTGCTCTGGCGCTTCTAAATGATGCCGTTAAAAAAGGGGGTGCATTTGCCAGTTCACATGTCGGGGGATTGAGCGGTGCATTTATTCCGGTGAGTGAGGATCTCAATATTGGCAAAGCTGCCGAAGACGGCTACCTTTCCCTTGAAAAGCTTGAAGCCTTAACCAGTGTTTGTTCCGTAGGTCTGGATATGGTTGCCATTCCCGGAAACACTTCTGAAGATACCATTTCGGCAATCATTGCAGATGAAATGGCGATCGGGGTCATCAATAAAAAAACCACTGCCGCCCGTCTGATCCCGGTTCCTGGAAAAAGAGCGGGGGAGCGGGCTTTTTTCGGAGGGCTCTTGGGTGAATCTATCATTGTTCCGGTGAACAATGCCCAAGGGGCAAATCCTTTTATCAGACTTGCCGGACGGATACCCGCCCCGATTCATAGCCTGACAAATTGAGACCCTTGGGAGTTGAAAACGTCACAGATCTTAAAAAAGTCTCACGGAGCAAATAAAAAGGGTTATTCGATACGGTCAATATTATTCTTTCGGATGACACTCGATACAACTGGTCGGAACGATTTCTTTTTCTATTTTCGGTGCTTTGTATAACATTTCCATTTTATCCTGCTTGACTTTTATTTCTTTATGACACCCGATGCAATTTTCGTGATAGGCATATTTGTAATATTTTATTCCATCTTTTGTATAAGCCAGGTATTTTGTCGGGTTTTTCGGAGCTTTCAAAAGATCGTGACAATTTGATATTGTGCAGTTGGAGATTTTGGCGTTACCTTCCCATTTGTGATGGCATGTTCGGCAATCATAGGTAAAATGTTTGGAATGATTGAATTTGACCGAAGATCTCTTTTGTTCGACCGAGGGATCGGGTTTCAGCACAATAATGCCCATGGGGACAACCATATCCTCAACGGCTTCTTTTGTATCGTTTCTATTCTGTCCGGCAACATTAAACGCCATTCCAAAAACAAAAACAATTATCAAACACAATACCGCCACTCGTATTCTGTACATCCTCTTCCTCCTCATAGAAACAATAAATTAAGCTTTATTAAGATCTATTTATAAACAATATATTAAATTCAGGGGTCGGGGTGTTTTTATTTTTCAAATCGCTCCATGAATCATGCTGAACGATAAAAATGTTTCCGCCGCCTTTTTAACTGAAAACGGACCATATTGAAATAAGAAAATACTTATGCTAAATAATTAAAAAAAATTCAATGAAAAAAGTGAGTGTCAGTGTTTTTTTTTGGCAGGCAATAATATTATTTAGATTTTTTTTCACTTTTAAAGCTTTTTGACGATATTCGGGTGTGAAACTTTGGTTCTTAGCAGGTTGGCTGCTTTGTGCTTTATCGCCATAACGGCAAAACCATGGAGGAAAAATGATCATCACCAATATTGAAACGGTTCCAGGGAAAAATATTGTCGAACATTTCGGGTTGGTCTCCGGAAGTACCATCCGGGCCAAGCATGTGGGAAGAGATATAATGGCGAGTCTTAAAAATCTGGTGGGCGGGGAGCTAAAAGGGTACACACAGCTATTACAGGAATCCCGCCAGCAGGCATTGGACCGAATGGTTGATCAGGCGCGTCAACTCGGCGCCAATGCCGTCATTAATGTGAGATTTTCGACCTCATCGGTTGCCCAGGGGGCTGCCGAGTTATATGCATATGGAACAGCCGTTTCTGTTGAGTAAAAGGAGATTGTCGGTGTATAATTTATTATTTTTCATCACTCTGGTTGCAGTCGGTTATCTGGCCGGCACCTTTGCAGAACGATACCACTACCGTTCCATCGATCACCGTGAAAAAATGTTCATTAATTTGCCTGCCGTGACCATAAAAACAGTCAACTATCCAGATGATAAGATCCAATCTGCTGAATTGGTGTACGGCAGTGCCGTCATTTCCATTGATTATTTTAAACGATTTACCGCATCACTTCGCAATATCTTCGGAGGGACCGTCACGTCATACGAAAGCCTCATTGACCGGGCACGCCGGGAAGCGCTCCTTCGCATGAAGGAAATGGCCGGTGATTCAAAGATCATTGTCAATGTCCGCATCGAAACATCCACCATTGGCAGAAATGCCAATAAAAAGGGCGTGGGATGTTTAGAGGCCATCGCTTACGGGACTGCCCTGATCATGGATCAGTAGATGAAATATACGCCCCGGTTACCGAAATCGAATGTCAATGTGACGCCAACCTCTAGGTTGCGGGAATTTTTCATCCTCACCCTCTGTTTGCTTGGTATTGTCATCGCAATCTATATCCTACTGGGATTTGCGGTAGATATGATTGTACCGAGGATTTCAACCGATCTTGAAACAAAAATGTCAGAACTCTTTATTCGATCCTTAGATGCCGAAGATATCGATTCGGAATGGGGGGGCTATGTCCAATCACTCGTGGAGAACCTTCAGAAACGTTGTACGAAACTGCCCTACCTGTTCAAAGTTCATGTGCGAAACGCTTCATCGGTCAATGCATTGACCCTACCAGGTGGTCATATTATCGTTTTTACAGGACTTTTGGACAAGATGACATCTGAAAACGAACTGGCATTTGTTTTTGCGCATGAGATGAGCCATTATGCCAACCGGGATCATCTTCGTGGTGTGGGAAGAGCTTTTGTGTTTATAACACTCGCAACTTTTTTATTTGGCACAGACAGCAATATCAGCAAGATGTTGGCCCATGCGTTGAATATTACGGAATTGAGCTTTTCCCGAAACCAGGAAACCCGTGCAGACGAATTTGCACTCGAATTATTAAATTGCGCGTATGGTAACGTCGCCGGTGCAACGGATTTTTTTGCAAAGATCCCCAAAGAACAGGACCCTGGAAAATTCGGCCGTTACTTTGCATCGCATCCGGAGAATTTGAAGCGAATTGTCGATCTTAACAAAATAATTCGAGACAGAGGATTCAGAACAGCAGGGGAAAAACCCCTTCCTAAAATCGTTCAACAATCAAAAAACAAAAATGAAATGTGAGATTTGAATTATTAATTTTGGATCATCTCGAAAAGAGTTGATGATTTTGAAAGGATTCAAGCCTGAATCCTTGAACCCTCTTCTCCAGCTAAATTAGAGAAGAACCAAATTTATTAACCAGTGTCCATTCAGAAATGAGGATTTTTGTTCAATATCAAGGCATGCGAAAAAAATAACCGCAGGTATATGTTTAATATTCCGAGGATTATTTTTTGAACATAACGCAGAGATTGGGCAAAAAGACCATTTCTGGATGGACACTAACCAGAAAGGATAACCCTGACATGCAAATTACCTTTTATGGTGCCGTTCGTGAAGTTACAGGATCAATGCACCTGATCGAAACCGGAGACAATCGTATTTTACTCGACTGTGGGATGTTTCAGGGCCGTCGGAAAGAAACCAATGAAAAAAACCAAACCATTCCGATTGATCCGGCGACCCTCACAAATGTCGTGCTTTCACATGCCCATATCGATCACTCGGGTCGAATTCCCATTTTGACAAAAAACAACTTCAGGGGCCGAATCATCTGTACGCGGGTGACTGCTGATGCATGTGAGTACCTCTTGCGGGATTCAGCACATATCCAGGAATCTGATGCAAGTTATCTGAATTATAAAACCGTTCGATCTTTTTTGTCAGAGGGTAACACGTCCGGTTCCAAGAAAAATATTTCGAAAAGAGAACTCAAGGACATAAGAAAACTTTTGAAAAAGAAAGGCCAACAGCTGGACCTAGAAAAAATAAATGAATTTATTGAAAAATATCATCTGGAAGCGGTGGTGCCGCTTTACAGCATGGAAGACGCAGAACATGCTCTCGATGCTTTTGAAGGATATCCTTATCGTTCCACGGCAACCATCGGAAACAACGCCACCTGCACATTCTATGAGGCCGGCCATATTCTGGGATCCGCCATATCCATCCTTAAATTTCGGGAGAACGGTAGACAATATGTCATCTGTTATACCGGCGATATCGGCAGGTTTAACAAGCCGATCATAAAAAATCCCGCCCTTTCTTTCTTAAACGATGATCTTGATGTAGATCTGATGATTATGGAAAGCACTTACGGCGACCGCCAGCATGAACCAATAGAGGATTTAAAGCCCAGGTTAAAAAAGATTTTTTCTGAAACTTTTCAGCGGAATGGAACGGTGATTATACCGGCCTTTGCCTATGGGCGTACCCAGGAGCTGTTATATCTCATTCACGAATTGTATAATGAAGGCGACTTCCGGCGGGTTCCGGTATATGTGGACAGCCCTCTGGCCACCAATATTACCCGGGTCTTTGGAGAACATCCGGAAGTATATGATAACGAAACCCATGAAGCCTTTTTAGAAAAAGGCCAAAATCCGTTTTTTTTTGATCAAGTTCATTTTGTGGGTTCAGTGGAAGAATCCATGGCGCTGAACCGTGAAGAAAAGCCGCATATCGTCATTGCGGCATCGGGGATGTGTGAAGCCGGCCGTGTCCTGCATCATCTGCGCCATAAAATCCACAACCCCCGTCATACGATTCTCATTGTCGGCTATATGGCTCAAAACACGCTGGGTCGTCGCATTCTCGAACAGGGCCTCGAATATGAAAAATCAGGGCGAAAAGGTTCACCCCCGTTATTAAAATTTTTAAACAAAACATACCCGCTAAAAGCCCATGTCGAAAAACTTGACGGTTTTTCCGCACATGGCGATAAGAACGAAATGCTTCGTTTTCTCAAAGAATCGAATTTGAAAATCAAACAGATCGCCGTTGTTCATGGCGAAGAGGATCAGTCCCTTGCATTTGCACATCATTTACAAAATGAAGGTTTTTCGGTAATTGTACCCCATCCGGGCGAAACGATTCGAATAGAAGCAGATTGATGGCCGACGCTGCATATCAAAATAAAGACCTTTCTTTTTGGGCTGCCTGCTTTACGGTGTTTATCTGTATGCTCTTCGGTGCCAATGCCGTGGCCATTAAAATGAGTCTTGAAGGTATCGGCGTCTTTACCACGGCAGGCATCAGGTTCGGCGTAGCATCAATCACCATTTTTTTATGGGCAACAATTACCGGACGATCTTTTAAAATAAAAAAAGAGCAGATCCGTCAACTTTTTGTGATCTCTATTGTTTTTACCATGCAATTATCTCTTTTCTATCTCGGTCTCAGCAAAAGCAATGCGTCTCGCGGAACCCTGCTTGCAAATTTCCAGCCTTTTTTTACCCTGTTTCTGGCACATTTTTTTATTCCCGGCGATCAGATTACCAGACGAAAAATCATGGGCATCCTAATGGGATTTGCCGGGGTTGCTTTTGTATTTTTGGAGAAAAAAGGGGTTACGAGCGATTTTAATACAGGAGATACAATGATTCTGTCGGCCGCTTTTCTCTGGGCCTGTAATGCGGTTTATACCAAACGGATTATATCCGCGTTTCAGCCGTTTCAAATTACACTCTTTCCAATGGTTTTTTCGGTGCCTTTATTCTTTTTGGGAGGTATGTTGTGGGATCACCCTATGATTACCTTTATTAACGGCAAGATTATCGGTGCCATGGTGTATCAGAGTTTGGTCACGGCATCTTTTGGTTTTGTGGTTTGGAACAGTTTGCTGCAAAAATACGGTGCTGTGGCGTTGCATTCTTTTATCTTTATTATGCCTGTCACCGGCGTTTTGCTGGGGGGGCTGATTCTAGGAGAACCGATAACCGCAAACATCCTTATCGCCATGCTGTTGATTGTTGCCGGAATACTGATTATCCATTTTCGACAAAAGAAACCAATACCCCTGCCTTCCATCAGCAGGAACATATAGACGGCTTCAACGAGCGACTGTTGAAAAAATAATGTAGTAATGCTAATAACAAGTTAGGGGCTTCGCCCCAATTGGCCTCCGGCTAGTAGGGCCTACGCCCCTGAGGGAATGATGGAATTCTGGAAAGGTGGAATAATGGGTTCTGTAATAATGCAATGTTGGGTTAATGGTAGAATTTGTGTGGACGATAAAATTAAAAATGGATAATATCCTGTTAAAAACCAACCCTCCAATATTCCAACATTCCATTATTCCATGTTTGAGGCGAGCGTTCGGGTCTCAAAAAAACATCCTTTATTTTAATTATATTCGGGTGCGAAACTCGAGTTAAAAAATTAAATCATGCCCAAACCATTTCAACATCTTCGTTTAAATCTGGTTTCAAAACTGATTCTATCCGTGGGTCTGACCTTGCTTTTGAGCATATCCACATGGGCCTATTTCAATATTAAATACCAGACCCAAAAGATCATGAAAGATATCATGGTGGGAACCGACAGGTTGAGCAATACCATTATTCTTGGCGCCCATTATGCCATGATGTTGAATTCAAGAGAAGACATCAATCATATTATTAACAATATCAGCAAGCAGAAAGAAATCGATACGATTCGGATATATAACAAAAAAGGACAAATAAAATTTTCGAACCGTCCCTCGGAAATCGATTTGATGACCAATATAAAAGCAGAGGCCTGTGATGTATGCCACCGGAAAGAACCGCCTCTGGCCGAACTCGATTTGTCACAAAAAGCCAGGACGTTTTATTCTTCCCAGGGCCATCGTCTATTAGGGATTATCAGCCCGATCCGAAATGAAACCGGCTGTTCATCCGATTCCTGTCATGTTCATCCCGAAGGAAAGAAGATTCTGGGGGCGCTGGATGTGGTCGTATCCCTTGAACAGACGGATAGCGACATTGCGTTTCTTGAAAACGGAATCATTGCCCTGGCTGTTTTTGCTTTTCTGGTAACCTCGGCCATTATTTTTGTCTTTGTGTTGAAATTTGTCAATCAGCCCATAAAAAAGTTGATCGATGCAAGCAATCTTATTGCCAGGGGCGAGTATTTAAGCAATATCGACATCAATCAAAATGACGAAATGGGACAACTCTTTGTGGCCATTAACAAGATGGGCAAAAGAATTGCCTCAAAGCAGGCCCAACTTAAAAAACAGAGAGACGAATACCAGAATCTCTTTGAACTGGTACCCTGTCTGGTTACCATTCAGGACAAAAACTATCGACTGGTCAGCTACAACAAAGAATTTGAAGAAACGTTTAATCCAACCCCTGGAGATTTCTGTTTCCGTGTGTATAAGAAGCGTGATGAAAAATGTGAGGTCTGTCCGGTGGAAAAGACATTCAAGGACGGACGATCTCATTACGGCCAGGAAACCGGCATGGACAAAAACGGCAATACCACGTTCTGGCTTTCCAGGACATCGCCTATTCAGGATGCCCGGGGAAATGTCGTTTCGGTTATGGAAGTGTGCCTCGATATTACCCGCATGAAGCAGCTTGAAGAGCGGCTTGAAAAATCCGAAAGAAAATATTATGCCATTTTCAATAACATTCCGAATGCTGTTTTTGTATTGAACATGAATACGCTTGAAATACTCGACTGCAATAAAAGCGTCAAAGATGTGTATGGATATGAAAAGGATGAAATAACCGGGAGATCCTTTCTGGATTTGTTTCTGGATGAGGAAAAGGATCATTATGCTTTTAAAATCATGACATCCGCCTACGTCAACCAGGCGAAGCATGTCGACAAAGACGGTAAAACACTTTTTGCGGCCATCCGGGTGTCACCGTCGGAATACCTGGGGCAAAAAGTGCTTCTGGTGACCACCAGCGATATCACCAAACGGCTTGAGGCCGAACAGCAGCTCATTCATGCCGGAAAAATGGCAACGCTGGGAGAAATGGCCACCGGTATTGCCCACGAATTGAACCAACCCCTTTCGGTGATTAAAACCGCAAGCAATTTTTGTTTAAAAAAAATAAACGGCAATGAAATTATCGAAGACAAAGACCTTTATACCATGCTTGAGAAGATCGATCGCAATGTGAATCGCAGCGCAAACATTATCAGTCATATGCGGCAGTTCGCCAGAAAATCGGATGTGGTGTTGGCTGAGGTTCAGATCAACGACGTACTGAAAAGAGCCTTTGATATTTTCAGTCAACAGCTCAAAGTCAGAGGTATTGATGTGGCCTGGAATATCGAACAAAATTTGCCGACTATCATGGCAGATCCCAGCCGGCTGGAACAGGTGTTTATCAACCTTCTTTTAAATGCCAGAGATGCCATAGAGGAAAAGTGGTGGTCCCCGGAGCCTGCCATGGGTCTGAAAAAGATTACACTTAACACGACATTAGAAGGGAATACGGTGGTTGTTGAGGTCAGAGACACCGGCGTAGGGGTTTCAGAAGATATCGCCGATAAATTATTTGAGCCTTTTTTCACAACCAAGGAGGTGGGCAAAGGAACCGGTCTGGGCCTTTCAATCAGTTATGGAATTATCAAAGACTGCCAGGGAGCCATCAATGTGACCATGAACGAACAAGGGGAGACTTGCTTTCGCATCACTTTCCCCGCAAAGGAACCAAAACAATGAAAAAAACAATTTTACTGGTTGATGACGAGACCGATCTCCGGGAGGTTTTGGATATTTCCTTGTCCGATACCGGGTATAATGTTCTGACCGCTGAAAATAGCACACAAGCCCTCAAGATTTTGAATGATAATGATATTCCGGTGGTGATTACCGATATCAAAATGCCCGGTATCGACGGCATCGAGCTGCTTCGAAAAATCAAAAGTAAAAATCCGGAAACAGAAGTGATTATGCTGACCGGCCACGGGGATTTGGAGCTTGCCATTAAAAGTTTGAAAAATGAAGCAACCGATTTTATTACAAAACCGATTAATGATGATGCGTTGGAGATGGCGCTTCAAAGGGCCTTTGAAAAAATTCAAATGCGGGAAAAACTAAGGGAGTATGATCGTAACCGGGCCATGTATGATGTTTTCATCAATGAACTGATTCAAGAAGATGTGATGATCATCGGGTCTGACTACCGGATTCTGGATATCAACGAAACCCTTCTTAACAAATTGGGCTTGGAGCGAAAAGAGGCTGTGGGTCGATACTGCTATGAAATTACCCACAGGCTGTCGGTGCCATGTACCGGTGAAGATCATAAATGTCCCCTTGAGGAAACACTGTTGACCCGGAAGCCGACAACTGAAACCCATATCCACAAAGACAAGGATAATAAGAATGTCTATTATTCAATCTCCGCGTACCCGCTTTTTGAAAACGGTGAGATCATCGGTGCCATCGAGCTTTCCCGGGATATTACGACGGATATCAACACCCGGCAGGCGATGATGCAACAGGATAAACTGGCTTCCATCGGTCGATTGTCCGCCGGCGTTGCGCATGAAATCAACAACCCGCTCACCACCATTCTGACAACAGCCATGTTGATCCAGGAGGATATCGATTCGAAAAATCCCATGTATGAGGAATTGGGAACCATCACCAATGAAGCGCTTCGCTGTCGCAAGATTGTTGCCAGTCTTCTCGATTTTGCCCGTCAAACAAAACCGGCCAAAAAGTATCACAACATCAATGACATCATTACCGAATGTGTCCGTTTAACCCGAAAACAGGCTGAATTCAAGGATGTACAAATTTTAGAAACGCTTTCCGATAAGGTTCCGAAATTGCTGCTGGATAAAGAACAGATTCAACAGGCGCTCATAAATCTTATCCTCAATGCCACGGACGCCACTGAACCCGGCGGTAAGATAACAGTTGCAACGGCCTTTTCGCCGGACAATCAATTTGTGAGCATAAACGTGAGCGATACCGGCAAGGGGATTGGCGAC
>Ga0307423_1001738_pt1 | contig 12841 bp, 11 predicted proteins | sample SalMarWE160310MG_FD_202154 | JGI IMG/M metagenome (GOLD analysis project Ga0307423, IMG submission 202154) | Salt marsh sediment microbial communities from the Plum Island Ecosystem LTER, Massachusetts, United States - WE1603-10 | ecosystem: Environmental > Aquatic > Marine > Intertidal zone >...
ACCCGGCCGGGCAGATTGACATAGCTGAACACGCCATGGGGCAGGCCCGCCGCCACAAAGGCCTCCTCCAAGCGCCGGCCCACCATTTGGGTCTCGCTGGCGGTCTTTACGATCACCGCGTTGCCGGCCAAAAGCCCCATGACCACCTCGGAAAAAGGAATGCCAAAGGGATAGTTCCAGGGCGAGATGATCCCGATCACGCCGAAAGGCACCCGATGAATGCAGGCCAATTTGTTGGCCAACAGGATATTCCCCGGCATGAGGCGCTTGGGCCTTAAAAAACATGGCGCCATCTTCATGTAATAGCTGATGGCCATGGCCGCCGGCAGCACCTCGGTGGAAAGGGCGTCTATGCGGGTCTTGCCGTTGTCCTGGCTGATGATCGCAGCCAGTTCATCGGCCTTGGCCACGATATAGTCGCGCACGCCTTTCAGATAGCGAGCCCGCTGCCGCGGCTTCAGCGCGGCCCAAGCGGGCTGGGCCTGCCGGGCCTGGACAACGGCGCGCTGGAGATCCTCCACGGTATCCAGGGGCGAGCGGCCGATGGTTTGCCTGGTGGCCGGACTGAGCGCCTCGGTGAATTCTCTACCGCTCATTCCCGGCCTCCGTTTCCCGTCCGTCCCTTGAATTCGTCCATGGACTCGGTCACGCCCAAGAACTTGGCTATCCAATCCATCAGCGGCACCGGTAGCGCCCGCAAAAGCGGCACCGTGTAGACGATGGGGGGCATCCAAATCCGCGCCCGGTTGCGCTCGATCGCGCCGATTATGCGGTCGGCCACATACCCTTCGCGCAGGATGGGGAGCAGCAAAGGGTATTTGGTTTTAACGCCTGCGAACATGCCGGTGTCGATAAAGAAGGGGCAGACCACCGTGGTCTTGATCGAAAGTCCCCGCTTCTTGAATTCGCCGCGCAGGGCCTCGTCAAAGCCAAAGGCCGCGAACTTGGAGGCGCTGTAGTCGGCCAGGCCCGGGGTGCCCAATATGCCGCCGGCCGACGAGATGGTGATCAAATGCCCCCTGTTGCTTTGCATCATCTGGGGCAGAAAGGCCTTGGTCACCCAAAAGAGCGCCATGGTGTTAACCTTCATGGTGCGCTCTATCTGATCGTCGCTGCACTCGATGAAGGGCTTGCCCGACACTATGCCGGCGTTGTTTATGAGAATGTGCACTGGACCGGCTTCGGCTAAGGTGCGCCGGGCGGCCTCGTAAACAGCCTCCCGGTCGGAGACGTCAACTTGGTAGCCGAAACTTTCGCGCCCCGCGCGGTCAAGCTCATCTCTCACCCGGGCCAAATTGTCCGGGTTGATGTCCCATATGACAACGCGCGCGCCCAAGGCGGCGGTTTTTAGCGCCATGAGCCGGCCGATGCCCATGCCTCCCCCGGTGATGAGCACCGTGCTCCCCGCTATCTGACTCATAGTTCCTGGCTCCCTTCCGCTGTTCAGGTGATTGCCTGGGCGCCGTTGTAATTGATCATGAAAACAACTCGCTCTCCTGGGGAGCGGGTTCGATGCATTCCGGCCCCTCGTGAGCGGGCGAGTTGCAAGCAGGCGACACCTGGTAGCCCTCCATCAGCTCGGCTGGCAAAGGTCCTAACAGGCCGCGCAACTCTTCCGGGTCCTTGAGGTTTGTATCCAGCCAAGCCTGCTCGTGCTCCGGATTCAGCATAACCGGCATGCGGTCATGCACCGGCTCGATCAACTCGTTTGCCCGGGTGGTGACAATGGTGAACGTGTTTAGCTCATGGCCCTCGGCGTCACGCCAACGATCCCACAAGCCGGCGAAGGCAAAGGGCGCTCGGTCTTTCAGCACATAGCGAATGGGCTGCTTGCCCGAGGACGTATTGCGCCACTCATAGAAGCCGTCCGCCAAAACCAGACAGCGCTTACTTCCTAAAAGCCCCTTGAACATTGGCTTCTGCGCCAAGGTTTCCGCGCGGGCGTTGATGGCCTTGAACCCGCCTTTGGAATCCTTTAACCAGGAGGGAACCAGGCCCCAGCGCATGACCCGCAAGCGGATGCCTTGGTCCCAAATCGCCACACCGGCATCCTGGCCCGGCGCCAAGTTAAAGCGCGGCTCCAATTCCACCCCTTCGGCCTCGTAACCAAAACGTTGCCGGAGGGCTTCCTCGCCGTGTGTTCTGCTGAACCGTCCGCACATAATGGCATTTGAGCACGCCGCACCCGGGAAATCAACCAATGTAAGCAGGGGATGATTGGGACTATCCCTGACCCGGCGCTGCTTCGCGGTCCAGGAACCAGGCCAATTCGCCTTTTGGCATTATTCGCCCGGCAGGCGTTTCCCGCCCAGAGCCGATAACCTTCAAGATTCGTGATACCGCGGGCCGTTTGTCCAATCCAGCCACCAGAAACAGCACCGCTCGCGCTGCGTTGATAGCGGGAAGCGTGAGAGTCACCCTTGGCAGTGCAGGCTCGGTCCCGGCCGGGGGCTCGCTGTTTACTGCCCAGCTTCGGCTTTCCTCCAACTCCGGCCCTCCGGGAAAGAGAGACGCCGTGTGCCCATCCGCTCCCATGCCCAAGAGAACCAAGTCCATGCTGGGCGGTTCAGAGCCAAAAAACTTCCGCAAATCATTCTCATAAGATTGGGCCGCCTCTTTAGGCTCCAGTTCGCCCTGAATGCGGTGCAGGTTGGCTTCCGGTATGGGGACATGGCTCAAGAGCGTACGGTGGGCGTTGCCGAAATTGCTGCGCTCATCATCCGGCGGCACGCAGCGCTCGTCTCCCCAGAAAAGATGCAAGCGGTCCCACGGCAACGCCAACTTGGCCAACCGCTCATAAACCGGCAAAGGCGTGGAACCGCCGGAAAGAGCCAACAGCACCCGTCCGCGGCTGCGCGCGGCCTCTAAAAGCCGGTGTTGAATATACCAAGAAGCGGCCCTTGCCAGTTCTTGAGCGCTTGCCAGCACTTGTACCCTGGTCATAGAGCTATCTCCGGCCAAGCCGGCAAAAGCAGCTTGGCCCCTTCAGGTCCCCAAGATCCCGAGGGATACTCATGCAAGCGCCCTGCCCGCTGATCGCAGGATTCGCAGCGCTGCAGCACGGGATCGAGATAGGCCCAGGTCAGCTCTACGCCGTCCTGGCGCCAGAAAAGCATGTGGTCGCCCAGCATGCAATCCAACAGGGCCTTTTCGTATGCGTCCAGTAAAACGCCGTTTTGACCTTGCTGATAATCAAAGAGCATCTTCACCGAGCGCAGGCAAAGCTTGGCTCCGGGATTTTTGGTCTGAAAGGTGAGAGTAATATCTTCTTCGGGGTGCACGCCCAGGATGAGCCGGTTGGCTGAAATATGCTCGCCCAGGGTTTCTCGGAAAAGCGAATGAGGAACTTCCTTGAATTGAATCACCATGCGGGTGCGCTTGGATTGAAGCCGTTTGCCCGAAACCAGATAGAACGGCACTCCCTGCCAGCGCCAGTTGTCCACAAAGCAGCGCATAAGGGCGAAGGTCGGCGTTAGCGAATCATCCGCCACCTTGGGCTCATCGCGGTAGCCCGGCACCGCCATGCCCTTGATCTCTCCAGCGCCGTACTGGCCCAAAACCAAGTGGTCGTAAATCGCCTGCACCGGAAAGGGGCGCAGGGAACGGAACACCTTGGTCTTTTCATCGCGCACCCGGTCGGCGCCATAGCGGCTGGGAGGTTCCATGGCTATCAGCGACAACAGCTGCATCATGTGGTTCTGGAACATGTCGCGCAGCACGCCGGCCTTTTCATAATAGCCGGCCCGGTGCTCCACGCCCAAAGTCTCGGTCGCCATGATGACCACATGGTCAACAAAGTTGCGATTCCACAGCGGCTCGAAGATGGCATTGGCGAAACGGAACAGCAGGACGTTCTGCACCGTCTCCTTGGCCAAATAATGATCTATGCGGAACACCTGGTGCTCGGCAAAGGAAGCGGCGATCGCTTGGTCCAATTCCTTGGCGCTGGCCAGGTCGTGGCCAAAAGGCTTCTCCACCACCAGCCGAGCCCAGCCCCGGTCTTCGGCGGCCAGGCCGGCCTGTCCCAAACGGGTGGCCACTGTGGCGTAAAGCTTGGGCGGGATGGCCAGGTTAAACACCCGGTTGGCCCCTGTGCCCGCCGCTTGGGATAGTTCATCCAAGCGTTTACCTAGCAGGCGATAGGAATCCAAATCATCATAGTCCACATTTTGATAGTGGAGACATCGCGAAAACTGCGGCCACTGGCTTAGGTCCAGCCCTTCGTGCCGGCCCAACGCCTCCCGCATCTTATCGCGAAAAGCCTCCTCGCTCATCTCGGTTCGGGCCGCGCCGACAACACGAAAAGCCTCCGGCAATCCTTTGTTGATAAAGAGGTTATACAAGGCCGGGATCAGCTTGCGGGCGGCCAGATCGCCGGAAGCGCCGAAGATAACGATGGTGCACGGCTCCAGGGGTCCATCGAGCAGGCAGGAAGCCGGAGCGCTGTCCCCATTGTTCAAGGGTGCGCCCATCACCACCGCAGTCTCGCCGGCGGGGCCGGCAGAGTAGGAATTATGGTCCCCATGATCGCTCATGAATTCTCGGCCTTTCGCACCGCATGGCCGCCGAACTCGTGGCGCAGGGCTGCCAGTACCCGGTCGGCGAATGAACTGTCCTGGCGGGACCGGAAACGCTCCATGAGGGCCATGGCGATCACTGGAGCAGGGGTGGCGCTGCGTACCGCCTGCTCCACTGCCCAGCGCCCCTCGCCTGAATCCTCCACATAGGCTTGCAGCCCCTGCAAGCGGGGATCGTCGCTAAAGGCCTTTTCCATTAATTCCAAAAGCCAGGAGCGTATCACGCTGCCCTGGTTCAAGAGGTGAGACAGCTTTTGATAATCCAAATGCTGGTCAAAGGGGCTGGATTCCAGGAGGGCGAAACCTTCGGCGTAGGCCTGCATCATGGCATACTCGATGCCGTTATGAATCATCTTGATAAAATGCCCGGCCCCGGAGGGACCGCAATATAAATAGCCTTCAGGCGGAGCCAGGCTCGCCAAGGCGGGTTCTACTTGGTCGAAGGCCTCGCGGGGCCCTCCGGCCATGAGGCAAAAGCCTTCTGCCAGCCCCCAAACGCCCCCGCTAACACCCACGTCAAGATAGAGGATGCCCTTTTCGGCCAGGCTGGCGGCGCGGGGCGCATCCTCCAAGTAGGGGCTGTTGCCGCCATCGATGACTATATCGCCCGTATTTAAAAGCCCGGCCACTTCAGCCAAGGTCTGTTGCACCGCTCCCGCAGGAAGCATGATCCACACGGCCCGCGGCGCTGTAAGCTTGTCGGCAAGCTCGGTCAAGGTTTGGGCGGGCACCGCGCCGTCTGCGGCCAGTTCCTGGGTTTTGACAAAGGTGCGGTTATAGGCAACCACTTGGTGGCCCGTCCGCAGCAGGCGGCGGGCCATGCCCAGGCCCATGCGCCCCAGGCCGATCATGCCTATTTGCATCCGCACCTCCTAAGACGGGGCGTCAACCCTCCAATAGGGCCAAGGCCCTGGCCACCAGGTTATCCTTGTTCAGGCCGTACTCGGAAAGCACCTTGCCGCCCGGAGCCGACGCACCGAAGCGGTCGACACCAATCACATCTCCATTATCGCCCACCCAGCGCTCCCAACCCAAGGTGGATCCTGCCTCAACGGCCAGGCGCGCTTTCACTCCCGGAGGCAGCACGCTGTCTCGATAGGCCTGATCCTGCTCCTTGAAAAGCTCCCAGGAAGGCATAGAAACCACCCGCACCTTGATCCCCTTGGTCTTAAGCTCCTTGGCCGCCTCCATGGCCAGGTGGACCTCCGATCCACTAGCTATGAGGATGAGTTGGAGCGAGCCGCCACCCTCGTTGAGCAGGTAAGCGCCCTTGGCCACGCCTTGGTTTACAGCATACAGGCGCGGATCCAGGATGGGCAGCTTTTGGCGCGTCAGCACCAGGCAGGTTGGTTTGTTACGCTGCAAGGCCACCTGCCAGGCCGCAGCGGTCTCATTGGCGTCCGCTGGCCGGATTGTGGTCATGCCAGGCATGGCCCTTAGCGAGGCCAAGTGCTCCACCGGCTGATGGGTGGGACCGTCCTCACCCACGCCTAGGCTGTCATGGGTGAAAACGAAAATTGAGCGGCATTTCATGAGTGCCGCCAAGCGCAGGCTGGGGCGACAGTAATCGGAGAAAACAAAGAAGGTGGCACCGTAAGGGATCACCCCGCCATGCAATGCCATGCCGTTCACCGCCGCGGCCATGCCATGTTCGCGCACCCCGAAATGGATGTTGCGGCCGCATTCGGCCCCGCGCCCCCGCATGTCGCCCGAGCCGGCGATGATGGTTTTGGTGGAAGGGGCCAAATCGGCCGAGCCGCCCACCAGCTCCGGCAGGGCCACGGCCAGGGCGTTGAGCACCTTGCCCGAGGCCGCCCGGGTGGCCAGGGGGCCGTCCTGCGGCTGGAATAGCGGCGCGGCTTCCTGCCAGCCCTGCGGCAATTCGCCGGACAGCACCCGCTTGAACTCGGCCGCTTCATCAGCATGTTTCGCTTGGTAGCCAGCCAAGAGCTGCTGCCACTCGTCCTGCCAATTCTTGCCCCGCTGCAAGGCCTGGCCCATGTGTTCCTTGACCTGGGCCGGGATTGAAAAAGCCTCAGCTGGCATGCCCAGCGTTTGGCGGGTGGCTTTAGCGCCTTCGGCGCCCAGGGGTTCGCCGTGTACGCCGGAAGTGTCGACCTTGGGGCTGCCGTAGCCGATGTGGGTGCGCACGCAGATCAAGCTGGGCCGCTCGCTGTCAGCCCGGGCTTCATTTATCGCCTGCTCGATAGCCTGCAGGTCATTGCCGTCGGTGACACGCAAAACTTGCCAGCCATAGGCCTCGAAGCGTTTGCCCACATCTTCGGTGAAAGTCAGCTCCGTGCCGCCCTCAATGGAAATATGGTTGTCGTCGTAGAGATAGACCAGACGGCCCAATCCCAAGGCGCCGGCCAAAGAGGCGGCTTCCGAGGCCACGCCCTCCATGAGGTCTCCGTCCGAGACGATGGCATACACGTGGTGATCCATAACAGGAAAACCGGGCCTGTGATAGCGGCCGGCCAGATAGCGCTGGGCCATGGCCATTCCCACGCCCATGGCAAAGCCTTGACCCAGGGGGCCGGTGGTGGCTTCAACGCCGGGGCAAAGACCATGTTCAGGATGGCCCGCGGTGATCGAGCCCCACTGACGAAAGTTCTTGACCTCTTCCAGGGTCAGACCGTAGCCCGCCAGATGTAAAAGCGCATAAAGCAAGGCAGAGCCGTGGCCGGCGGAGAGCACGAAACGGTCTCGGGCCGGCCAGGCAGGGTCGGCAGGGTTATGGCGCAAAAACCGCGACCACACGACATAAGCCATGGGCGCCGCGCCCAGCGGCATTCCTGGGTGGCCAGAGTTAGCCGCCTCCACCATATCCACCGCCAGCATACGGATGGTATTAACGCAAAGCTGATCCAATCCGGCCCGACCCTCGGCCATAGCGCGCATCTCCATTTGTAAGGCTAAAGGGCGCTACGCGCCCCGGTTCTAAAGAATATCCGCCCCCCGCCGGCGGCTGGTCGGCAAAAAAAGGCCGACGATAGGTCAAATCCTTCGGTCGCGGGCAGATGCAAATTTGGCCTATAGGATAACATGTTTATCCCCCGCTTGCCTGCAACAGATTTAAGCTTGGATGGTCTTATTACGAACTTGGAAATATGCATGCCATGCCCACTTAAACTAATTATTGTCCTGGTCTGATTGGGGTATTATGTTTAACTGCGCTCATCGGCTTGCGTCATTCTATCTGAGCAGCAATGGAGGGGATCAATGAAAATCCTGGATAATTTTCGGCTGACTTTCGCTGATATAGTTAAAGAAAATAATCTGTTGCATGAAGTGGTGCAAGTAAAGGTGAAGCCGCTCACCGCCAAGCAGGCCATAGGCAGGCCGGACAGGCAGGATTTTCCATTGCAAAAAGGCAAAGAGCGCATCCTGGAGGCAAGATTCCAAGGCAGCGCTGGACAGTCTTTCACCGATTCATTCCGTGACTATCAAGGCACTGTGGCAGAATTGCTTGCATTGGATTTGGATGACCGCTTCAATGTTTCTGTTTTCTGCGCATCCACCAACGCAATCTTGCGCCATTTGGGTTTGGTGGATGGCACCATACATTGCCGCGACCAGGAGCCAGGCCTGTGCGCGCCCAAGCTGATTGAGTACCTGTCTCAGCGTCACCAGGAAACCAGACGGTTGACTTTAGTGGGCTTACAACCAGCCTTGGCTGAAGCTTTAGCGAAACACTATGAATTAAGCGTTTTAGATCTTGATCCAGACAACATCGGGCAAAAAATAGCTGGCGTGCGTATTAAAGACGGCCGCACGGACCTAGCCGCAGCGGTTTCTCAAAGCGACTTGGTTCTGGCCACCGGATCCAGTCTTTGCAACAACACCATCGATTCAATCCTGGCCGCCGCAGGCAACCTTCCCGTGGTGTTTTTCGGCATCACCATTTCCGGAGCTGCGGCACTACTCAACCTGGAACGTTTCTGCCCGCTAGGGCATTAAAGCCGGGCCTCTCAGAGCTGGAAGGCTGACCTTCATTTCATCATCAAATGCCGGAAGCGTGCTTTCCAATTAGCGTTTTGGTTAAATTACAGTAGGTTACAAACAACGATCTTTGCTTAAGTCCCCAATGATAGGAAACGCCATTTCTCCTGCCCAACAAAACCAAACAATTTTTATCAAATAATATCAGTGCAATATGACTGTGGTCCGTTTTTTGTAGTGTATTTTTTTTAGCCTGTAGGAACCTGTTTAAACAACCTGCGCAAATGACGACCCTGGACTGACCACCCAACTTGGCGGGGCTATTTACCCATGGATCATCTGACTTTGGTGATTTTGGTCATCATCCTGGTCCTATTGGGAGCCATGGCGGCCACGGTGCCGGTATTTATTTGTTTGTTTTTCACTGCCTTGGCTGGCTTTCTCTTATTCACCGACATTTCTCTTTTAGTAATCGCGGAAAGCATGTTCCGCTCGTTGGACAACTTTTCCCTGGTGGTGGTGCTATTTTTCATTCTTTGCGGGAACATCATGACCGCCGGTTCTATTGTGGCCAAGCTGGTGCGCTTGGCCAACGTGCTGGTGGGCTGGCTGCCGGGCGGCCTGGCCATGGCCGGCGTGTTGGCCTGCGGCCTGTTCGGCGCCATCAGCGGCTCCACCGTGGCCACGGTGGTGGCCATCGGCGGGTTCATGATTCCGGCCCTGATGAACAACAAGTATGGCGAGAAATTTTCCATCGGCTGCATGACCGCCGCCCCCAATCTGGGCGTAATCATCCCTCCGTCCATTTCCATGATTCTCTACTCAATGGTCAGCGCCGTTTCCCTGGAAGGCCTCTTTCTGACCGGCTTTGCGCCGGGCGTTCTAATAATGGCCGGCATGTGTGGCTATGCCTATATCTGGGCCAAAAGGTCGCCCGGATTTGTTCGAGCGCCCAAGCCTTCCTGGCCAGATACCTTGGATGCGCTGGCCAAGGGTTTTTGGTCCCTGATGCTGCCGGTGATCATTTTCGGAGGCATCTTCTCCGGCGCCTTCACGGCCAACGAGGCCGCGGTGGTGGCCTGCGTGTACGCCTTGTTGGTGGAACTCTTCATCCATCGCAGCATCGGCTATAAGACCGTACGCACCGTCATGGTCAACTCGGCGGTTACCAGCGCCACCCTGCTCATCATAGTTGCCGGAGCCACCACCTTTGGCCGCTTTTTGACCCTGGAAGCCATCCCCGCCAAGATCAGCGAACTGGTGGTTGGCGCCATAGAGAGCCCCTGGATATTCCTGTTTGCGATCAACATCCTGCTCTTAATTGTGGGCATGTTCATGGACATCATCAGCGCCACTCTTATCCTGGGACCCATCTTTCTGCCCATGCTGGACAAGTACGGCATAAATCCAGTGCATTTTGGGCTTCTGATGACCGTGAACCTTGCCATCGGCTACTGCACGCCGCCTTTGGGAGTGAGCCTTTATATCACCGGCTCCATGACCAACCGAAATTTAATTTATGTATCTCGGGCTGTCATGCCCTGGATTCTCATCCAAATCGGCGTCCTGCTGTCATGCACCTATTGGCCCGACATGGTGCTGTGGCTGCCCAGGCTGGTGGGCTGGAACGTGGACTAAAGCCTTGCCCATGACAAGTCTATCTGGGGGAACCCCGCCATTTAAGGCCAAGATTGAGGCCCACATCTTCTCAAATTGGGGCCTGGAATCTATTTAGCCCTCCTACTTATCGCCCTAAGCTATTTACAGAAATAAAAGAGGTCCGCGATTCCCGCGGCCTCCGGGCAATTGGCGCGAACCGGCGCCTATGCGCCAGCCAAACTGCCGGGTAAAGCAGCGCGCTATAGCCTATAAGGAGGGGACCAATGGATAAGAAAGTTCTTATCGGGGTGGACGGGTCCAATCATGCCCTGTGGGCGGTTGATTACGTGGGCCTCATGTCCCTGGCGATTCCAGACCTCTGGGCCACCGTTTATCATGTGGTGCGCTCGGTCCCGCCGCCGGTTTTACATGGCGATCCGCATGATGCGCAGAACTTCCGCTTGGCCCAACGCATGCAGCAACTGATGCATGAGCGAGCGAGCGCCGTAACCGACAAGGCCAGCGAGCGCCTCAAAGCGACCGGATTTAAAGCGGACCGCATCAGCGACAAGGCTCAAACTAGGGGGCTGGGCCTGGCCAGGGATCTGGTCCTCGAGGGAAGCCAAGGCCTTTATGACGCCATCGTGTTGGGCCGGCGCGGCCTATCAAAGGTCCAGGAACTTTTCCTGGGCAGTGTGACCAACAAGGTAGTGCAGCACGCCGACCGGGTGGCGGTGTGGGTGGTGGGCGGGAAAGTGAAAAACCGCCGCATCCTCTGTGCTGTGGACAACTCCCGGGGATCGTTGCGGGCAGTGGACCACCTGGCTTTCATGCTAATGGGCAGCCGCGACTACGAAGTGACTCTTTTCCACGCCGGACCAGATCTGGACTCGCTGCCATCGGTTGAACCGGAAGAGGACGAAAGCAAAGAGATGGCCCGCGAACTAGATCACTATGACAGTGAGCAAAGCGCCAGCTTCAATAGCCAAGCCCTCCTGCTCTTTAAGGAGCATGGTCTTGATCCTGACCGGATTCGGACCATAAGCAGCCGGAGGAGTGGCAGTATATCCAACGCAATCCTCAAGGAGGCCGTAAAAAGCGATTGTGGCACCGTGGTGTTGGGACGCCGCGGCGAAGGCGGCGCTTTTTGGCTGGGCCATGTGAGCGACAAGGTATTGGCCAAAGCCAGCGACTTGGCGGTCTGGGTGGTCGGATAAAATACGTGGCAAGCCTGCCGCCGGCCGGTTTAATAAGCAAGGCTCCCGGCTAGGCTTGCCTATTCGCCAATTATTTTAATGAGTGCGCGTTTCTTGCGGCGGCCGTCGAACTCGCCATAGAAGATCCGCTCCCAGGTGCCCAGGTCCAGGCGGCCCTCTGTGACCGCCATCACCACCTCGCGTCCCATGATCTGCCGTTTCATGTGGGCGTCGGCGTTGTCCTCACCCACGTTGTGGCGGTATTGCTCCACCGGCGCATGGGGCGCCAGCCGCTCCAGCCACTCGTCATAATCCTGATGCAAGCCGCGCTGGTCGTCATTGATGAACACGCTGGCCGTGATATGCATGGCGTTGACCAGGCAAAGGCCCTCGATTATCCCGCTGTCGGCCAAGGCGTCCTCTACCTCGGGGGTGATATTTATATAGGCCCTGCGGGTCGGCACTTGGAACCAGAGTTCCTTGCGAAAAGATTTCATGGCGCACACCTTTTTTAACGAAGACGGGGGAGCCATGCTTTTAGCTCCCCCGGTTTGAGTTCTTTGTCTCGCTGGCTTCTTAGGCGTATTTCAGCATCACCTCTTTGAGCTTACCCTGGTCGGTGTCTTGGCTGTAGAGGGGCCCCTTGTCCAGGATGTCGAAGTGCTCACTGAAGGGCTTGGCCTCCTCGTTCCGGTAGATTATGCCGGTTGGTATGACATCCCCGAACTTGTCGGACTGCCTCAGCGCCTGGTGCCAATCCGTCGGGTTGTGCTCCTGGGGCAGGGGCTGGCAGCGTTGTTTGTACCAGGCCCAGGTGTTAACCTTGTTGAACGAGACGCAGGGCTGCATGATATCAACCAAGCTGAAGCCCTTGTGTGCGATGGCTTGTTTGATTAGGCCCGCCAACTGTTCCTGGTCGCCGGCAAACCCGCGTGCCACGAAGGAGACCTTATTGGCCACTGCGGTGGCCACCGGATTGAAGGCCCGCGAGCGCTGGCCGTCAGGCTGCGCCTTGGTGACCATGCCTTGCTGCGAGGTCGGGCTAGCCTGGCCCTTGGTCAGTCCATATATCTGGTTGTCGTGCACCAACAAGGTGATGTCGATATTGCGCCTCAAGGCAGCCAGGAAATGGTTGCCGCCCTCACCATAGTTGCAGCCGTCTCCGCTATTCACGATAACCTTCAGGCCGTGGTTGGCCAGGGCGATGCCGGTAGCCGCCGGCACCGATCGGCCATGCAGGCCGTTAAAGCCGTTACAACGCAAATAATGGGGCATCTTGGCCGCCTGGCCGATGCCGCTCACCATCACTATTCCATGAGGTTCCAGGCCGCTTTCCGCCAAGGCCTGGATTAGCGCCGCCCGAATGCCGAAGTTGCCGCAGCCTGGACACCATGCGGTTTCAAAATCGCCATAGTCTTCTATAGTGGCCATATGCTACCTCGCTTACCCGGCTAGCCCGTTAAGAATGTACTCCGGTGTAAAGGGACGCCCATCGTAACGGTTGATCAATTGGTCTACCTGAAAACC
>Ga0307423_1001739_pt1 | contig 12836 bp, 10 predicted proteins | sample SalMarWE160310MG_FD_202154 | JGI IMG/M metagenome (GOLD analysis project Ga0307423, IMG submission 202154) | Salt marsh sediment microbial communities from the Plum Island Ecosystem LTER, Massachusetts, United States - WE1603-10 | ecosystem: Environmental > Aquatic > Marine > Intertidal zone >...
AACATCGTGGGATCATGCAGAAGCTTCTTAACAAGCGCCGCGGTCAGGCGATCAACAGCGGCGCGGTCTTCCTCCGATATGGACTTAAGAGACGAAAAGGTCTTCTTGAGTTCTGCCTGCCTGATCTGCTCCGCTTTTTCCCTGAGCGCAACCACGGTCGGCACCACGTCGAGGGCTTCAAACCACCGTCGGAACTGGATGACGGCCTCATCCACAATCCTTTCCCCCCGGCGGGCTTCCTGGTGCCGTTCTTCGATATTTTCCTGAATGGCCTCATTGAGATCATCAATGTCATAGACATACACGTTGTTGATCCGGTTGATCTCGGGATCGATGTCCCGAGGCACAGCAATGTCAATGAAAAAAAGAGGCCGGTTCTTCCTGGCGCGCATCACCCCCTTGAAGTCGTCGCGCACCAGGACATAGTGTGGAGCCCCCGTTGAACTGATCACAATGTCCACCTGCTTCAGATAATCGCGAACCTCTTCAAAACGAATGGCCGTCCCGTTAAACCTTTCAGCCACTTCCAGGCCCCGCTCAAAAGTCCGGTTCGCCACGAATATGGGTTCCGCGCGGTTGGTTATCAGATGTTCCACGGCAAGCTCTGCCATCTCGCCGGCACCGAGCAACAAGACAGCCTTGCCGGCGAGTTCACCGAAAATCTTCCGGCCCAATTCCACGGCAGCATAGCTGATCGATACGGCACTGTCGCCAATCCCCGTCTCGGTCCGGACCCGTTTTGCCACTGAAAAGGACTTGTGCATCAGTCGATTCAGAACAACGCCGCAAGCTTTATGATCCGTGGCCAGCTGATAGGCGCCCTTAATCTGTCCGAGGATTTGCGGCTCCCCCACGACCATGGAGTCGAGACTGGATGCCACTCGAAAGATATGCCGGACAGCCTCCTCCCCGTGGTGCACGTAAAGGGCATGCTCAAAAGTGCTACGCGGGGTGTTTTTGAATTCGGAGAGGAAATCCTTCACTGCTTCTGCAGCCCGGGGAGCGTCTTTTGTGGCCAAAAGAAACTCCACACGGTTGCATGTAGAAAAAAGGAGGACTTCATCCACATAGGGCGCCTGCCGCATGCTTTCAAGCACTATCGGGCTATCCGCACTGGCAAAAGCCAGGCATTCTCGAACCTCAACAGGCGCTGTCTTGTGATTCAAACCGATGACGACAATTTCAATCTGTTCTGGCATATAAAGCGACCTTCACACGAAGCAACAAAGCCTACCCCAAAAAACGGAGGAAAAATGTAAAAAGAAGTATCAGAAACCCCACAATGGTCATAATGGCGGCCCGCCTGCCGCGCCATCCCACCGCAAGCCGTTCGTGAAGCAGAACCGCGTAGACCAGCCACGTGATCGCCGCCATAATCTCTTTGTGGTTCCAACTCCAGAACTGGCCATGGACCATCTGGGCGTAAATCACACCGGTGATGATTCCAAAGGTTAACAAGGGAAATCCGGCGATAAGGCATGAATAACCCACGGAGTCGAGCAGCTTCAAAGACGGCAGGCGGCGATAAAAAAAGCCCCGCTTTTTGTCCTTGATCGCCTTTTCCTGAATCAGATAGAGGATGCCCACCAGGAACGCTATGGCAAAAGCAGCGTTTCCCACAATGAGCGTCCCAATATGAAAGGTCCGCCACACACCCCTGAAAAGGGGATCCAGCTCAACCGGCGGCCTTGGAATGATCGAAGCAATAATGACCGAAAGCGTTGCCAGAGGCGCCACGAGGGCTCCAAGAATCATCAAATGAAATTTGAGTTGAAGCACCAGAAAGACGCCCACAACAGTCCAACCGAAGGTCGAAAGGGTGTCATGAAGGCTTTGAACCGGAATGCGGCCGCTGTGAAAGTACTGCAAGGCGATAACCCCTGTGTGACACAGGAACCCCGCCCAGAGCAAGACACTTGAAACCCGGTAAACGGGCCGCTTTTGGAACAGGACGTAACCTTGATAACCCAGCGAACTTAAGATGTAAAACGTCACGGTCACAATGAATAATATACTCATGGATCGTCCTCTCAAAAAATGGCAGCTACGTCGTAACCGGTCCCCCGACGCCTGCCGTTGCCTTCATGAGATCCTTCCATTGGTACCCGGGACCCAAAACGACCCGGAGCAGGCGGTCCACATCGTCGATGTGATCCTCCCGTACCATTTCAAGGAGTCCCTCATCGAGCAACCGCTCAAAAACCTGCTTATGGGCTTCCGGACTCTTGCCCTGCGAAAGGAGTTCTCGACGTATCGCCCCCATCAGGTTCAACAAGACGGCATATTCGGGCCCGAATTCCTTTTCCAGGGTCTTACGTATCCTCCTGGCCACCGCCGGGCTCTTGTTTGAGGTTGAAACGGCAATCAGCAGGTCCCCCTGTCGGACGATAGCCGGCAGGACAAAGTTGCAGACTTCCGGACGGTCGGCGATATTGCACAACAGGCCGCGCAGGCCGGCATCCTTGCTGATCTGCCGATTAACCGTTTCGTTGTCGGTCGCCCCGATGACCAGGAATTTGCCCTCCAGATCGTCCGTTTGATAACCTCTTATTTTCAAATCAATTTCGCCTGTTGAAGCGAGCTTCTCGAGATATTCGGTGGCCCGGGTCGTCACCACGGTCACCCGGGCTGCGCAGTCAAGCAACGTTCTGACTTTCCGTTCTCCCACGCTGCCGCCCCCAACGACCAGACAGAGCCGGTCTTTCACATCCAGGTTTATGGGATAATAGCGCATTACTGTCGCCTCCCCAACAACCACTTCATGAAGGCCCCGCCCGTGTATGCCAGCTCAAGGGGCCTCTCCCGGCTAAAACGCTTCACAACGGCTATACGAAGATAGAGTCTCATGAGACTCGCCAGCGTTAGAGGGTGTGAAACAGGCTCTACACGGCCCGCTTTGATGGCTTCGATAATGGCCTCAGGTGTCTTTTCGGCCTCAATGAGCGAATAGGCCAGCCCAAACTGCTCAAGGACATGAGCATCGGAGTTTGCCACGAGCGGGAGTCGATGTTTCTGCGCAAACCGAAGGGCCGGTTCATTGAAATCAACCCGATTCGTATAGAAATGACAGTATTCGACCGCATCAAACAAGTGCGGCGTGGCCTCAAGTTGTCCGTTCAAACAGGTGGGACCCGGAAAGTACGGATGCGGGGCCATCACCAACCCCTGGTCTGACTTGTGCTGAAGAACATCCTCGAAGCTTTGATAGGTGTCTTCTTCGTAGGGCATGTTGAGCAGGAGGACGTGTTTTTTCTTTATCGTAACCTCCACCCCGGGAATCAGGACAATGTCGCGCTCGGCTGCATACGAACGAAGCGCCGCACTGAACGTCAGGGTGTCGTGGTTTGTAATGGCCAGGGCATCGAACCCTTTTGCCGCTGCCTCGTCCACCAGTTCACGGGCGGAATAGGCGATGTGATCGTCTTTGTCTTCCTTTGTGTGAATATGTAAGTCGACCTTTAATAACGACGTCCTGTTCTTTCCTGTCATCGGCCTCGGCACCTAAAAAACCCGCTTTTCTAATAGGATATCGAATCACCATGAACGAAGTAAACCAAAAAATGCAAAGAGACAATATAATAAAGCTCCCAGCGCTCCCATCCTTTGGGCGGGAATCTGCCCGGGGTGCAAAGAGATTGACTAATGAAAAGCAAGATGTTACTCAAGGCGAGTTTAGGATGAGTCTGTATGACGGGCTTCGGCAACAAGGAATAATTCGCATGAGATTGACGAAGGTTAAAGTCTTATTTTTTACGGCTCTGTTTCTTTGGGCTTTCCAGCCATCGGGTTGGACTGACGAGCCCACGAGGGTTGCCATCATTCCTTTCAAGATGAACGCTGAACGAGACCTCTCCTTTTTGCGGGAAGGGATCGTTGACATGCTGACGACCCGACTCTCATGGGAAAATAAGGTTGTTGTCATCCCAAAAGAAGCGACAGAACGCGTGCTGAGCAATCGATCCGGTACGGTCAACGAAGAGGCGGCCAGAGAAATCGGCACCGCTCTGAGTGCAGACTACGTCCTGTTCGGGAGTCTCACCATTTTTGGGGAAAGCGTGAGCATTGACGCCAAGATGATTGACGTGGCCGGTTCTAAACCGCCGGTGACCGTGTTCACGCAGGGCGACAGCATGGACAGTGTGATTCCGAAGGTGGATGCTTTTGCCCAAGACATCAACGAAAAAGTCTTTGGCCGTGCCCGCGTGGTTGAGGCCCCGGCACCCCGGCAGGCGACCGCCCAGGCCCCTTCTCCCGACATCTACGCTCACCCCGAAAAACTCATGGCTCAGGGAGGCCGTGAGGAATCGGTTGCGACCGAGACGGAAGCCTCGAATGTCAACCCCAATTTCATCGTCCCTGAAGGCCGGCCGGGGGGTGAAAGCTTTTGGAAGAGCCAGAATTTTGCCGAAGATATCAGGGGAATTTCTATTGGGGACATCGATGGAGACGGCAACCAGGAAACCGTGTTTATCAGCACAAATACAGTCTTTGTATACAGGAACGCGGGAGGACGGTTTCTTAAAGTGACCGAAGTTGCAGGCAGTGGGAGTGACAACTTCCTCGGTGTGGACGTGGCAGATGTCAACCGGAACGGAAAAACGGAAATTTTCATCACCAATCTGAACGTGACACAAAACACCCTCGCATCCTTTGTTCTGGAATGGGAAGGGGACGCCCTCGTCAGGCTCGCAGAGAACGAAAACTGGTATTACCGGGTCACAGAACTCCCATCCCAGGGTTACGTTCTCCTGGGTCAAAGAAGAGGCGCCGTCGATCCTTTTCAGGGCGACATCTACGAACTGGGCTGGACCGAAGGCCGCTACGAACCTGTGAGTACGCTCGATGTGCCTCGAAATTTCAACGTCCTCTCCTTTGCCATGGGGGACGTCCTGAATAACGGAACGGTCATGGTTGTTGCATTCAGAGACGATGACCGCCTTGAAATCCTGACCAAGGCAGGATCCAGGGAGTGGAAAAGCGGCGATCGTTATGGGGGGTCTGAGAATTACCTCAACTTGGAGCCGACCCGTGAAGCAACCGATGAAGGCACGGAAGAGGACATAGGCAAGAAGCGCCTGTACTTGCCCCAGCGGATCTTCATAAAGGATCTGGATGGGAACGGCAAACATGAGGTTCTTGTTGTGAACAACCAGGCCCCCGTCGCAAGGCTGTTCTCGCGATTTAGACATTTTGCCAGCAGCGAAATCGACGCTCTCTCATGGGATGGTCTCGCGCTTTCCGTAAGCTGGCAGACGAAAAAGATCGGGGGGTACGTGAGCGACTTTGCCATCGGCGATTTCGACAATGACAATCAAGACGAGCTTGTCGCCGTGGTCGTCACGGCCCGGGGGACGTCTGTTTTTTCCAAAGCCAAGAGTGCCATCATAAGCTACGATTTGAACGTTCCGGAGGCCTGATGCGCCCCGACAGGCGCTCCACGAAAAGCATTGCAGCCCAACGTAGGGGCGACCCCCTGTGGCCGCCCGGGCGCTCTCACGAATGGTTATGATCTCTTGGCCGTGTTGTTTCTGCAACAATAGGGCAACCTTAAAAAGCGTCATGACCGGTTGACAAATGATTCCGGTTGTGGATTATTACGCGACTCATGAGTGAAGCCCCCCGAAGGACTCACAGGGGGCAGATGGAATGACATTTTCCTGGCGGTGTAGCTCAGCAGGTTAGAGCATGCGGCTCATATCCGCAGTGTCCGGGGTTCAAGTCCCTGCACCGCCACCAATTATAAACCAATAGCCGTTAATTTTCAGGCTGTTAGCAAAATCGACAGGGAACCAACGCAAAGGCTTGTGTGTTGCGGGGTTCCCTTTTTTTGTGCCAAAATCTGTAATCGCCTCACGCCGTTTCGCCCTTGCCATCCGTCACTTTGTCAGGACATTCATTTCGTGTCCGAAATCGTTGTTCTGTAGGCCCTCAGAGACCCAATTCCTGCACTTTCCTACGACATATCAGTTCGTTTCCGCGGCCCAATTAGATGGCTTGCAGTCACCTCTTTTCAAAAACTAGTACTTTCTACCTAGTTTTCGATACCCATGAATTTCATACATTTCCCGGATTGACATAGGTACTTCTACCGTCATAATGGTAATCTACCCTATAATAATTCGGAAAGGTACCAAACATAGCTGTCGCGCCTTAAGGAACCTTGGCAGGTAATATACTAAAAACAAACACTTTCAGGCACACTGTTTGCATTTAAAGACATTGATGTGGGGGATGTAGGGGCTAAGCGACAGAATTATGGGTTCCGGTCGTGATAACAACCAGGAGGCTGTACCATGACAATTAGAAGCATTGATCTCCCTTTCTGGCCGGCTTCAGTTTTATTGGGCGTTGCCTTGCCAATGTTGATACTGACATTAACGGCACCAGTACAGGCAAGTATTTACTCCAACTCGGCTCACGGCGACCTGACCTTCGGTGTCAACCGGTCCACGGCAACGTGCGAAAACTGGCCTGGCGGTCAATGTGTGATAGGCTCGTGCGCCCACTGCCACGATACCTTTGATCCCAACCTATGTGGAAACGATACTTATGGACTTCTGCTTTTCGCAGCCAACAATAATCCTACGGCAGATCCCCAGGCGGACAACTTCTGCTATGAATGCCATAAGGGAAGTGGGTCTGTACAGGCGGGATCATTAGCCAACGACACTTACAGCACGAATTTCGGCGGGGGCACACCCACCTTTACCACAATCTATGACGCCTTCAATCCAGCAACCGGAGCGACACCCTCATCTCACAATCTTGCTGACGTTCTAAACCATGTTATCGAGGAGGAAATAGTCGGCTTTACTATTAACACCAACCCCTGTCTCGTGTGCCACGATCAGCATGCCTCCCAGAGGAATTATCCGGTTATGCCCAGTGGATCGGGAGGCGTTCTGACGGCGGTCAGGCGGCCGATCGACTATCCCTCCCCTCCCACCCCCACCAACCTTTGGGGAGACGAGAGTGGGAGCAACGAACTCATGAGTGAGTTCGCAGCAAATTATCAGGCCCCTTACTTTAAGAATGATCCCCTGGACCCTAACAAGTTTGAACCGAATAATGACAGCACGGGGGATGGCAGTAACTTGCCAAACTTTAAGAACTTTTGTTTGAGTAACTGCCATGGCACGTCCCGGGTTTACAGCACGGAGCACGGGGCAGAACTGACTAAGATTGACTGGACCGCAACCGGAGATCAACATGGAAGAAACCATGAAACGGCATCCGGACGGATGGGCTACACAATTGCGCCCTATGATAATCTGAACAAAAACTATGTATTATCCTGCACCGACTGCCATGAACCGCATGGTTCAGAAAATGAATATCTTTTGCGAACCTCAGTCAACGGGAAGGACAACATCTCTGTTCCAACGATTGGGGATGTGAATGGGAACTGGTGGGACTTTTGCACGGCCTGTCACGTATTGACAGGGGGCACGACTATGTATCACCGCAAATATAGCAGTCCAGCCCCATCGTGCCCCACGTGTCATTATCATGACTTCATCTATTTCTAGCCAAGTGAGAGTCGAGATGAAAAGTCGTGGCATACAATGGCTGGGCTCCACCATCGTTTTACTTGAAACTGTGTTGCTCTGCCTGATGAACTGTGGCGTGGTTCACGCTGACGGTTCTTTTTCGAATTCGGCTCACGGCAATCCCGCATACGGTGTCAGCCGGTCCACGGCAACGTGCGAGAACTGGCCGGGCGGTCAATGTGTGACAGGCTCGTGCGCCCACTGCCATGATACGTTTGATCCCAATATATGTGGCGATGAAGTAAACCACCCGAACATGCTGTTCGGCAGCCCACTATACACACAGCAGAACATCGGCTTTTGCTTTGAGTGTCACAAACTCCCATCCACTTCTGTGCAAGTCAACATGCCCAACCAGCGCAGTTACAGCTTCAAGTTCGGCGGGGGCACGGACGGCTGCCCGGGTAACATAAAACAGGCGTTCAATTTTGTTAAGGAAAACGGCAATTCCAGACCGGACATTTGCGGTTCGGATACCGGCTCTGCCCATCACCTGACATCAATTAGAGACTTCTTGCAGGGCAGATGGGGATTTGGTGACGTCTTAGCTAACATAAACCCCTGTGAGGGGTGTCATGATAAGCATATAGCTCAACGGCATTATTATCCTGTCGGCAGCGACGGCACATCCCCGATCTATCTTCCCAGCACCCACGACAGCACCCGGGAAATATGGGGAGACCAGGTGACCGAGAGGATGGAAAATTACGCCGGGCTCCTCACTTATCAGGCACCCGCCTATTATGGGGGAGGATACGAACCTGAGGGAAATGCTACGAATGATGGATCCAATGTTCCGGATTATGTGACCTTTTGCACAGACTGTCACAATAACTCAAACACGATCTACAGTAATCAGCTGGGCAGAAACCTCTACCAGTTTGACTGGGCCACTGAGAAGCATGGGCGAGGGGCCGCCAGCGACGGCTCTGGTTCTTCCGATGTCCGTTCACCTTATCTGGATACCGAATGCGGTAGCTATGTCTTGTCCTGTACTGACTGCCATGAATCACATGGCTCTCAAAACATTTTTCTCATTAGGCAAGAGGTCAATTACTTTCAGCCTTCAGTCCCCGGGGGCAGAGGCGATTGGACAAATCTTTGCCAAGCGTGTCACGTGGATCGTGGACATGACAATCCCGGTGATCCTCATTACAAGATATTGCAGCAAGGCTATTGCACCGTGTGCCATGACATGATGTCAAGTGTCTATAGGCCGTGCACCAATTGCCATTATCATGGGGGTACTTTCACCACCCCTGCCGGCACCTACAAAACTTTTTGATGATTTTAAATATGAGCTGATTTTATCACCCGAGGTATAAGCCAGGACAACACCCGGGAGACACTGAACAATGGAAGCCGGAAATTTCCAGGCACGTTTTTTGTGCGCCACACTATTCACGATATTGGGATTTATAATAATAATTTTAAGCAGTTTCGGCGAGGCCACGGCCTATGACTTTCACGCTGATTCTGCCCATGGGAACACGTCATACGGGGTCAATCGGTCTAGCGCCGGATATGATGCCGGCGACTGCAGCCACTGCCATGACACATTTGCCCCTTCTATTTGTGGGAACCCCCTCATGCTCTTTGCTGATGCTTTCGTAACCATCAGCAACCAGTTCTGTACCCAGTGCCATAGCGCAGTAGTCGATTACCAGCCGATCACAACGAATTACCCTTATTCATACACTTTTGGGGGCTATCCGGACCCGTACTACGGGCACATAAAAAAGCAAATCACTGATGATCATTCCCTGCCTGACTACTGTGGCTCAAGGCACAACATGAAGAGAATCCGCAATTACATAAAAGACAATGCGAACAACTGGGGTTTTGGCCCTGATCCGAGTCCCTGTGTGGCCTGTCACGACCCCCACACGGCCCAAAAGAATTATCCTGCTGCCATTGTTGGGGGGAGGCTGAACACGGCCATCAGACGCCCTTCTCATTATAACAGCACAGATCCTGCGGACTCCCCCTGGGGCGATGATGCAGATGAGAGGATGAGTTACTATGCCGGGCAGTTTACAGATGGCGTGTATCAGGCCCCCTATTATGGAGACACCACCGGCACGAAGTATGAGCCTTCAGGGAACGCAAGTCCCTCAGACGGCTCGGACCTGCCGGATTACGTAAGCTTCTGCCTCGACTGCCATCAATATGAACAGTTCGATCCGGATAATGGCGATAGAACGGTGAAGGCTATCCATTACAGCCAGGAAAGACACGGTGGATGGCCCTCCAATACTTGTTCCGGCACCCCGATAGCAGCAGAAGGAAACGTCAAGGCGCCGTATGCCGACTTTCAGAACTCCAATTACGTCCTTTCGTGCCTGGACTGTCATGAGCCCCATGGGGCCAAGAAAAGGCAGCATCTCATCAGGAGAATGATCAACGGCCAGGAAGTGGTATTGGACAGCAAGGATCAGTATGGAAATTGTTACGACGATTTTGATGTGATCTGCGAAAAATGCCACGAGTTCCCGGAAAACAACGGCCACCTAAACATGGGGGGATGCCTCGTCTGCCACGGAGACTGGCATGGAGGCACATTTCCAGTGCCCTGCGACTGTCAGGGAGAGCCCAGTTTCTAAGTCCCCACGTGCGACCGTCTTTAGGTAATATAGTGCAGGGTCTGTTCAACCCACGGTGCCGGATGGCGATCTCAAGTTTCCGGGAAAGGAGGCTGACGATGATAAAGGCCAACCCCAAGAGACGACAAGGTGCGCGAAGTAGGCTCCTGATCCTTTTGGGAGTGCTTTTTGCCTTGGTCACCCTCGGTCGATTGGCTTCCGCTGGCATTTACAGTGAGTCGGGCCACGGGGACGATTCGACCGGTGTCAACCGGTCCTCGGCAACGTGCGAAAACTGGCCGGGCGGTCAATGTGTGATAGGCTCGTGCGCCCACTGCCATGATACGTTTGATCCAAGTATCTGCGAGAGTGATCAGTACGGCCTCATGCTGTTTGCCTCAAATACAAACCCCCCAAGCCAGACAGAAAACTTCTGTTTTCAATGTCACAAAGGGTCCGGGTCCTTGCAGGTTGGCGGCGCGGTTACCAATAACGACTACGGCGCGACGTTTGGCGGAGGCACCGCCATGTTCGATAATATATACGATGCCTTCAACCCTTCCGGAACAGACGCCTCGGCCCACGATCTAATTGATGTCCAAAGCTATGCCCGAAGCAGTGCCTGGGGAAGCTGGATGACCGAAAACACCAATGCGTGCCTCGTGTGCCATGACCATCATTTTTCCCAGAAGAACTTTCCCGTCCAGATCAATTCAAATGGCGGCGTTTACACGGCGGTCAGAAGGGGCGATGATGTTGTCGCCTACCCGGGGGACTTATGGGGGGATGAGCCCGCAGCCGTCTCGGGTCGCAACGAGATGATGTCGGACTGGGTTACGGAATATCTTTATCAGGCCCCTTTAAGAGGAGATTCAGGCTATGAACCGGGCCCTGCAGGTTCGACGGTTCAGGACGGCTCCAATTTGCCGAACTTTGTGGATGCTTGTGCCGAAACATGCCATAGCCAGGATATTAGCGCAGAGACTGGTCCTATAGCCGTCAACTGGACAACGAGCAGGCATGGGAAAGCCGCTGCCGACAATGCAGCAGGCGACTGGGGCTGGCTGAAACCGCCATACAGCGATACGCTGCGCGGTAGCTACGTCTTGGCTTGTACGGACTGCCACGAACCTCATGGATCTTCTAACGCCACATTGTTGAGAACAACAGTCAACGGCGTATCCGGGCTTACCGGCGGGGCTAAGGGGTGTGAGTACCCCGACGGCGGCTATTGGTACTATTGGTGTCAGGCCTGTCATGATCTGACATACAATCCTGAAACGGGAGAGGGCCACCCGGTTGTTTATCCAACAGCACGGTGCGGCGACAGCATGGGCTGCCACCTGTTCAAGACAATGGGTTATGACAAGTGCCCTGGCGGTGATCATAGTTTTGAGTTTTAGGTTCAGCAATATAGGGGGGTCCTGCAATGGCTCGTTTAGCCTTGTCTAACAACTTCTGGAAATTGACTCTGTTAGTGTTATCGGTGCTTTTGTTTGTTTCTATGATAATAATTCCCGTCCATGCCGATGTTGATCCGGCCAGGGAAAAGAGAATTCAGCTATCTGCCGGCGTCAGAACACACATGGATAAAATGAGGCAGGAAGTCAAGGTCCGCGGGCAGCGGACGAGCCTGAAAATGAGGCACATAACAGATCAAGAAGTAAACGAAATAGAGGAAAAACTCAGAACCGGCGGCATGCGACCCCATGAAGCCTGCTCACAGTGCCACTTGAGTGGAGAAACCGGGCACCGAGGCCGTCCATTAAAATGACGTGCCACGCCGTCATCGGGGTGCCAATTTTTTGACACTCGATACCCAAGTCTTGACAGAGGATTTGAAATAAAAAATCCAGGCGCGTCGAAAATACCGCCATGCGGGAGAGGGCATGGCTTAGCCTGGCCTTTTCTTCCTGATATACAGGGTCTTCACCACCCTGGCCACGGTCTCGCCGGACTCATCTTTGATATCCACCGTGAATTCCGGCAGGTATTTGTCCCCGTTGGCCGTCTTATTGATGACATCCTGGATCTCTTCCTCATTGATCCGAAATTCGGCTGTCACGGTTCCCCGGCCTGGTTTCATGAAATCGATGAAGGCGGTTTTATCCCACACCACAAAGTCCTTTCCCAGAATGTGAATCATCATGAGCATGAAGAAAGGGTCTGTCATGGCATAGAGGGATCCGCCAAAGTGGGTCTTCACGTAATTGCGGTTGTACCACCTCAGGGTCATCTGAACACGCACTCGTCTGTAATCGGCAGAAATGTGCTTAACAACAATGCCCGTGGCCCAATAGGGCGGGTACAGATTGATCAACAACTTTATGAAATTGGGGTTCATTTGCATTCCTCGAATAGCAGGGGTCAGGTCTTCATTCTTGTCCACCTAATCAGCCCCTCAACCTCCCCCCATATCGCCTCTCAGCTCTTTGTCCTTTGCCACCCACTAAAAAATCCTTCGGATAGCCCGCGTTATGCCCGATTCACCGATATTTGTTTCCATTGATTACTGGTGACCGGATAGCTGCGACGGTTCCACCAGGCTAGACATAGACGCGTCATGATATTTGCTCGAGGAGAGTAAAGACAACACGGCACCGACCAGGCACAGAGCCATGTCTGACTGCGTATCCCACTCGTATCCTTGAGTGCCGAGAAACGCTTCGGCCCCTTCCCCCGAAGCCAACGCAACCCACCACTC
>Ga0307423_1001740_pt1 | contig 12830 bp, 14 predicted proteins | sample SalMarWE160310MG_FD_202154 | JGI IMG/M metagenome (GOLD analysis project Ga0307423, IMG submission 202154) | Salt marsh sediment microbial communities from the Plum Island Ecosystem LTER, Massachusetts, United States - WE1603-10 | ecosystem: Environmental > Aquatic > Marine > Intertidal zone >...
GCTCTCAGGCGACCCCACGGAGACCGTGATGTTGAAGTGTCCATCCTTAAGCAAAAGACTGACTGACTTTACATCGTTAACACTTCCTAAATCAATCGCGAAACTTTGCCCTGGAGAAATCTCTGCCGTCGTTACTGGCGTTTGTGTCATGCCCAAATTCCAAACGGCAAACGAGAAGAAAACAATGGAAAGCACCGCTATCGTTAGCCAGTCTCGCTTATCCAAGCCTATCTTAAAGTTCATCTTTTCTTCGCCTCTCACTTGGCGCTTCTGCCTGTTTTAACACTGTTTGTTTTGAGCCATGACCGCCCTTTAAGCTCGTCCCACATCAGCACTAAACCGTATAGAAACACTATTAAATTAATCACGCTCACCACCATGACGACGGGATCGCCTGTGAGGTTCGGACCATAGTCGTAGCCCGCAGCGTTGTAGAAGTTAAGCCAGTATAGAACGTAGGATATGTTAACGAACAGGGTGGTCGTCAAAGCCGCGTATAACGGGCGCGTTTTTTTGATGAATGGGAACATCAAGGCTAGCATGCTTATGGCTGGAAACAGGTAGCGCTCGTGAATTCTTGTGGGCAGCATAAAGAAACCGAAGAAAAGCATGAACGCTGAAAAAACCACAAGCATCTCGCCTGAAGCGTTAAAGCGTTTATGCAAAACGTACAGCGTGAAAGCAGTGAAGGCTCCGAAGAGTACCCAGCCTAAGATGAAGAGGTTTCCGTCAGGCACCCATAAGCCGACTAAAGCCCATGTGTTAAAAGCGTTTACTGAAGTGACTGCGTAGCCGCCGTAGGCTCCAAAGTAAATATCGCTCAAGAAGGTAATGGGGTTGCTCCATTCAAACGGGATAATTACCACGAAAACTGTTACAACCGCCGCCACCACCGAGGTTACCAAACGCCGCCACTGCACTTTGTACTGCCTGAGCATCAGGTATGCGATTAAGGGCGCCAAAGCTATCGCCTGCGGCTTCGTAAGCACGCTAAGCATAAAAGCTGCGACTGAAAGCTCAGGCTGCGAAGCCAAAACCAGCATTAACGACAGTAAAAGGAGAAACGTGTAAATCGCGTCGAACTGACCCCACACTGCCGCGTTGAAGATTACCGCGGGGTTGAAAGCGTAAAGCGCCGTAGCCAGCAAAGCTGCCTTGAAATCTAAGCGTTGCCTCACAAAAATATAAATCAGGAACGCGGTTGCGATGTCAAAAAGGTTCGGAAGCAGCTTGATAATAGAGTATATGGCAGGTGTTCCAGAGAGCGAAAGCGCCTTGGCTAATGAGCCGAAACCCCAAAAAAAGTAGACGTTAAACGGCGGATAATCAATCCAGCCCGCGTTTTCAAACACAACCCTGTAAAAGACGCGTGGTCCAGTATCCGCTGCTGTGTTAAACCAGTACGCGAAAGTGTTCAGGTCGTTTTCGTAGCCTTGTGTGGAAAACAGGAGAAACCTGACTAGAAACGAAAGCCCCAGCAGCCCTGCCAAAGCCAAGACTTCGCGTTTTTCAAACGAAAACTTGATGTCCATTTTCCCCTCTGCAATGTTTATTCATACCATCCGAATAAAAGCGTTATTTAAGAAACCACAAACACTCCAGTTAGGCTAAGATTAGAAGCGAACATACTTCAAGAGCGTGCAAACGCGGTAATTTGTTTCTCTCCGCTGCGTTGGGGGTCTCGGTTAGTTTCAGAAAGTTATTAAAGTGAGGTTAATCAGCTAAAATCTGTTCACGAGGTATATGGTTTGAAGAAGAAGCTTTCAGTTGCGAAGTTTGGCGGTAGCCTGCTGGATGTGGAAGGGAAAGGGTTCTCGAAGATTCTTAACCGTGTGAAAGAGCTTAAGGCAGGGGACGATGTGGGTCCTATAGCCGTGTTTTCGGCGCCGATGGGCTGCACCGACGCGCTTATCCGCATAGGGGAATCTTATGCGCTGTCAGAGAAGGTTCCGCTGGACCCTGTTTTCAAAGTTTACAACCGCATAGCCAAGCTCAACGTTAAAGGCAGTTTTCTTGAGCAAGCGCAAGCAGAAGTGGAGAGCTACAAGCGGCAGACGCAGGAGGCTCTTGACTCGGTGAATAAGCGTTTCAGCGGCAACGTGAAAGCTAAAATTCTCACTCACGGCGGCGAACTCGCCATGTCCGCGTTGGCAGAGTACATCTTGAAAAGCAACGGCGTTGACGCTTGCCGCGTCTCCGTGCAGGACTGGCCCATCGTCACAGACGACAATTTTGATGATGCATCACCGAACTTCGAGCTGAGCAAAAAACGGCTCAACACGTTAACCGCGCCGCTGGAAGAAGGCAAAGTACTGTCGCTTGCGGGTTTCTTAGGCGTAACCGCTGACGGGCTCGAAACCGTGCTTGGCAGAGGCGGCTCAGACCTCACCGCAGTTTTCACTTCATGCCTCCTAAAGGGACGCTACCAGACCGAGACGCTTCTGTTCAAGGATGTGCCCGTGCAAAGCGCTGACCCAAAAGTTGTGAAAGGACAGAAAACCACGCACGTAGCCGCGCTTACCTACAACGAGGCGCATAAAGCTTCGATGATGGGTATGAAAATCCTGCAGAGCCCCGCAATCGCTGTTGCCCAAAGGTTTCTGCAGCCTTTACGGGTGGTTCCGATAGACGAGCCTGACCAGTTCTCGATGATTCAGTCTGAAATAAAAGGCGGACCAGTGGTGAAGTGCTTAACAGGCAAGGCTGGCTGCGCCATACTCTCTATGAACGACGAGAAAAGCCGTTCGCTGGAAGATTCGCTGAGAATCTGGGAGAAACGCAACGACTTCATGGACCTAGGCGCGGAAACACTTGAGACTGGCGAGCGCATCAGGGACTTTTTGTTCTTAGACTCGGATTTTCTGAGAAAAAACGAGGAGAAGCTGAAAGGCTTCGACGAAAACCTGAAAATAGAATACGGCTTAGGCGTAGTCACCCTCATCGGCGACAGAATGAAAGACTCCGCAGGCGTAGCCTCCACAGCCATCGGCGCCATATCAGGCATCAACATAAAACGCGGCATCTTCGCACCCCACACATCCCAAATAATCATCGTAGTGGAAGAAAAAAACGTCAACGCCACCGTAGCTGCAATTCACCGCAAAAAAACCGAAATGAACAACTCATAACAACCGTGAAGTTGCCTTTGAAAGTTGGAAACTGACAGCCGCATTGAAAAAGTCTCTGCGCTGGCTGCCAGCCTGTTCTCTCTTTGCTGGAGCTTAAATTTTTAGAAAGCAGAGCTTGGTGTAAATCTCCACGAATCAGGATTCTGGTATTTCACTGCTGGGCCTTCTTCGTACATGGCCTCTAAGCATTCCAGGAATTCTTTTCTTGATAAGCGTTTGCTCATTATCCTTTCACCTAATCTGTAACGTGGCAAATCGTAATATAAACTAATTTTCTTGGGAACGCATATGTCAGGAAATGAAATATGGTCGCGCATTTGAAGGACAAAATTAAATTGTTAGATGTTACACCTCAAGTAACTGTGAAAATCGTAACAGTGTTAGGCGCCATTGCGGTGGCAGTTTGCTTCTTTTTCGCAGTCATCTTTGCGCTTGCGGCTTCAGTTCAAGCCGCACTCACAAGGCTCATAACAAGCGGCATCCTGTTCGTCATCGGAATCGCGATTATTGTAGGAATTTATTATACTACTCGTAAACCGAAAACGGTTATTCAACGCTTAGAAGTTTCAGGACAGATGAAAGCCGCCTCGATAAAATGCCCAAACTGCGGAGCATCAGTTGACCCTCACCAAATCAAGATTGTTTCAGGTGTGCCCTACGCTACCTGCCCCTACTGCGGCACCACCTTCGAGGTTACTGAGGAACCAAAATGGTAAAAAGAGCCTTCTTGATGGCGGTTGTCATAGCCTTAGCCGCCGCTTCTCTGTCGATTGGTCTGGTTAGCGCACAGAACCGAGTCTACAGCTTCGACCATGAATGGGCTCAAATCTTCATAAACCAAGACGGAACCATCGACTTAACATACAACGTTACTTTAACGCTTAGTTCAGGTGACAACATCAACTTTGTTCGGCTTGGTCAGCCAAAAGGTGATTTCGAAGTAGGTCAAGCCGTTGACCAGTATGGGCATCAACTTGACGCATACGAAGATAGCGACGGCAGCAACTACCGCGTGCGGGTAAACCTGTATCAGCCCTTGACAGCTGGCAACACAATCTGGTTCACCGTAACCACCAACGTTGCCGGAATGATTTACAACGACACCCAGAACGCGGGCAATTACGGGATGCAGTTTGCTCCCCAATGGATGCAGGAAGTTCCAGTCCACGATGTGCGCGTGCAAATAGTTTTGCCACCTGACGTTGCCATAGACGAGGTTAAAACGTTGCCTGACAAGTTCTGGAACAGCACTTCAACCGTGGAAGGGCGAACCGCGGTTTTCTGGCAAATCCCAGTTCTTCAGCCAAACGAACAATACCTGCTCGGCGTATCTTTCCCCGCCAGCGCCTTGCCAAACTACAATCCAACACAGCCACGGGGTGGAATCGGGCTAGACACCATAGCCCTGATTGTCTTGCCCGTAATCGCCATCATCGTAATCGTAGTGGTGGTTAGAGTGGCAAGAAAAAGCTCGTATTCCACTCCAAAAGTCAGCATGGAAACCCTCGGCATAAGACGCGGCTTAACCGCGGTGGAAGCCTCTTACCTGCTTGGAATGAAGCCCACGCAGATCGTCACCGAAATCCTCTACAGCCTGCTCCAGAAAAGAGCCGTGTGGGTTGAATCCGCCAACCCCGCGCTTAAGCTCAAGGTGATGCCTGACTACAAAAACAAGACTGGCACCGACGAAAACCCGCTACGATACTACGAAATCGACTTCCTTCACGCGTTGAAGGATGACGGGCTCCTTGACGAGGAAAAACTGGCGCACACCGTCGTGTTTCTCAGAGAAACGGTGGAGCAGAAACTGCGGGGCTACAGCCGTCGAGACACAGTGGACTACTACAGGAAAATCGTGACTAAAGCGTGGTCTCAAGTGGAGCAAGCAGGCACAGTTGACTTGGCATCCAAAGCGTACGATGAGCAGTTGCTGTGGCTTATGATGGACCCTGACTACCGAGGCCGCACAGAAACTACGTTCCGCGACCGCACGTTCGAGCCTAGCCCGCTGTGGTTTTGGTATTGGTACGGCTACAGCCGCTACAATCCGCACCCCACGTACAAGCCGAACATTAACGCGCCAGCCCAAGCCGCCAAACCCCCATCTATTCCAGGCGCCGAATTCGCAAACAACATCGCTACCGCCGTGGAAAAAACCTCAAGCAACATCGTAACAGACATCGAGAAATTCGCGAACGCCATAATCCCCATGCAACCCCCAAAGGCGTCTCATGCTCCCGCTCACCGTGGGAGTGACTGCGTCTGTGCTTGTCATGCATGTGCCTGCGCGTGCGCTTGTGTTTCATGTGCCTGCGCCTGTGCTGGTGGAGGTGTCGGTTAAACATGAGCTTCCTTCGAAAGGCGTTGCGACCGCCCAAGGTTCCGCAGGGGCGCTACACTTACCGCGGGGAGGACGAGTTTGCGGGAATGGCGCTTCAGCTTCGCGTGGAGACTGATGGACGCGGAATCATGGTGATAAACGCGAACACGGTGCTTCACCTGAACGAAACCGCTTGCGCGTACGCCTACCACTTCATGGAGGGGCTGCCCGAAAGCGAAGTCCTGAAGAAAGTCCGCCGCATGTTCAGGGTGAGCGCTGCAAAAGCAAAAGAAGACTACGAGAAACTCATCTACACAATTAGCACGCTGGCTCAGACAGAGGAAGTTGACCCCGTGACTTTCTTGGGAATCGACAAGGAAGAGCCTTTCAGTTACCAGTATTCCGCGCCTCTACGCATGGACATGGCGCTCACCTTCAAATGCCAAAACAACTGCGTTCACTGCTACGCTGGCGGACCACACGAAACCGAGGAGCTAAACACTGCTCAGTGGAAGCAAGTGATAGACCGCCTCAGCCAAATCGGCGTTTTCATCGTAACCTTCACAGGCGGCGAACCCACAATGCGCGACGACTTGACAGAGCTGTTGCAGTACGCTCAAGACAAAGGCATGGTCACAGGGTTGATAACCAACGGCAGACGACTGAAAGATAACGCTTACGTGCAGGCTCTGGAGAAGGCAGGGTTGGATTTTGTGCAGGTGACGCTTGAGTCGCATAAGCCTCAAATTCATGATTTGATGACTGCGGCGGAAGGAAGCTGGAAAGAAACGGTTGTTGGCATAAAAAACGCGGTGAACTCGCAAATTTACGTGACCACCAACACCACGCTCAGCAAGTACAACGCTCCCGACTTCCTCAAGACCATTGACTACGTCAGCGAGCTTGGCGTGGCGGCTTTCGGCTGCAACAGCCTAATCTACTCGGGCAAAGCAAACGAGGTCAGCCAGGAGTTCGCGTTGTCAATTGAAGACTTGAAACCGCTTCTCACGAAAGTGCGCGACAAAGCCCACCAGCTAAACCTAAAGTTTCTGTGGTACACGCCCACGCAGTACTGCCGCTTCGACCCCGTCCAACTGGGTTTAGGCGTCAAATCCTGCACCGCAGCCATGATAAACATGTGCGTGGGGCCAAACGGTGACGTTTACCCGTGCCAAAGCTACTTCGAAAGCCTCGGAAACATCCTCGCTGAACCGTGGGAGAAAATCTGGAACAGCCCCCTCGCCGTTAAAATCCGAAACCGCGAGTACGTGGAGCCCAAATGCAAAGACTGCCCCCAACTGCAAGTGTGCGGCGGGGGCTGCCCCCTGGAACTGCAAGACAAACCCCACCTTTGCGGACAAACCGAATAGCCTGCCAAGAGCATCACAACTCATTTTAGGGCTTAAAGCGTTACCTATGAAAGTCACAGCTGAAACGACAGGCTAAGTGAAAACGGTTGGCGGCGGAGGAGAAACTTAAACCACGGCTTGTGGTCTTCGATGTTGAGGGAGTGCTGGTTCCCAAGAACCGTTTCATTTTCGACGTGGGCAGAAGCTTGGGCGCTTGGCAGTTGTTGAGGATGCTTTTCACTGGTTTCCTATACGAGGCAGGCGTTGTTAGGTTGGAGTGGGCTCTGAAACGCATATTCAGAATCATGCGGGGCGTCAAGCTTGAGAAGCTTGTTGAGATTTTTGAGGAGATTCCTTCGAAGCCTGTGTTGCAGTGCCTTTTTGACGAGCTTAAGTTGCGGAACTGCAAAATCGCGTTAATAAGTTCGGGGATACCGACGGTTATTGTCGAGAAGTTAGCAGGCGGATTGGGTGCAGACTACGCGGTGGGCATTGAAGTGGGCGTTGAGGATGGCGTGTTGACGGGTGAAATCTGGGGCGACGCCATAGAAGCAGACGGCAAACACACGGTTCTGACGCGGATATTGGCGGCTGAAGGGTTGAGCTTGACGGATTGCGCGGTGGTTGCAGATGACAGGAACAACAGCTCCATCTTTCTCCCTGGAACGCGGAAGATAGCGTACAACCCAGACTTCGTGTTGAGAATCAAAGCCGACTCCGTCGTAACAGGCAAGCTAGCAAAAATTCTGCCGCTGATCGACGGCAAACCGCAACCATGGTCTGCCCCGTCAAAAAACGACGTGCTGAGAGAAACCCTTCACGCCTTAGGCTTCTTCATTCCAGTGCTCGCGGGTTTAGCAGGCGTATTTCCAGTCGCTTTGATGATTTGCGTGATAAGCACGCTTTATTCGCTGTCGGAGCTGACGCGGATGAACAAGCGAAGCCTGCCTGTTATATCGGCGATAACGCGGAACGCGGCGTCACCCGCGGAACTGTACGAGTTCACTGCAGCGCCCCTGTACTTTGCCGCGGGCATACTGCTTGCGTTGCTGCTGTTTCCTGCTCCTGTGAACGGCGCCGCAATAGCAATGTTCACGTTCGGCGACAGCACCGCCTCACTTGTCGGGGGCTCAATCTCGAAGAAGCCGTTGCCATTCAACAAAGGCAAAACTTGGGAGGGCTCGCTTGTAGGGTTCTTTTTCGCGTTTTTGGGAGGCTTGTTTTTCGTGTCGCCAGCACTTGCGCTAATCGGCGCCGCGGTTGCCATGGCAATCGAGAGTCTGCCCTTGCCCATAAACGACAACATTCTGATACCGTTAGGCACAGGCTTGGCGTTACTGCTCATAATCTAAATTTTCGCAAGCGCTTTCTCGTAGTTTAGCACCGAAGTTTCGGCTTTCTTGGTTACTGTGTGTTCTTCCTGTTTTAAACGCTGGTTTTCTGCTTCGGCGCCGCCGGGGTACATTCATGCGTGTTTTGTGAATTTATCATGTTCTGTTTTTGCTGGTGTGTCAGTTTTTTTATTGCTTTTTCGCGTTTCATGGCTTTCGCCCGCGAGTCAAAAAGTTCAACGTAGGCAACTCGTTTGGGTTTATGCATTTTTGTGTATCGAGCTCCTTGTCCGTTTTCATGCAGCCTTGTCCGCTGGTCTATGTTCTTGGTGTAGCCCGTGTAGAAGCTTCCGTCCATGCAGAGGAGAATGTACACGTAAAACGGCACTTTTATGGCTCCATGAGTTTAAGAATCTGTGTAGTCGGAGAGCCTGCCTCTGTGTAAGGCGAGTTTCATGTAGGCTTCGGGGTCGATTTCTTGAACTTCCGCTTGGTCCACGTCGATTATGTAGATTTCTTGTATGCGGGCGTTCTGGATTTCTTCTTCTGTGACGGGTGGGTTCTGGTAGTACTTGTCGCAGAGCTTTTTTATGGCGTCTATTTCCTCTGGCGTTCTTTTTCTCGGCGGTTTGGCTAAGGCTCGTGGGAACGGCAGAGTGTAGTGGGGTGGCATGCCTAACGCGAATTTTCCTGCGAAGCTGTTGTACCTGATTATTTTGCTGGCTAAACGCGCCGAAGTGTATGTTAAGGGACATAGGGCGTATTCGGGTGGGATGTAGCCTGTTTCTATTTCCACTATGAGGTTTCCGTAGCCTTTCCTGGAGTACAAGTCGCAAGTTAAAAGGTCGCTGAGCTGGTATTCAAGCTGCACCTCGTAGCCTTTCAAGATGAGGTATTTGGCGCAGACAAGCTCCATGACGGAATGGTTAATCTTCACCACGTTCTTCTGTTGGAGGTTAATCAGCCAGTCCTTAAGCATGTTCAGCTTGTTCTCAACCTCCTTATCCACGCCGACCGTGAGCCGCGACATCAACTCATTTAAATCCTGCTCGAATCTCTCCCTACCGTTCATCCTTCATTTCCTACCAGTTGATACAGCCGAGTTGCTTATTTAAATTTCAGACACCAACGTTTAAACACTGCATTTAAGCCCCTAACTCTGCTGCATCCATAGGCTGAGGGGTGCCCACACCGCTTCTAAGTTTAAATACCAAACGTCATATTCAAAGTTAACCGCAGACACCGTGAACTAGTTACGCTGTTTCTGTCAAAAAGCCATATCAACACAAACGTCCAATTAATGCGCTATTGTACAAACAACTTAATATGAAACGGAATGCTTACTAGCTATTTACCAAGTTGGGGAGCATGCTGGAACGCACCAGCAACGAACAGTTGTCACAGTAGCTAACTGCTCAAAGTTCCTCTCAGGCGATCACTTCAAATGAAGCGAATGGCGACGGTTGGTTAACAGCTGGCTGGACAATGTTGGTCGTTCGGGCTTAGACTCAACTTGGTAATACTTTTTATTTCCAACCTATAACGAAGTTTCCTTTTCTACGCTTTTCCAAATTCGCTACGTTTTTGCGGCTTTGCGTTTATTCTGAGGCGAGCAAAAGTAGTCCGCATGTTATGTTGGCTACGCCTATGAAGGCAATGGCTGCTAGGGCAATAAGGTTTGTTGAGGTGAACATTTGTGCGCCCATAAGAAGCTGCGTTGAGAAAATAGTTGACAAGACGCCTGAAGCCATCAGCAGAACAATCAGGTATTTGCGCATCGAAGCCAGCACTTCAAAAATTTGGAAACGCTCCCTGCGCGTGGTGTCAACAACCAAGTTGTCTACATCAACTGTGGGTGGCTCCCCGTCAAGATAGCTTTTTTTGCGTTTGCGTCGCATATAAAACAAGATAGGTGTCCTGTGGCTTTAAAGTTTGCCAACTTCGGGGAATTCGCGCGCAATTGTTTGCTGAGACTTAGCGGTCGGCTGCGAGAAGGTTTAGTATTCCCGCTATGATTTGGATTATGCTTATGAACAGTAGCACGCCGAAAACCAGCGTGGCTGTCCCTTGCGGGACGCCTTGTAGCAGGGCGTTAGTTCCGACTAGGTATGCTATGTACGCTACGAAGGCGCCTAAGCCTAGGCTTACTCCTCCGAAGGCGATGCGGATGCGGTGGTGCCCAACCATTCTGATGTAGTAAACCAGCAGCGCTATCGTGATTAGTTCAAAGCCAAGAATCAGCACGGATGGGTCTATAAACAGTGCAAGAAAGATTGAAGCTGCGATTCCCGCGATGGGCGTTAAAGGGTACAGAGGCACTTTGAAGGGTCTTTTCAGGTGTGGCGCGGTTTTTCTGAGTTTCATGAGTGACAGGTTTACGATGGAGAAGCCGATTATGAAGCCGAGGTTGACCGCGTAAACTACGAAGTTCACCAGCCCCGTTGCCGCAAAGATTACGGTGAAAATTGCGCCGACTATGATTGCGACGTGCGGCGTGCAGAAGCGCTTATGAATCTTGCCTAGTCCCTTTGGCATGTAGCCGTCTCTGCTCATGGCGTAGAGAACCCTCGACTGCGCCAGAATAGCCTCGTTGGTTGCCGCTAAACCCGCGATTGCCAAGCCTACTGTCACTAGAATGGCTCCTACAGGTCCTAGCGCCTGTTGGGCAACAAACGCGATGGGCGAAGATTGTTCACTGAGAACGTCTGGAGGAACAATGCCCACAGCTACAACTACGACGCTTGTGTATAGTGCGATTAAAACTATGGCGGACAGTACTATGGCGAGGGGGATGTTTCTTCCAGGGTTTTTAACTTCAGCTTGCGCTGCTGCCACGGCTTCGGCGCCTAGGTACAGTTCGAAGAGGTAGGCGGTGGCTGCAAAGATTCCGAGGATTCCTATGGGTGATGTTGATGGTTCTGTTGTGGTTTGTGGAGCAAACGCTACGGTGGCTATCAGGAATATGGCTAGTATGGCGAGGACGACGATTGTTATGATGGTTTCGGCTGTGGCTGTTTCTTTGGTTCCTCTCAGGTTGATTACGGCAAAAACTATTACCACGATGACTGCGGTTAGGGGGATGTTGATTTCTGGGAAGAGGTAGGAAACCACGTACGCGAAGCCTATGGCTGATAGTGCAGTGTAGAACATGTTGCTGAGCCATTCGAACCAGCCTGTGAGGAAACTGGGGAATCCGCCGTAGGCTACTTTTGAGAACGTGTATTCGCCGCCCGCGAGGGGGATGGCGGTGCCTAGCTCGGCGTAGCTGAACATGGTTAGTAGGCTGAGTAAGCCGCAGACGACCACTATGGGTACGATGGCGTAGCCTGCCATGCCTGCGGCTTCGCCGATTATGACGAAGTTGGCTGCGCTGAGGGTGCCGCCTATGCCCAGCATGGTTGTGCGGACAAGTCCGAGATCTCTTTTCAGGTGAGGTTCATCCATGCCATGCCAACTCTTATGTTTCTTGGTAGAAGAGGAGGAGTCCGCTTATGACGGATAGTAAGCCGAAGATGATGAACGCCCAGAGGTAAAGTCCCACTGCCTCTTCAGCTAAGCCTAAAGCGGTTTGCAGGTTGAAGATGTTGTAGAATATGAGGAAGGCGAAAAACATGCTGGCGGCGCCTATGGTGGTTTGTGTTAAGCCGACTGTTTTCGAGAGGATTGTTTTCGGGTTCATGGCTTTTTCACTTCTTCATGATGAGGAGTATTCCCGCGATGAAATCTAGTATGCCGATGGCTAGGAACAGCATGGTTAACACTGAGGTGGTTGCTGGGTCTGCCAGAACGGTCACGTCAATCATGTTCAGCAAAATCAGAAAGATTGCCCCTGTTAAAATCAGACTTGTCACGATAAGGAAACCGCCTATGGCGAGGCTCAGTCTGACAAGGCTACGCATACACTTCACCCCAAGTTGATTTACAGGAGACGCAAACTTTCCATAATATTGTAGTGGAGCAGATTTAACACATTTGCTAGTTCAAAGACGGTTCAGAGCCGAAGTTAAGCGGAGCTAACTGGCAAAGCCAAGAAAGGAGTTGGCGTTTCCAAGTTTATGCGGTGGCTGTTAAAACTAGCTTTGTCGTGTTCACGTTGACTTCTGTGATTTTGCAGTTTTTGAATTCTCTGGTTTCTCCTAACACGCTTTTCGCGACGACGTTTCCGCCTTCGTTTTTCGCGTAGACTACATCTTTGAAAACTGTTTCCCCGTTAAGGATAACGTTGAACTCGCACATTTCAATTCACAAGTTTGAAAGCGTTTCCCTCGGTAATAAGCCCTTTGTTTCAGCGTGTGCTTTAAATGAAGTGGCAGTTACGCGGAAACTGGAAAACTTTGAAATCGCTGAGCGCTGGTTTTCGCGTGTGAGTTTAGGTGTATTCGCGGAAGGTGTATTCGCATTTTGTGCATCGCATGAACTGGGTTGATGATTCGTCTCCGCTTCGTGTTTGCACTTGCCAGACGTAGACTAGGTTGTTTCCGCATTTTGGGCATTCGACTTTTAGCGTGGGCAGAGTGGTCATTTTCTGGTCTTCCTTGCTTATCACGGTCACTGATTTTTTGGGGGTTTTTATGATTTCGTTTACTTTCGGTCTAACTTTCTTTGTTCCCTGTTTCTGGTAGTCGCATTTGCAGCATGCCAACACTACCTCGTAGTCTTCGCCAACTTTGACTTTTTTAAGTTCAAGGCGGGAACCGCATTC
>Ga0307423_1001741_pt1 | contig 12827 bp, 13 predicted proteins | sample SalMarWE160310MG_FD_202154 | JGI IMG/M metagenome (GOLD analysis project Ga0307423, IMG submission 202154) | Salt marsh sediment microbial communities from the Plum Island Ecosystem LTER, Massachusetts, United States - WE1603-10 | ecosystem: Environmental > Aquatic > Marine > Intertidal zone >...
GGAGGGATTAAATTATATTCCCTCCGTCCCCTTTTCATTGTCCCTGTTGATGTGATGAAAATATTATGGCCCTGTGATACCTGCGTGACATCCGGACATTAACGTCTCCATTGCAGCAATTCGCTGCAACCAATATGGAGCAAGCACAATGTCACACAAATCTCACAAAGCAGGTTTGAAGCACGGCCTGGGGCTGGTACTGGCGCTGCTGATGCCGCTCGCGGTCCTGGCAGGTAATGAATCCGCCAAACACCATGCAGAGCTACGCTCGATCGGTGCCGTCTACACCATGAGTAATTCGCCGGAAGGCAATGCGGTGCTGGTCTTCGATCGTGACCGTGTCGGCAGGCTGACGCCGGCGGGTCAGTACGGCACCGGAGGTCTTGGAACAGGAACCGGGCTGGGCAACCAGAGTGCCCTGATACTGGATCCGGCCAACCGCTGGCTGTTCGTTGTCAATGCAGGCAGTGACGATATCTCGGTCTTTGCCGTCACTGAAACGGGTCTGACCCTGGTCGACCGGGAACCGGCAGGCGGTGAACGCCCGATCAGCATGGCATACTCGCATAACCTGCTGTATGTCCTGAATGCGGGCGGCGCCGTTGGCACGGCCGATACAATCACTGGATTCTCGGTTGGCGCGGATGGTGCGCTTTCGCCAATTGCCGGATCGACGCAAACGCTGAGTGCCGCTGATACCGGACCTGCGCAAATCACCTTCAGTACGGATGGTGACGTGCTGGTTGTCACCGAAAAAGCGACCAACCTGATCGATACCTTCACCGTTGACAGTAACGGTGTTGCCGGACCGGTCAACTCCCACGTCTCGTCGGGTACGACGCCGTTCGGGTTCGCCATCGGCAAGCGCGACCAGGTAATCGTGAGCGAGGCGGCTGGCGGTGCAGCCGAACAGAGCTCTGTCTCCTCGTATCAACTTGGCAAGGATGGCAGTTTGTCCATTATCAGTTACTCGATTGGCACGACGGAAACCGCGGCATGCTGGGCGGTAGTCAGCAGCGACGGACGCTTTGCCTATATCACCAACGCCGGCAGCGGTTCGATATCCGGCTACAATGTCGGCTTCGACGGCTCGCTCGCTTTGCTCGATGCCAATGGCCGGACCGGCCTTACAGGCAAGAACTCCGGGCCGCTCGACATGGCACTGAGCAACGACGGGCGCAACCTCTACACGCTCAATGGGGGCAGTGACACGATTGGTGTCTTCAGGGTCAAGGCCAACGGAGGCCTGTCGGGACAGTATTCGCAAATCGAGGTGCCGGCCACGGCCAACGGTATCGCGGCACGCTGACCGGTAGATAAACGGGGTCGGTGACAGCGCGCAGTTCTTCTGCCTGTCACAGCTCCAGCCAAAGGGGCAGGGTCATTTGGTCCATCAGCTCGCCGCGACCTCAAAATCCGACAATATAAAACGGACCGTTCATGGAGAAAAACGGGGGGGGCAGGAGGATTAATCAATAATCCCTCCGCCCCCCGTTACCACACTAAATCTTGTTGAAGACGTTCGTCACGCCCACCAGTTCCAGGATCAGCAGCACGACGAAAAGAATGCCGACAACCACGAAGAAGCTGTCGCCACCTGCCGGCAGTTCCTGAATGCCTTTGGACAGTTGAGCCAGCTCCGCATCGGTCAGGACACTGAGGCGTTCATCCACGTGCGCGGGGTTCACGCCCAAATCCAGCATCTGTGCTCGTACGTCATTCCGGGCCAGCACGTTCCGAATCTCGGTCATCTGCTGGCTGCGGGTATCGGCGGAAAGTATTTCATCGGTACCGACCAGGCCGGCGTATGAAGCGGCGGGGAAGGTGGTAAACATGAAGCTGATCACCAGCATGAAAATACCGGCTTTTTTGAAGAGAACGGTTTGCATTTGCATCTCCCTTGTGCGATTTCGCTTGTTACGGATCAAGTACAAACAATGGGTACTCGCCAAGACATTAGCGATCATTCCATTGCAGAATCAACGGATGGTCCATTTTCATGGACTACCCTCCTGATCAACTGGCATAGTCTGTAGCGCAAGCAGGATGCAGTCAACTGCAAGATAGTACAGGGATAATAAAACAGGGGTCGGATCCCGGCGCTCGTTTATATATAGAAATCAACAGGATCTGGCCCTGCTGATCTCGCTCAGAACAATCCGGGCAATGCCGGTGCGTCCACTTTCCTGTATTTCCGGTAACCGCTGAACAGCGATTCATCCAGGCGAGCGGCGCTGGCCTGCACCACGCGGTAACTTTCAGTGCTGCTGTAATCACGCAGGGCAACCGGTATTCCTTTTACCTGTGCCTGCAGCAGCACGGTTTTATTGCCAGCCGGTCCCAGTAGGCCGCCAACACGACCGGACAGGTCGCGCAGCAAATCCATGGCCGTATTCAGGGTGGCATAATCGCCGGGTGACATGACCCCGCCGGGTCGTTGCAGCAGGCAGGCATCCCCTACCTGCTGTTTACCTTGCATCATCCGATGCTGTGCGCATTCCAGGCCGGCGAATCGCCGCATGCCCCCATCCGCAACGAGGGTCGTCGTCTTGCCGGCGCCGGGTGGTGCATTGCCTGCCATGAATTGCTCGAACATTGCACGTTGCTCGGCAGGCAAAGCCTGCAGGCCGTTACGCAGGGTTTCCATGTGCGGGCTGAGCGATTGACGAACTCCGTCCATCGTGTCCAGCCGTTCGCGCAACTGCGCTTCGCTCAGGGTCGAATATTCACCCTTGCCGGTGTCGACATACGCCAGGGTATGGTCCCGGGTATTGATCACGGAATATCCCGGCATGTCCCTGGTCTCGATACGACAGCGCCCCGCATTGACATAGACGAGCGCTTCCGCGCCCTTGTCGTCCGCGATGCGCAGGGTCACATCCCCCGACGCCGGCATAACGAAGAAACCGGCCAGTACCGGGAGAAACGTCAGTAGTAATCTGTTTGAACGCATGCTCTCACCCCTGTGAATCAGCCTCAACAGGCTGCATGGTACTCGAAAAAATGGGGCCGGATACAATTTTCAAGGGTGATGACAGTCCGAATATCAAGACTGTTCGGGTAGCGCCGTTAAAAAAGGGGCCGTGTAGATTTTCTGAGACTGAATAATTGTATTTGGTCCATTGTTAATGTCGAAGTAACTGGAATAGTACCAAGCCATGGAAAACACTGACAAGCTGGCTGTCCTCATCGACGCAGATAATGCACAGCCAGGTATGGTGGATGGTTTGCTGGCAGAGATAGCCAATTACGGGATAGTCAGCGTCAGGAGAATCTATGGCGACTGGACGGCGCCTAACCTGAAAGGATGGAAAGACGCACTACTGCAACATTCCATTCAACCAATGCAGCAGTTTGCGTACACAAAAGGAAAGAATGCTACTGATAGTGCGATGATTATTGACGCAATGGACTTGTTGTACGCTGGCAACATTAACGGGTTCTGCCTGGTATCGAGTGATAGTGATTTTACCAGGCTGGCATCAAGACTCCGGGAGTCAGGATTGTTGGTATATGGTTTTGGCGAGCAGAAAACGCCTTCCGCTTTCGTCTCGGCTTGCGACAAATTCATTTACACGGAGGTCCTTCGTGCGAAGACGGACGAAACTCAGGCGATTGTCAAAAAATCCAGCGCTGAGTTAAGCCATGATGACAGGCTGGTAAGCCTACTGCGCAATGCGGTAGAAGCGTCCTCCGATGATAGCGGGTGGGCACATCTGGCGCCTGTCGGCAGCAACATTGCGAAACAATCTCCCGACTTCGACCCTCGCAATTACGGCTATCGAAAGCTGGGTGAGCTGGTTGCCGCGACAAACCTTTTTGTCATCGAGGAACGGGGAAACGGTGTCGCCAACTCAAAGACCCTTTATGTTCGTGACAAGCGCAAGAAATAGTCATGAATCATGCCAGGAAGCTGGATCCAGCCGGAAAATGTTTCCTGCCCCCTTGATTATGCGTTATTGAACCAAAGGACAATATACGGAGCCTGCTACTGCCGCTATCGTATTAACCAGTGGCGCACATAATAATTCTCCTCTCATATGCCACTTTTTTACACCCCGCCTATGTATGTGGCGGGGTGTAACTTCTATTGTGCCAGCGTGAACAAAGGCCGGGGAAATCAATGAAAATGGCGTCAGCAGGCGATTGATCCTATCATTCTGAGAGCTGTGTACAGACGCGAGCGTCAGGAGTCTCCGCATGCCGGAAAACAACAAGTCCGCTTCACTGATTTTGGGTGTTTCCATTTTCCTGGGCCTGCTTGCCCTGGGTTACCTGCTCGGCAACGCCGCGATCCGGTTCAAGGAATACGAAAGGAGTGTCACGGTCAAGGGCTTGTCGGAACGCGAAGTCGACGCCGATATCGTGATCTGGCCGATCCAGTTCACCGCGGCCAGCAATGACCTGATCGGGCTGTACAGCGCCATCGAGGCCAGCACTACACGGATCAGGGACTTTCTCGAGGCCAACGGTTTCACGGCAGATGAAATCACCGTGGCCACCCCGATCATCACCGACAAGTCGGCCCAGCAATACGGCGATAACAAGGCCGAGTTTCGCTATGCGGCGGTGCAGACGGTCACGGTCTATTCGACCAGGATCGCGACCGCACGGGCGGTCATGACCCAGCTGTCCGGGCTGGGCAAGCAGGGGATCGTGTTCAGCGGCGCCAACTACCAGGCCCGGACGGAGTACCTGTTTACCCGTCTGAACGAGGTCAAGCCGGCGATGATCGAGGAGGCGACGCGGCAGGCCCGTGAGGTGGCGGAAAAATTCGCGGCCGATTCACAAAGCCGGCTGGGCAAGATCAAGCGAGCCTCGCAAGGGCAATTCAGCATTGCGGACCGGGACCAGAACAACCCGCATATAAAAAAGGTGCGGGTGGTCTCGACGGTGGAATATTACCTTTCGGATTGACGGCGGAAGAAAACAGGGGCCGGATCCCGGTTTCATTTTTATCCCTGCTGTCCGGAAGGGCCAGCGACATTCATTGCATCTCTGTTGTCATTAATCCGCCGGTGCAGCCAGGCCAGGCCCAGCAGGGAGAGTCCGAGACCCATAAAGGACGCAACCCGTAACAGGCCTTCCAGGTCCGACATGTCCACCATGAAGATCTTGGCGATCACCACGGCCAGCAGGGCCATGCCTGCCTTGTAGAGATCCCGCACCCGCCAGCTGGTCCCCGCGAGAATAGCGGCAATGGCCATCAGCAACCAGATTATGGAATAGGTATAGAGTTCACCGTCACTGGTGGGGTGACCCAGGGAAAGTTTGCCGCCTTGCCACAGGTGGCGAATTTCCAGTGAAGCAAACAGCAATGAACCCACTCCGGCGATGCCCAGGGCAGGGCGACGGAAGGGCCGTTCGTGATAGCGGGCGATGAGCAGGGCCATGATCACGGGCAGCCCGTAGGCCAGCAACAGGATATTGAACACCGGCATCGTGCCGATTACCGCGCCGCTCCACCATGGGTTGTGAACCAGCACGGCGATGCCATAGCTGCCCAGTGCCAGCGCCAGCAGGATGCGTGAGCCGAGTCGGTACAGTGCTGCCAGGTTTTCACTGGCCGCACTGCGGCGGTAGTAGGTCAGGGCCATGGCCGCCCACAGGGAGGTATTGATGGCCGCTTCCGTCAGGCTGTAGCGGTGGGCAAAAATAACACCATCGTAAAGCCAGTAGCGCACCTCCGCGCCCAGTGTCAGCACCAGCAGGTGCAAAGTTGCGGCTTCCAGCCACTTGTGCATCACCGGGGTCGAGCGACATTGCATGGCGGCAAGCGCACAGAACAGGGTGGCGCCGCCGTAGGTCCACAGTGACCAGTGGACATCATCCGGGTAGCCCAACAGCCAGGGATTGAAGGTCAGGCGAATCACCACCACCGTCAACACCACCTTGATCAGGTTGCCAAGCCAGGGCAGCCGGTGGCGTTTCATCAGCCAGCTGAGGGATAACAACTGTGCGGAGAGCGCCAGCGACAAACTGGCCTCGCGGAAATACATGGTCACCGCCAGGGAGTAGGCAATGTGGGCGCCGAGGGTAAACCACAGGGCCACGCCATGATGCTTGTGGCGTTGCAGCAGGAGACCGGCCGCCGTCCCGTAGGCTGCGCCGGCAAATAAAGTCAGCACACTCCAGTGCACGGACTGTGACACGCCGTTGACCAGCAGGTAGGCCAGCGCCAGCCAGGCAAGCGGGGCGAGCAGGGCGAGCGACATCCAGGCGTGTGCAAATCCACGCTCCCGTAAATGGAGCAGTGCGAGGCCGGTATAGATCAAGGCCATAAACCCTGCAAACGTGAGGAACGGCGGCTGGTCCGCAAGCGCCAGACCCGACAGGGTGAAACGTTCGAAGCCGCCATCGAAACGAACGGCAGACAAAAACCAGGCAAGCCATTGAGTTGCCAGTGTCGCCCAGGGCAGTGCGGCCAGACTGTCCCGCTGGCGGGCTGCCAGGCATACCACCGCGACCAGCGGTGCCCACAGGCCCATGGCGCCCGCACCGAATCCCTGTTGGTAAATCGAGAAACCCCAGGCCAGGGTCACGAGTAACAGGCTCGGCTGGTTCAGCTGCACGCGATGTCCAAAAAGAATGATGGGCCGGGCGCCGGGCTCCGGGTGGTCGAAACTCGACGCATTGCGTCCGCGCAGGAACCAGTCAAACCCGGGGAGTGCGACCATGCCCCAGGCCAGCAGTGCAAGATAGGGTCCACGGAAACTGTCTGCCTGGGACGCCCCGAGGGAAATCATCCACCAGCCAAGACCGCCGGCCGCGATGCCCCACCATAACCAGTAGCGAAATACATAACGCAGCAGTACCAGCGCGGACCCGCTGATGATGAGGCTGTAAATCATGACGGCAACCATATTGCCGCTGTCGGTACTGACCAGGATCGGCACAACGTAGGCGCCGATCAGGCCGATGATAGCCAGTACCGGCCCGTGAAGCAGTGACAGTGCCATGGTCATCAGCGAGACCAGTGCCAGCAGCGCGAAGACCCAGCGAGCGTCGAGTAAATGGTAGAGATGCAGGGCGGCGAGCAGGGCGGCATAAAGGGTAATGCTGGCGCCACCTGCCAGGGCGGCGAATACCGGGTCGCTGCCACCGGTGCGACGGCGTAACCACTCGGCAGCCCCGTGCAGGCCCAGCCCGGTGAGTATGGCGGCTGCGATACGCGCCCTGGGGCCCAGCAGCCCGATCTCGATGCTGTACCTGACCATGAACACGCCGGCCAGGGCGACACTGATGCCACCAAGCCAGATCATCCAGTTGTCGATGAGCATCGATAGCCAGCGGGAGCGATCGCGGAAGGATGCGGCGGGTTCGGCGATCCCGGGTTCCGCGCTTTGCCGTTGCCAGGTCCGCACGGGAGTTGCTGCCTCCCGGGTCAGGCTGGCGCCAGGATGTTCTGCAGGAGAAGCGGCAGGTGGCGCAGGTTGATTGACCTGCAGTTTCAGGCTGGCCAGGTCCTTTTGCAATTTTGAAATCTGGCCGCGTAACTTGCCGACGCGAAAGAATGTTACCCACCCCAGCACGGCACCAATCGTCAGACCCAGCAAGATGAGGATTAACCACCCGATTTCCGCGTCCATCCGCTCTTCCTGTGTCACCGATCCCGATAAATCTTGACACTTATAGTGCCTGCTTGCAAAGACGCAATATCAATGAGGTCAGAGTGGATTGTTCGCAGCGTTTAAGGGTTCCTGCCTTTTCCCTGGCAGTTCAAAATAACGCAGGTATAAACGTGGTCAGCAAAACAGGGCAGGATTGGCCACCCTGTCGTCAGGTTCGTTTGATATCTTTAATTATTCCTTGCTCAAACCAGCGTGAAACATAATTCAGACAGATCGCGCCTGTCCGGTCTTCATCATGGCGGGACAACAGGGACTCGCACAGGGCAGCAAATGAATTGCCCTCGATCGCAAGTGAAAGCAGAAAATATTCATCCGTGTCGACCGGGCGAAACCCGGACAGCAGGTCATCTCCGCGCCACAGCAGCCAGTATGCGTCTCCCTGCAATTGCGCGGCTGGCGGGTCTTGTCCGGCTTTCAGGGCCTTCCAGCTTTCGATGCTGTTCCAGCCGGCCGCGAACAGCCGGGTACTGGGGTGAAAGCGTAGTTTCATGTTTGGCCAGTCGCCAGGAGGAATCTCCCTTAATGCAGACAACGGGACTCGCTGGGAGTCTGGCGCATCAAATACATCGAGCAGTCTGCGTTCGAAAAATGCCAGTTCACTTGCAATCGGATGCGCGTTGAATGGTTCGGCCTGTTTGAGATATTCGGGTAACCGGTCACCGAAATGGCGCAGCGATGTAAAACTCGATGGATGAGCTGCAATGTAGCCAGTTGCCATTAGTTCAAATAATTCATCACCCAGGTAGATGCCCAGCATTTCATGATCGGTTTCCAGGGCCTGTTTCAGGCGTATTTGATAAGCATTCCTGTAAATATTCAGGCGTGTTCCTGCGTCGATGTTGCCCTGCTCGGCGACCGAGCAGGTGATCAGCCCGCTCTTGCCCGACAGGAAATCGATGAACCGGGTCTGCAGGTCAGCCAGCCCGGGCATGGCTATCCCTCAGTCCGGGTATGGTGTCCATTGCAAGTTTTCTTGCAATGCCGAGTTCATCCTGCAGTTCCTCGAATGCAGGGATATTGTCATCCCGCTCGATCATGGTGCTCACGGGACCGAATAATTTCAGCGCCTCGACATACAATTCCCACACCGGGTCCGCCACCAGGTGATCGTGTGTATCGATCAGGTAATCACCGCAATCGGTATGCCCTGCCAGATGAAATTGCTGTACGTGACTTGCCGGAATCCCCTGTAGATACTCAGGTGCGGAAAATCCGTGATTGCGCGCGCTAACGTAGATATTGTTTATATCCAGCAGAATGCCACAATCGGCGGCACGTACTGTCTCGGCAAGAAATTCCCACTCGGGCATTTCCGAGGTTGTGTAGGTGATATAGCTGGAAACGTTCTCAAGCAAAATTCTGCGACCCAGAAATTCCTGCACGCGTTTCACTCTTTCGACAACATGACGCAGTGCTTCTTCATTGTAAGGCAGGGGCAGCAGGTCGTGGCTGTTAACAGATCCGGACGATGTGAAGCACAGGTGGTCGGAAATCCATTCGGGCTGGATATCGTTGGCCAGGATCCTGAGCTTCTTCAGGTAATGCGTATCAAGCGGGTCTGTGCCGCCTATGGACATGGAAACGCCGTGCATAGCCATGGGATAGTGTTCGCGGATTCGATGCAGATAGTGTCTTGGTTTCCCGCCCGCAACCATGAAATTCTCTGAAAGAACTTCAAACCAGTCGACTGACGGCCTGTGCTTCAGGACATGCTCGAAATGGGGCACGCGAAGCCCCAGTCCGAAGCCTAAAAACCGGTCGCTGTTCATCCCGCGTGCAGGATTGCCCGAAAGGACGCCGGGCAGATATTCGCCCTGAATACTTCCGGGATATCCCTCCGGGAGCCCTCAGCCCTTCTCGCCGCCAATATCACTGCATGCCTTTGCGGGCATCGCAACAAAACCATGACCTTTGCAGCTGGCATGACCCGCGCACGCATTCGACGCGGTTTTGCAGTCGTTGTGTCCGGCACACTTGTTGACGCCACTGCAATGAATCAGGTCGGATTTGGCAACGGTTCCCTTCCAGCTGTCGTTAGCCTCGCCGCCGACATCGCCGCAGGCCTTGGCAGGCATGGCAACAAAGCCATGCCCCTTGCAGCTGGCATGACCCGCGCATGCATTCGACGCTGTTTTGCAGTCATTGTGTCCTTTGCAGGCGTTTACACCATAACAATGGACCAGGTCGGCGGATGCCTGCTGCGCCGATGAAGCTGGAAGCGACTGACAGCCGCTGAGCAGGCCGGCGGCGGCAATCGCAATAGCAACGCCTTTCGATACAGACTTTGCATTCTGTTTTTTCATTTGCCCTCTCCAATGTACGAGTTACAACTGAATCAGTCATATCTGACGGAAACAATATATCGGGCATTTATCACGGAATTATCACGGAAGCGTTACGATTCGAGGATAATAAGGGCCGGGTACATTTTCCGGGAAGTCACAAGACTGAAAATTGTATCCGGCCCCATTTATACCTGCTTGATCCTCCGCCCCTGACCCGGTTTCAGGTGGAGCGCTCCAGTCCGGTCACGGGCTGCACAGATTGCCCTGCCGCCGCCGGTTTTGATACATCCCTGCCAATCAACATGTCCAGAACCCGGGTTGAAGCACCCTGGTAAAAACCGCATTGCACATCGCCAAGCTGAAGCGGATTCCTGTAGGTACCGAATACCATGTCCCACAGCGGCAGGTCCGCATAGTTGTAACGATGGACGCCGCGTCCATGATGGATGTTGTGACTTTCCGGGCGCTGGATGATGTATCCCAGCCAGTGCGGCGTCCTGATATTGGCATGCTGGAACATGGCATTGAAGGTCAGGAACAATGCCGTGACGACACCGGCTTCCAGCGAAAGTCCCAGCAACGGAAACAGTACCAGGCTGCCAATGGTGGTGAACAGGGCAGCATCCAGCGGGTGCAGATAGTAGGCGCCGAATGCGTCCAGGCTTTCTGCGCTGTGATGCATCTGGTGTCCTGTGCGCCACAACCAGTTCCATTCATGCGCTGCACGGTGGTACCAGTAGTGAAAGAGCTCGTAAACGAGTATGCCCGGGATCACGCCCCACAGGCCGAGGCGGGCGAGGTCAAACAGATGGCTCTCGCCGAAGACGTTACCCCAGAACAGGGCGACTTCGCCGGTAAAGAAGTAAATGGCCGTGGTGACGAGGACAGCACGCATCCGCCAGTGTTTGGTCTTGCTGTAGCTGCGCCCCCGGGTGAATAAGTCCAGCAACAGGAATCCCGGGATCAAGGCCATTGTCAGTGTTTCGATATAGTCAATCATGATCTGCCCCCCCTTGATTTATCCACTAACATACCAAATGGTATGTTCTGCACTATAGGCCACGAATTCAATCTTGTAAATACCAATCGGTATTTTTTATTAAAGATATAACTGATTGTATTAAAATATTATTAATATTTGTAATTTTGAATTAGTTCAATTTTAACCATTTACACATACCGGAGGGTATGTTTAGATAGGGTATGGCCAGCAAGGGAGAAGATACCCGTCAACGCATCCTGGATACGGCGCAGGCAATGATCCTCGATCACGGCTATGCCGGTGTCTCCATTGATGCCCTCATCGGGCAACTGGGCCTGACCAAGGGGGCTTTTTTCCATCACTTCAAGAGCAAGCGCGAGCTGGCCCGCACGCTGATCCAGCGCTTCTCCGATGAAGGCGTGCAGTTGTTCAGGGACAGTCTTGCCCGTGCCCGTAAGCTCAGTGATGATCCATTGCAGCAGTTCCTGATCCTCATTGGCCTGTATGAAGAATTGTTCGAGGGACTGACCGAGCCATATCCCGGTTGTCTGCTGGCTTCCTACGTCTACGAGATGCAGCAGTTCGATGAAGACACACGCAACATCATCAACGTCGAGTTTTACCTGTCACGCAGGGAATTGACGCAGCTGATAGAGAAGATCATGGAAAAGTATCCGCCGTGCGTCGAGGTGGACGCGGTGTCGCTGGCGGACGGTTTCATGTCGGTGTTCGAGGGCGCATTTATTCTGTCGAAGTCGTTGAACGAAGCCGACATCACGGTCAAGCAACTGCGACATTACAAGACCTACGTTGAACTGATTTTCCAGCAGGACAAACCCGGGTCAGATCCCGTTTTTCGCTAATATAGCGGTTTCAACCCCCATTAGCAGATTCCTGCACCGGAGCCAGCCATTTTTACCGCGCCGCACCTGGCGCTGCGCTATGCGAGCAATTGTTTCCACGAAGTCCCCGCGAACCGGTACGAGTTCCTGGTTCAGGGTCGCTCTGATGTCATACACCTGTCTTTCATCCATGACGTTGCGGTACAGTTCTCGGCCAGCAAACTGGTGCTCATGGTGTGTTGTGCCCGGTGCCAGGTACCAGGTCAAGCCGGAACTGCTGACTGGTCGCTTGGCACAGCCATCTTCCATTAAAATTACATGCAGAGACAAGGCGGGTGAATACACTATGCATTCATTCTCATTTATCCCCAATGCGACTTTTCCGTATTTATTCCTGCCACTGACTCTGTGAAAGAGAGAATACCGTGAAACGCTCATGCCTGTTTGTATTGCTGCTCATATCCGGCCAGTTTGTCAGTGCCGGAGAGGCGGACGTGGTGGGCGTGGATGTGCATTGTGACGACGATTCGGTCTGTCGCTTTTCGGTCTCGGTGCGGCATGCAGATGAGGGTTGGGAGCATTTTGCGAACAGGTGGGAAATTCTCGATACCGGCGGCAATGTCATCGCTGTGCGTGAACTGGCTCATCCCCATGAGAACGAACAACCCTTCACCCGGTCTCTCGGTAACGTGGCTATCCCGGGTGATATTACCGAGGTGGTGATACGGGCGCATGACTCGGTACATGGGTATGGCGGCAGGGAGCTGGTGGTCAATCTCCGCCAGGAAAAATAAGGGCCAGGACCAGGAATTTTACCCAGTCTCGCCAAAGCCGGGATCTGACCCCGGCTCACTTCAGTCATGACTTCGGGAATCGTGCAGTGCCTTGCGTTTTCGCCGTTGGCGATAAAACAGCAGGGCGACCAATACCAGGGCCCATGGCGCGATGAGGAAGACGATAAAGAGGATTTCGCTGTGCATGGCAAAAGTGTACATCAAGCGGCGGATTAACGGGTAGAGGCCAGTTGATCGGACGACTCGCCGTCACCTCGAAATACATACACCGGAAATGCGCCAGGTCGCGATTA
>Ga0307423_1001744_pt1 | contig 12825 bp, 11 predicted proteins | sample SalMarWE160310MG_FD_202154 | JGI IMG/M metagenome (GOLD analysis project Ga0307423, IMG submission 202154) | Salt marsh sediment microbial communities from the Plum Island Ecosystem LTER, Massachusetts, United States - WE1603-10 | ecosystem: Environmental > Aquatic > Marine > Intertidal zone >...
GGCTCCGACGCCCGAAATGGCGTAAAAGACACAGGCCGCCCAGAGGGACTGAACCGTGCCCATCATGATGACGCCCGCGCCCAGTATGAAGGCACAACCGGTGATGACACGCCTGGCCCCCAGCCGGTCCGTCATGAGTCCGCTCAGGGGGGTCAGCAGGATGTAGGAAAAGAGATAGGCGTTGAAGATAGAGCCCCCGGCCGTCCTGCTGAAGCCCAGATCCCGGATCATCTCGGGCAGCACAACACTGTAACCGAGGCGGACGGAATAGTTGATGAAGAGGTCCATAAAACAGGTGGCAAGAATGATCCAGGCCCAGTGGATTGACCCCTTTTCTTCCATGAATCCATCACCTCTTGAGCGTCGTTCAACAGCAGGTGATTCTTTCGCCTGAATAGGGTTGCCGGGCGAGCATTTTCAAATGGAGCCTCTTAAGAAAATCGAGTACAACGCGGACATATTCAGCAGAACGGTGATCATAGGTGTTGTGACCGCATCCCGGCAGGACCGCCAGTTCCCCCTGGGCCAGGTGTCGATAGAAGGCAACCCCCTGCTCGACGTCAAAAAGAAAACTCCGGTCCGGATAGATCACGAGGGCGGGGCAGGCGACCCGGGACAACACAGGCCTGAGGTCGAAGACGCCTTTGCCATAGGCCCCACCGAATCTCCTGAACTGGTTGTAAAAAGGGCCGGCCCGGTCTTCTCCATGCCAGGCTACAAGCTTCTGCCTGAGCTCCGTATCCAGTTCTTCAAAGACCTTGGGAAATTTGGCTTTGTTGATGTCAACCATGGGGATTTCACTGTAGCACTGGGTGCTCGAGGTGATGACCGATTTTGCGTGTTCCGGATAGGCGGCCGCATAGTCGACCGCGATGACACCCCCCTCGCATTGCCCCAGGAGATGAAAGGCCTCAAGACCGAGAAATCCGGCCAGGGAATCCAGTTCCTCAACACTTTCTTTTCGAAATCCGTCACCCACGTAAAAGGCCTCGAAATCATCTCCTCCCTCCGATCTACCGTATCCCCTCCGGTCGTACAGGATGACCCTGTGACCATTCTGAACGAGGGGCGGGTAGATAGCCTTCCACATCCTCGTACAACCGAAGCCGTGGTGGAGAAGCACAATCGGGTCGCCCTCGCCATGTTCCTCGTAATAGATATTCCGGCCGCTTATTTCTGCGAACGACATTTTCTGTTCCTTTCCGACTGCTGAATGTTCATCGGATAGCCGTGTAAATCCGTCGGGTATCAGCCATCCTGGATTGTACCAATCCGTTGTCTTCCAGCATTTCGAGGTGCCCCACGGTCTCCGACATGCCGAGGAAGATATCCCACGCCTTGAGTTCGGGAAACACGACTCTGGTGATCTCAAACAGGGTCATCCTTTTCCCGGGATCGGAATCGGAGCGGAGGATCCGGAGGATCTCCTCCTTGCGCAGACCGTGATGCTCTCTTATTTCGGCAATACGTCTCTCGGGATGAGAGAAGACTGATCCATGGCCCGGCAGGACTGCATCTATGGGCAAATTCTCCGTCCTGGTCAGGGAGTCCAGGAAGTGAGAGAGACTCCTGAATTCGTTGCCGTTTCCCCTCTGTTCCAGCTCAACCACCGGATTGGACGTGATGTGTTCCAACAGATGGTCTCCCGAGAAAAACCGGCTGTTCTTCCTGTCGAGAAAGCCGACGGAACCCTTTGTGTGCCCGGGGCAGTGCACCACTTCCAAGTCGAAGTCATCAAAGGAAAAGGTTGCCTTGTCGGCGAGGTCCCCGGCTTCGAAATATCCCGGGAAAAAGGTCTTGAAACGGACGTCCATCTGCTCTGAGATGGTCTCCATGACGGCCCGGGGCAGGCCGGCCTCTCTGAAGAACCTGAGGAAAGGCTCTTTTTTCTTTCCGTGATAGGGTTCCACGTCCCAGATGCATTTGTCGTGGTCGGCGGGATGCACAAAGATCTCAGCCCCGCTCATCTGCTGGATCTTTCCGGCCAGCCCAACGTGATCCAGGTGACCGTGGGAAAGAAGGATGCGCCTGATATCCGAAAGCCGGGCCCCGTGCGTCTTCAAAGCCTCTTCCAGCAACCTGAGGCCGTCATCCGAATGAAACCCGGCGTCGATCAGGGTGGGGATCGAATCCGCGATGAAATAGATATTGACGGATCTGATGGGAAAGGGGATGGGGATCTCAATCCTGTGGAACCTGCTCATGCGCTGTTATTTTCCTCCATTTTTCCGGGAATGGGCAACGGCCCAGTTATCTGTAAAGCAGGGACAATCGATCATAGCAGGATTTGGTCATTTTGTTAATAAATGTTCACCTGAAGACGTTCTAGCGACGAATTGGGAAAGTGGCGGGTCCACCGAACCGAAGGTAGTCAGCAGGAAAATAGGGCCGCTGGATGGGGCCGATGCAATGTCCGAACAGTGAGGAACGGTCTGTACCATTCAGGATCATGAGCATCAATTCCTTCCCCCTCAGGAAACCCAGGCAACCCCTTGAACAGTCCACTTCGTTAAAGTGCTTTACGCCATCACGCCGTGCATTTTTTCCCACAAAACAGACCGGCACAGGCTCACCCGAGTGAATCAAAACAGAGTGGCTCGGTGTGGAATGATCGGCCATGACGACCAGGAGGATATCATCCTGTCTCTCCACAGCCTTCACCAGATCCACAAGACCAACGTCCAGTTGGGAAATAACATCACGTTTTTTTACCGGATCTCCTTTGTGTGAAATTTCATCAGCCACTTTCGTGTGGACATGTACGAAGTCGTGGGAACCATCCTCCAGGGCCAAGTGAACACGCTCCCTAAGGTCAGCTCCGGGATCCTCGCTATCCTGCCCGCAAAAAAAATCAAACCCCAATTCGTGGGCGATCCCAGCGTAAACCGAACCCGAAGCAATAACCAGCCCCCGAAGGCCCCATTGCTCTTCGAAGGCTAGGGCCTTCACTCTTCTGCCACAACGTTGAGTGACGAGAAAATTGGCTATGTTCCTGCCTGTCTCATCCCTTTTTCGGTTCATCTCATGACGGGCCAAGACCTGGTGAGAATAAGCGAGGTAGCTGTTCAGCGCACTTGCGGTGCGACATGCAGCCTCGTATTCCGAGTTGCCGGAAAGGGCTTGAACCGTTGCAATGGTCCTATTGCGAAGAATGGGGTCGGAGTCGGAGACGAAAGGTGAAACAGGGCCATGTAAAACCAGGACAGCATCGTTCCTGCGGGTCTGATGCAATCGAATGAAAATGCCCTCTGCCTCAAAAGGGGTGATCGCCTCCATCAGCGATCCGATTTCCTGAATATCGCCCTGGATATCATCCCGCCCATGTGCAAGAACGCATTCTCCGTTTTTCCATTCAATGCCGACGACGTGTGCCAGGCAGAGGATATCGTCGTCATCAAAAGGAACATCTTCACCCACCGCTTCAAGCAACCCTCTGCCTGGAAAATCTGAGAGATCGTACCCAAAAAGCAGGTAATGGGCGGTTTCGCTCGGAAGGCACTGCCCTGAAAGAGAGGCATGAAAAAGGCCGTTGCCTCCCAGTCCAGCCAGTCGGTCCAGGTTTGGCGTGACAGCTGCCTGCAAAGGTGTCAGGTATTTCAACGCTTCGTAGGAACGGTCCCCGAGGCCATCAAGAAGAAGTAAGATAGTTTTCATTTGGGTCTAACTCACGTTCCCGTGAGCTGCCTCCGGCTGGGGGTTCATCAGCATGGAGAGGTTTTCATCGATCATTTTCTTTGTTAAAAGCAACCCTTCGGCCTCCTTGATCTCGATGACCCACCATGAGCATCCGATGGAATAAAGCAGGCGCAACCGTCCCGCAATGTGATTCCATCGTGACGGGGTGATATGTCCCTTCCCGGAAATTTCCTCGTGGTAGATATGGGCGTTGAAAACACGGCCTGGATGAGGGGTCACAAAATCTTTTACGGCGTAGTATTGACTCCTCACCGCTTCTGAAGACCAGGCATGCCCAATATCCAATGTGACGCCCGCTCCGCTCCTGCGTATGAGCTTCTCAAAGAGATTCGGCTTACTGGTCCATCCCCAGGCGAGGTTTTCCAGGCAGACTGTTACCTGATGTTCGGAGCCATATTGCACCAACCGTCTCAAGTTGGCGATGCTTCTCTCCCAGGACAGGGGTTTTGTTGAATCGTGTCCGAGTCCGATATGTATGGTCAGATACCTGCCGCCTGCCTTTGATACCAACCGAATGATCCGCTGAAAAATCATTTCCCCCCGTTTGACCTCATCCGGGTCATCATGACCCAGATCTATGCGATGGAAAGGACAATGGTATCTTACTTCCATGGAGCCCAGGATTTTCAGGTTCCTCACCCAGGAGGACTCTTGAACGGGTGTCTGCGGGAGTGTATCCAAATCAAATGACCAATCAATCCCCTCAAACCCGTGCTTCCGGGTAAAGCCTTTGAGTTCTTCCACCTCGGGGAAGATGTTACACATGACAATTTTTGGTTTCACTCCTCCTGCCTCTCATTTCCGCAAAACCTTGCGGGCAATTTCCATGAAATCGGGAACCCTGCCTTCGAGATAAATGGAGATGATTTCCTTGGTGAAGGGAAGAGCGAATTCATCGAGATAGGCGGCCACCTGTAACCCGGTCACACCGATGTCACCATTTAACATGCGGTAATTCCCGGACAAGACGCAACCCAGCTGTTCATTTCCTTCCTCCCAGCGGGATCCTATGATGCGTTCCACTTCGGCGCCTGACGATACATCACGCAAGGGAAACCGCAAGGAAATGTTAAATGCCTCGGAAAGGGTTTGATATCTTTTCAGTGCTCCTCCAATCTGATTCACTTTCAGAATACCGTCATGACTCTCTCTTTCCCCTGTTATAATGTCTACTCCTCCCAGACTTACGGCAAGCGGGATTCGGACACTGTGGAGATACAAATGGCACCCGATACAGGGAGAATAGAACCCGAACCGGGAAATCAGCTCACCGATGAATCGGCCGTTCAACGCCTGCCAGAACCGGGAAGATCCCACCAATATGAGGTCATGGACCGTGGTACCCCTGAGCCGCTCCTTTAGGCGGCGGACAGCCTCATCGACGGTTTTCAATGATCCGCGCTCTGTCCCGGTGAAGGCATAGGTGGGAAGCAGATCCGTAAAAGATTCCTCTTCCACGGCCCGGATGGCGGCAGCGACACTGTCTCGTCCGGCAATTTCAACGATAGCGAGCCGGGACGAAATGTCCCGATAGCTCTCCACCGCTTTTCGGGGCAGGAGCCATTCAGGGAGTTTGATGACGGATTCAGACTTTTCCTGATAGAGATTTTCCATTTGTGAGGAGAGTGTCATGGTCGCCCTTTTCGCTGGTGGAGGATCTCCAAAGACAAGAATTCCATTCCCGAGTTTAACATAAGGAAATATTCAAGGTTGTACACTGTGAACGATTGAATTCCATTATATATTTTGGAGCGGGAAACAAGACGGCAATTTTCGTTATCATACCAGAAGCTCCGATTAAAATACCGCACAGCCGCTTTATTGTCCATGCGGAATTTAATATCAATGGAGCCAGTTTCAAAACGTTCAATTTTGTTCGAGGTCAAGAAAGGCGAAAATGTTAACCACAGGAATATACAGAATATTTCGAGGATTAAAATTCGAGCCTGACGCTGAGATCGGGCAAAAGGGGATGTTTTGAAACTGGCTCAATGGGCCGGCATTTCCGAATCTTACTGCACAGTGAAGGAGGAGGGGCATAGCGGCTACACATTATATGCGCTTGACATTGAAAGATGGATGCGATATTTGTATGTACAAACAAAAAAGGTCGCATAGTGACATCCTGCAAATCTCTATTACATCACTGCCTTTATTTTACGTCCAACTCTCTTTCACGGGTGATCACACGCATGGCGGAAGAAGAATTCCGGATCACGGGTCTTTCCCCGTCTCACGCATTCCTGATGCTGCTGGTAAACGAGCAGCCGGGAATCGGACAAAAGGAACTGGGCGCTAACCTTCATCTGGCACCTTCCACCATCACCCGTTTTGTCGATGGACTGGTCCATAAGGGATATCTCACCCGCAAAGTCGAGGGCAAAGTGACCAAATTATATGCCGCCGAAAAGGGCAGGAACCTCCAGGAACCCATATCAAAGGCCTGGAAGCGACTTTATGTCAGATACAGTGATATCCTGGGAACGGCAGAGGGCGACAGTCTCACGCTCATGGTCGATAAGGCCTGTCGGAAATTGTCCGAGTCGGGGTAAATTTTTTGATATAGGCGTTTTGTATTAACACGCGGAATTCTCAGGTAAAGAGGAAGTTTTTGCTTTCTTGATGGTTTTCCCGGCAGCTGGCACGGCCTTGGCTCAAACCAAATATACCATAAAGTCCTTCCTCCTGGTTTCTGGGGGAAGATTGGGAGAGGCTTCAAGGCGCATTATGCCTTTGATTTCGGGGATGGAAAGATTATCAGGATGAATCTGCAATATGCGTGGCAGCAAAGGAGAAAATCAAATGAAGAAGAAACTGGACGGTATCAATGTGCTCTATCCCACCCCGACGGTCCTGGTGGGTGCGGTGGTTGACGGCAAGCCCAATTTTATCACCATCGCCCATGTCGGAATTGTCAACCATGCCCAACCCTACCTGATTTCGCTGAGCATGGCGAAAGTGCACTACACCAATCCGGGGATAAAGGAAAACAAGGCCTTCAGTGTGAATATCCCTTCTGAAGATCTGGTGGTGGAAACCGATTATGCAGGTCTTGTGAGCGGTAAAAAAACCGACAAGTCCGATCTATTTGAGTGCTTCTATGGAGAGCTGGAAAATGCCCCGATGATCAAGCAATGTCCACTCAACATGGAGTGCAGGCTTTACGACACCTATGATACACCCACCCATGATCTTTTTATCGGTGAAATCCTGGAGACCTATGCCGATGAGTCCGTCCTCACCAATGGGAGGGTAGACCTGTCCAAGCTCAAACCGCTTCTCTTTGATATGAGCAGCGTCAACTACTGGTCGCTGGGAGAAGTGGTGGCCGGCTGTTGGAGCGTTGGGAAACAGCTTAAGCGAAACAGACAGCCGTAGTGTGATCAAAAACGATCAAGGTTTAGAGAAATCTGCAGGCCCTTTTTTCTTCTGTTTGGGCAGGATGTGGGTGGCCCCGCCGAGAAAGATATCAGCGACTTCGCCGACGGTTTCCGAGAGGGTGGGATGCGGATGGATCGTTAAGGCCATATCTTCTGCAAGGGCCCCCATTTCAATGGCGAGGGCCCCCTCGGAGATGAGTCCCTCGGCATTGCGACCGGCTACACCCATACCCAGAATGCGCCCGGTTTCCGGGTCGATGATCATTTTTGTAATCCCTTCAGGGACGCCCATGGACGTGGCCCTGCTCGAAAATTTCCAGGGAAATCTCTCGACCTTTACGGGTCGGTTTCCCTTTCGTGCCTGTTCTTCCGTGAGACCGCACCAGGCGACCTGAGGATCCGTATAGATGACAGCCGGTATGGCGCGCGCATCAAATGCCGAGGGTTCACCTGCGATGACCTCGGCGGCCACCTTTCCCTCACGAAATGCCTTGTGAGCCAGCATCGGGCCTCCGGCCACATCACCTATGGCGAAAATCCGCTCGTCGGACGTGCGCTGCTCGGCATCGATGACAACAAAGCCCCGTTCATCGGTCTTGACTCCGGTTTTTTCCAACCCCAATTCCCCGGAATTAGGGATCCGGCCGATTGCGATCAATGCACGGTCAAATGTCTGCTCCCGGTTTTCAGCCTTGCCGCGAAACTTGACGGTCACACTGTTGTCGGCTTCCTCTAACCCTTCGATTTCCGTGTTATAATGAACCCTGTCGAATAGCTCTTCCACGCGGCGGACGAGGGGGGCGGCAAGGTCCGGGTCGGCCCCCCGGATGAGACGTTCACTTCGAACGGCCAGGGTGACGCGACTGCCCAGAGAGGCGTAGACGGATCCGAGTTCCAAAGCGATATAGCCCCCACCGAATACGAGAAGCGACCCGGGGATGTCGGCGAGTTCCAGGGCTGCGGCGGAATCCATCACGCGCGCCTTTTCCCTGAAGACCACATCGGGTGGCGTAAGGGGGGACGAACCGGTGGCCAGAATGGCATGGCGGAATTTGATGCGACGGATTTCGGATCCCTCTAGTCGTACGCTATCGGACCCTTCAAAAACGGCCCTCCCTTTGATGCGTTGCACGCCGCGCTTGTCGCTGAGGGTCACCAGCCCGGACGCCATTGCATCGATGACCTGGTGCTTCCAGTTCCGGATTGTCTCAAGATCGATCTGCGGACGCTCGAATGAGAGCCCCATGACCCCGGCCCGTTCAGCGTCGTGGATGAGTTCTGATAGGTAGAGCAGTGTCTTGGAGGGGATGCATCCGCGAAAGAGGCATTCACCGCCGGGCTTCTCCTGCATGTCAACCATGGTGACATCCAGGCCCAGATCCGCGGCCCGGAAAGCCGCAGCATACCCCCCAGGTCCACTTCCTATGACCAGAACCTCGGTTTCCTGAGTCAGTTCTCCCATAACCATGACGGTCTTTCTCCGTTCTTGATGGAATGTTAAACCCGAGCAGCCTGGTGGCTAAATCATGTTCATGAGCAGTGCATCCGGATCCTCAAGGACATCAACGAGGACCTTCATGAAGCGCATGGCGTCGGCCCCGTCCAGCACCCTGTGGTCGATGCAGAGTACGATCGGCATCATGAGCCGCGGAACGATTTCGTAGCCCTTTTCCCCTTTTTCCCTGACCACCGGCTGCATGGTGGAAGAACCCATTCCAAGGATGGCGACCTGGGGGTAGTTGATAATAGGCGCGAAGAACCCGCCTCCCATGGGACCTACGTTGGTAATGGTAAAGGTGCCGCCCTGCATCTCTTCGAGAGTGGCCTTTCTCTCCCGGGTCCTCTGGACCAGGTCATTGAGTTCAATCGCCAGTTCCGTAATGCTCTTTCGGTCCACGTCACGGATCACGGGTACGATGAGCCCTTCCTCCATGTTGACGGCGACCCCTATATGAAAGTAGTTCTTGATGATGATTTCTCCGGCGTCGGTGTCCAGGGTGGCATTGAAATTGGGGTAGGTCTTCAAGGCGGTGGCGACGGCCTTTAACGCAAAAACCGTGATGGTCAATCTGCCGCCTTTTTCTTCGACCTCGGACTTGTGTCTCTGCCGGAATGCCTCAAGCTCCGTCATGTCCACCAGGTTCTGGTTGTGGACGTGGGGGATCTGGGACCAGGCAAGCGTCATCTGCCTGGCCGTGGCTTTCCTGATGGATCTCATGGGAATGCGGTCCACCGGGCCCCATTTGGAGAAATCGGGCAGGGGTGGACCGCCAACGGCAGCGGGCTGAACGGCCAGGGCCTCAGCCGCGAGAGGTTTGCGCGCTTCCACAACCCTTTCTTCCTTCTTGGAAAAGGCCCGGACATCCTCGGAGGTCACCAGGCCTGCCGGCCCTGTGGGGGTTATCAACCTGAGATCGGCACCCAATTCCCGTGCCAGACGTCTTGTGGCGGGGGAAGCCGGCACTGGTCCCTCGGTCCTGGGGGTTGCGGCCTCAGGCGCGGACGGTTCCTCAACTTTTTCCGGCGGCTTCTCTTTTTCGACGACGAGCGCACCCTCTCCGTTGCTGAAGGTCATGAGGACGTCACCGACCTTCACGGCGTCTCCGGGTTTGACCAGGATCTGTTCAATGGCCCCCGTGTAAGGTGAGGGAATTTCAACCGCCGCCTTATCCGTTTCCACCTCGAGGATGGAATCCCCCTCTTTGACTTCCTGCCCCAATGAAACGAGGACGGCCAACACCTCCGCCTCGTGAATGCCTTCCCCCAGATCGGGCATCTTGAAATCCCTGGCCATGTGTCTCCCTCCGTATTAATCTTTCAACATTTTTCTGGCCGAAGTGACGATACGATGGACACCGGGCAGGTATTCCTTTTCCCGGCTGAACAGCGGAATGGTAAGATCAAACCCCGTTACCCGGGAAATGGGCGCTTCCAGATAGTAGAAGGCCTTTTCCATGAGCCTGGACACGATCTCCGCACCGGGACCGAAGCTGCGGGGGGCTTCGTGAATCACCATAGCGTGCCCTGTCTTGGTCACCGATTTCACGAAGCGCTGGTGGTCCAGGGGAGAGATCGTCAGCAGGTCGATGACCTCCGCCTCCACGCCGTCTTTTTCCTTGAGTTCCTCCGCCGCCTCGAGGGTGGGGCGCATCATGGCGCCGTAGGAGATCATCGTCAGGTCCTTCCCATCTCTTACGACCCGGGACATTCCGATCTCCAGGGTTTCCTCTTCCTCAGGAACCTCTTCGCGGAAGGCGCGATAAATGGCCTTTCCCTCGAAAAAAATCACGGGATCCGGGTCGCGGATGGCGGCTACGAGGAGTGCCCTGGCGTTCCGTGGGCCCGATGGAATGACCATCTTGATTCCGGGTATGTGGGCATAAAAAGTTTCCCGGCTCTCCGAGTGGTGTTCCAGGGCGCGAACCCCTCCGCCATAAGGCGTACGAAGGACCATGGGTACGTTCAGTTGACCCTGGGAACGCCACCGAAGACGTGCGGCATGACTCTCGATCTGGTGAAAATTCAGGTAGCTGAATCCCGAGAACTGGATTTCACACACGGGACGGAGCCCGTAGACCGCCATGCCTATGGACATCCCAACGATCCCGGATTCCGCCAGAGGCGTATCGAGGGACCGGCTTTCACCAAACTGCTCGAAAAGCCCGTCGGTAACGCGAAAGACGCCGCCATCAATGCCCACGTCCTCGCCCAGGACGATAACACGGTCATCCTTTTCCATTTCCTGGCGCAAAGCCAGGTTGAGGGCCTGAACCATCGTCATCTTAGCCATGGGTTTCCTCCTTGATCGCGGCCAGTTCCGCTCTAAGTTCTTCCCTTTGTTCGGCGAGGTAAGGGGGCAATTCGGCGTAAGCGTGATCAAACATATCCAGCGGGTCACCTACCGCCTTCATCTGGGTTTCCGCCCGGTCCACGGCGGCCTGGATTTCAGCCTTGACTGCTTCCTCCAACGTCCCGATCTGCTCGTCTGAAAGAAGTCCCCTGGCTTTGAGGTAGTTCTGGAAGCGAGGCAGGGGATCCCGCTTTTTCCAGATCTCGACTTCTTCCTCCGTACGGTAGCGCTTGGGATCGTCGGCCGTCGTGTGCATCATCATCCTGTAGGTGACACACTCGATAAGGGTTGGACCGCCACCGGAACGTGCCCGTTCCACCGCTTCCCGGGCCGCCGCATAAACGGCCAATACGTCATTACCGTCCACCTGGATGCCGGGCATGTCGTAGGCGAGGGCCTTCTGGGCGATGGTCTTGGAATGGGTCTGTTTCGAGCGGGGCATGGAAATGGCCCAATGGTTGTTCTGGCATACGAAGATAACCGGGACCTGGTAAAGGGCCGCGAGATTCATTCCTTCGTGGAAATCTCCTTCCGAGGTCCCTCCGTCCCCGAAAAAGGTCATGGCCACGTCATTCTTTTCGCGGTACTTCATGGCCCATGCGAGACCCACGGCATGAGGGACCTGGGAGGCGACGGGTATCGCTACGGGCAGGTTGTTGCGTTTCGTCTCACTTTTCGCGCCTTCGGCGAATCCGGCGAACCCCAGTATGACGCTTTCCATCGTTCTCCCTCGCCAGAGTTCAGCGGCCGTTTCCCGAAACGAGGGGGCGAACCAGTCCGAAGGTCGCAAAGGGGCAACAGCACCCAATTGGGCCGCTTCCTGGCCTGTTATGGGGGCGAAGGTGCCGATGCGGCCCTGGCGCTGAAGGTTCAGCAAACGCTCATCGAACCTCCGGCCCAGGAGCATGGCGCGATGGAGTTGGAGGAGAAGGTCGTCGGGAATATCCGGTTCCAGTTTTTCGTCCAGGGTTCCCTTTTCGTCCAGGATGGACAGGTACTCCAAGTGGTATGCAAGATCGATCTTTTGTCTCGGCATGGTCACAGCCTCCCGGGATGCTGGAAAGAGGTTCATGAACGGGTGGGTCGAATGATCAAATTGTTTCGGCTGAGTTTATTTCATTCTACAGAAATAACTTTGAATCTTCAATACTTCTCTATCAACACCCAAACGGGTGTCCTAATCCTGTATCTGTGCCTTCTGGAGCCTTGAGCTGTAGTTTATTCCTGATCCGCGCCGCAAAAAGGCCCCACGTCGGAGTCCGGTTTCGAAAAAAGCCGTTCAAGGCCTTTAGATTATCGAGAAAGGGATTGTCCCCGTGTGTTGCCTCAGCTCCGGAAGTGCGGTATAAACCATAATGCCTTTTCAGGAAAAACAGTCGGTCTCGGGCTTTCTCCGCACGAAACGAACCTTTCAAATTTGACAATTGGCGGTGAAGCCTAGCCGTGATGACACTCTTTCCGGCACCTGTTACCATAAGCTAAGCAGATTCCGGAGAGAGTCAAATCGACCCCTTCCAGTCCCTTGCACCTGCTTTGTCGCATTCAGCGCGCGGACTTGTAGGAGCGAAATAAGTTTAATTAACGGATCCATGAGGAGTGTTTGATTATGGCTTATGAACTGGAACGCCGGGTCGCCGTCGAGGCGGTACTCAAGGCCTGTGGGTTCATCCGGACGGTACGGAAGACGCATTCTTCCCGTGACTCGATAAGCAAGCGTGATCGTTCTCCGGTGACAGTGGCGGATTTCGGGGCACAGGCCCTGATCAACGACGACCTGAAGGCGCTTTTTCCGGGCGACCAGATCGTGGCCGAGGAAAATTCACGTCTACTTGCGAAGGCTGAGAATGTTGATCTTTTGGAGGCCGTTGCTGCGAAGGTCGGGCCATTCAATTCTCACTT